>Ga0075480_10002781_pt1 | contig 11253 bp, 15 predicted proteins | sample DEB08_DNA_7_FD_81590 | JGI IMG/M metagenome (GOLD analysis project Ga0075480, IMG submission 81590) | Aqueous microbial communities from the Delaware River and Bay under freshwater to marine salinity gradient to study organic matter... | ecosystem: Environmental > Aquatic > Marine > Coastal ... | reverse complement strand
ACGATTATTCTTCAAGGTCTAGATAGATTCAGAGTATCGATTGCGGTATCGGGCACTTTGGGCTGGCTGCGTTGTCGGGCTGTATCGTCGACGTCTCGGTTTTTTTGCATTCGCTTTGCTTTGGCGAGAAGATCCTCTTTGAGGTTTTCTTCGTTTATACGCTTTGCCTTTTTCTCCAACTTTTCGGCATTTACACGCTTCTTTTTATGAAACGAATCTAACTTTAATTTTTGCTTTTCGTGAGGATCGTTTATATCTTCTATCTTGGTCAGGATCTCTTCATCTTCTTTCGGTTTGGTGTTTAACAAATCGGACAACGACGAAACGCTCTCTTTCTCGTGAGAAACGCTCAAGTCTAGAAAGTCTTGTTCTGGGTCGATGTGCCCCACTTCGTCCGAATCGGGTCTTGGATCGGGATGTCCGCTGTACTGATGCGGAGCGACACTGCTCGCGCCCTGTTTTGGGACTGGATCGGGCGTAGTATTGCTTTTCTTTGCTGAGACTTCGTCGCGATGCGGAGCTGCGGTTTCGTTGCGATGTGGGGCTGCATCCGACACAATATCAAATGGGTCGGGTTTAGCCATTATGTAGCGGGGACGCTTTCTGACGACAGGCGCTGGCACGGAGGGTCGGCGGGACAGATACGTCACTAGATCCTTGCACGCCCAAAAACCCTCGCAAAACTCGGCATGACCCCTGGACACGTCGATGATCGTCGGAATCACAGAAACACCCCAAGATTTGCATTTAGACCGAGCAACCGCGGAATCAATACACAAAGGCGAGTATTCGACACGGTGATACTCGAGTAAGTCCATCAGTTCGTTGCAAATGTGAGACTTGGAACTGAAAATTAAAAACAGAGGAACAATATGGCTCATTTCTTGTTCTGTGAAGATTGTTTAAATAAAACTTTAACCTAAATAAAGTAAATGGACTTGAATACAAATTTAGCTCGATTGGCCTACGAACAATCTCCCAATCAAATGAAGGGAGATCCGGGAAACCCTAGGAGTTGCGCCAGAAACAGAGACGCTCTCCGATACGTCGGATTCTCGCCCAATTCAAACGACTGCAACGCGGCTCTCGACTCGCTCTTCTCGGACGCCTCGATAAAAAGAATGTCCAAGTCGATCACGCGCTTTCTCGGAAAAGATCTCGCCAACGGAAGACCCGTGGTGGTCCCCGACAAGACCATCATCAGCGTTTTGAGTAAAATGGTGGACAGCTACCGCGCGGAAACAGGGGACATTTACGCGGGCAAGTACAACATACCCAACAACAACCTCGGAATGTATGAAAAGGTCGTCCTCCAAACGATCACCCTCATTGTAGACAACGTGCGCAACACTCTTGAAATGGAAAACATCAACGGAAGACTTTCCGCGTGGACGACTGTTCTGGGAGACTTCAACGACCACGGTCTGCGAAGCCACGCCCCCCTCAACGCAGAAATAGACAGCACGCGCAATCTTTTCCAGTTTCACATGAACTATTAATTCAATATAAATAAATACGACTATGAATGTAAACGGAAATCCTCTAGAGGTGTGCAGTTTGGATCCGGTGACCGGGTACACCAGAGACGGATACTGCAGAATGTATACCAACGATCCAGGAACTCACACTGTTTGCGCCACGATGACAGACGAGTTTTTGAACTACACGAAACAAATGGGAAACGACCTGAGCACTCCGAATCCCGGGTCGCGGTTTCCAGGTCTCGTCGCCGGAGACAAGTGGTGTCTCTGCGCTCTTCGATGGAAGCAGGCGAACGACGCGGGAAAGGCGCCTCCCGTTCATAGAGAAGCTACACACGAAGCAACTCTGCGATACACGGATTTGAACACAAAAGAGAGATATCGGTGTTAATTCTTTTTATACAAATACTGTATAAAAACTCTACAAACCCGAATCATCTTCTCTGAGTGGCTCTCTTCTTTCTCGACAGAATCTTTTCCACCTCCTTTGAGATTTTGACGATGGTGATATCGCTCAAGTTACAGGAGTCGGCAAACTCCTTGAGCGTGATGGGGATTCCCGACGACTTGATCCAGAAGTATACCAATCCCGAGGCGACGCTGTTTGGACGGGCTCGATTCAAGTTCGAACTTCGGTTTTTGATCTGCTTGTACAGTCCCTCCACTTCCAGCTTTTGCTTGTCGGACGCGGAAAAAGTGTTCATTATTTCGGAAATCAAATGCTCCGCCGTTATATGACCGCCGCGCAGGAGAGGAGACGTCGAATTCAACGTCACGTGCTTCAAGCCTTTCAACCCCGCTTTTCGGTTCAGCTTGAACAGTTTGATGAGGTTTTCGTGCGTTTTGGGCTGACCCACGCTCTTGTATGCGTGGAAAATGCAAGCAAAGATGATGGCTTTGCGGCAGTTGCCGCGGAAGATTCTACCCTTCGACACGTCGGAGTACAGCTCATTGGCGATAGATATGATCTTGTTGGAAAAGCCGAGCCCCTGCACGTCTTTGAAAATGCTCCTTTCCTCTCTCTTGCGCGCTTGAACGCGGGTAGGATCTTTTTTTCCAGAGTTCAAGTAGTTTCGCCACTCCCTGTCGTGCATAATGTTATGCTTGAGAACTACGCCGCACGTGGTGCACGTTTCCACACCGCCTCTGTTTTCTACATTTACGTGAGCGCAGCAGTCCCCGTTGTCCGCATTTCGTTTTGCTTCTTTGAGCTTTTCGAAATGTTCGAAGTTTTTAAGTGCTGTGTCAAATAGGTCGAAGTTCATCTTTAAGTATTTCTGATTATAGCAATCACCCCTTTAAACTGATCATTTTCACTGACGGGACACCGTATTTCTTTGACCGTTTTCATCCATACTGGCCAAATCGTCTTCTTGCACAGAGTTAGAACCCTTGTAGACGCGGTCGAAACAGACCAAACTCGCTGACGTCCCGTCCGCCGCGTAGCAAGGTGCTAAAAAGATGGTGTTGGACGTTTTCACAATCGACTCTTTGCAGTCGGGATAAATGCACCTTTCAATTGTAGAACGTCTCATTTTCATATAATTGTCTAGCTTGTGTTCCATAATTTATTTTTATTTACACAGCTATTTTTTCTTCGTCAATCACGGCTTGCAGAACCATCCCGTTCTCGAATTCGAGAGAGTTCCACAGCTGCTCTGGAATGCAAAACTGGTTGATGGCGATGACACTTTCCTCGCCTATTTCGACGAATGTCGCTTCTTTCTCTTCTACCTCGACAACGGGGTAGGGCAAAATTTTCGACGTGTGCGAGTCGATGATTTGCTTGTCCAACGCAGTGAACACCATAGACACCGCAATGCTGAAAGTCAGAAGAACGACAAAACCCAAAAGAATCAGTATAGCTACTTCTTTCGTAACTGTTGCTATGGGAAGCCCTACCATAATCAAGAAAGTGGGCGACGCGACGACTTGACACATTCGAGGCAAAACCGGCCTGAACGTGAGTCTGTAATAACAAAACAAAGATAAGCAGTAAAAAATTTCAGTCAGTACCAGCAGACTGTTCACCGCACACATCTCCAAACCGTACAAGAACAGCTGGTGATTCGGGTAGATATCGTCCACGAAAAAGGTTGAGATCAGCACGACGACTATAGACGTGCTGAAGTTAAAACAAAATATGATGAATGCGTTGTGATCTATCATAGTGCAAAAGTTAAACAGCGCGTGAGTTCTAGGAGATGATCTGATATACTCCGTGTGGCACATCATACACTTTTTTTTTGATTCGGGATTGTTCGTCGTCTTCACCCACGTCGCCAAACACTCTCGGTGAACATACTTAACTGAACCGCTGCACTTGCAGGGTGAAAAAAGATCGTCTAACGGTTCGACGTCTAGACATATTCTGCAACTTTTAGCGTCCATTTTATTTCAAGCGATTAAATAATTAGGTCTCCGAAGCAATTGAAAACGTTTGTGTCAGGGTTGTACTGCACTCCAGACACAACAACTCGCGCAAGAGATCCCTTTGTCAAATTGATGGAATCATCTGACACGCTCTTGATCTGCGAACCGTCCTCCGTCGTCTCGTGCATCACCTCTAGTTCTGCTTCGTCCGCGTCGCGGCGAATCCGCATCTTTCCTTCGCAAATAGGCACCAAGATCTTGAAAATGCCCGCCACATCGATCAAAACTCCCATGTCAAACACCAAACACACTCTTCCACCAAAACGACTCCCTTCTTTGGGATTCACGCAAACGGCGTCAAACGCCACCGAAAAGTCCACCAGCCCCGTCGCCTCGGATACCGAAGCGTTCTTTATCGACACGTCCCTTACATCTGTTATGTACCCGTTTTCCTCGCTGCAACTGCCAACCATAGTCGTTTTCACCAGCTCGCTTATCTTGGCATCTACGTCCCGAGACAAAATCTCGGGGGACAGTTGAAATGTGCGAGAAACTTGAATAGACATGACTTTTTACTTTGTTGTAAAAAGTCCATTTTAAAATCATTTCTATTTAACACACCCTTTTCAAGGCGAACACGGCGCTCAGCTGACCCAGGCTGTTGGGCGGCGCCGGCGGATCTTCGTCGGTCACCTGAAACTTTACAATCTCGCCCGAAGGAAGAGTCACCTTCAATTTCAGATTCGTGTTGGGATTAAACTTCATGTACTGCGCGGCGCCGTCTCCGTCCACTTTGATGAAAGTCGCCATCTCCGGGTGAGTCACGTCATCGACAGGCGCGACGAAAGTTGCACCCAGGGCGTTTGGATTGTTGGACATAATCAAATTCCGAGACGCGCCACCCGAGGTGCCAGGAGAACTTAACTCTACGAAAACGTAAGGGTAGAAAGCCAATCGTCCGGATCTGCTCGTGGCGAGAGGAGCATTGGGCAACGTCAGAGACACCAAATCGACCTCGTAGCATACCTGCTCCTGGAGAGACACATTTGAAGTAGACAAAGTGAATGTCCCTACATTGTTTCTCACAAAGTTTTTAACCAACCACTGTTGCATATTCAAAAAGCTGGAAAAGGCAGTTTCCGTTTTCCCGCTGTGAATGTACCAGGGGTCTCCGTTGACAGCTGCCGTAGGGTCGAGCACGGTAACAAGCCCGGTGCAGTTTCCATCACCCGCGGTCAAAGTGATTCTATCTCCGACGGAGTAATGATTTCCCCCGTCCGCCACCGAAAATGTGGACACGGGACCCGGGGGACCCGCCGTCGTTGCAGTAACATTCATGACCAAACCGCTGCCTCCAATCCCGCCGGGAGAAGTCGGATCCACCGTCGTCGGAGAATTGCCCAACGGATAATTCGTACCCGGATTGGTCAAAGTGACGGTTTGCACAACTCCGCCCAAAGCTCTCGCGAAGTTGACCGTGGTCACTCCCGTAGTTTCATTGTAAGTAGAACTGGTAATCAAACGCGCGTAACAAGCATTATTGTGTATCCACGATAACCAAAACCCATTGTACGCCCCATTTGTCTTCAATCTGGCGCCGTTCAATTCCAATGATGTATTCCCAGAGGTTCCCGTGCTCGCAAAAGTACCGCTCTCGTTTATGTAGTCGGTCACTCGATTAGACTCAACAAGCTTAGAGCGCCAGCCTGGAGCCGGGTAGTTCTGAACGGAAGGCACGACGGACCTGTTCGCGTACGGGTGAAAAGACACAGTGTCGCCAGAAGCCAGCGTAGCAGGAAGAGCCGTGTCCAGAGTCACTGTTTTGGTGGCGCTGTTGTAGGCGGTGACAAGCCTAACCAACCCTTGGCTGTCGCCGGTCGCGGCCGCCGCCGTTATTTCCAGAATAACGTCCTGGAGAATGGTAAGAGTGGCCACCCCTGTTATGGCTCGCATCTGCGTTTGGTCGATCGTGATGGTTTCTCCTGCGACATACCCAGAGCCCGCGGTGATCAGCACTGCGCTGACAACGTCGTCGGTGCCCGTCGCAGACACTGTGAGTGTAAAAGTCATGCCAGTACCCGTCCCCGAATAGGTGTTGTTCGTGCCTGTCGCCACAACGTGACTGTCCGCTACAAAGTTGGTGGTCTTATCCGTGTTTTGAGTGATTGTCAGCGCCTGTCCCACTGCCACCGTGTCGACGACCATAGACATACCTTTGTAGTAGTCATCTTGAGTCCAGGAGGCGTTGGGACCCACCGCCAGTATTGCCGTGGTCGTTGAGCCGCCGGTAAGCGTGTCCTGGTAGTTGACCTGAGACAAAGCCGACGTTCCTCCTGGGTTGTACATGAGCTCCAAAAAAGATCCTTTTTGTATGTCAAGACTAGCGTTAGGTCCGAGATTGAAAGCCGAATTGGTCTTTGCCTGCTTCGGCTCAAACCACAGAGCTGTATTGTTTGTCGTGCTCACAGGACTAGGGTCGATAAGCGCGGCGCCTCCATTGTCGTTCACTACTGGAGATACTCCATTCAGATGGCGAATCGAATAGGTATGCTGATTCTCCCAGTTAGTGATCAAGCCGGACTGAGATGCCGGTTGCCCTGCTTTCAGAGGGTCGGTGGCGACGTAGACGTACACCAAGGATTTATTTCCGTCGAAATCTCCGATAGGCCTCCATTCGTTGAGAGAGTCATTGAAGATTATGTAGTCGTTGTTGTAGGCGTCGTTCCATCGGTCGCCCGCGGGAAGAAATATAACGTTGCTCGCCGTATCTGTCGGGTCTGTCAACGAGAAAGAAGTGCCCACCGGAATCGCGTTGGTGTAGCCCAAACCAGACACCACAAACTTGCACTGTCTGTTTTCGAGGTATTCGTACTGCTCCACCACTCCGTCGTAGTCGGTGCCGCCTATGTTGGTCGTGATAGTCACTCCCCGGTAGTAATTCTTGAGCATCTGCGGATGGTCAGACGCGCTCACGTCGAAAAATATTTCAAAGTTACCCTCTGAATTTGTCAAAGTTGTTGTGGTCGTGGTCAACGTCAAAGTCGCACCGTCCGCAGCGCTCCACTTTGCATCCTGCCTGACGTTCGCCACCGAGTACAGATTGAACGAACCTCCTCCCCACTTGTGGTAGAAAGACACGCTGGAACCAGCCACCGCGTACGCTGCATTGAGATTGTTCAGCTGACTGTTGACATAGTTGCTGTTCCCCTCCACCGGAACCTCGAACTCTCCCGGAAAAGGCCAATCCTGTTTGTTCCTGTACGTAGAATCAAAATGTAATATAGTAGCAGGTGATAGCATTTTTTATTTATTTACACTATTATCATTTATTTAAGTGCCGGAACTTGGATATCCGCGTCCCCCTCACCAAAGGATGACACCCGTCCAACGCCTCCAACTGATCTGCCGCAGGTTTCCACGCCGAAGAACTCACGAACGGTTTTACGACCAACCACTCGCTCGACTCGTTGATAGAACGGTCGGCTCCGATCTTCAGCTCGATCGCCCCCACGATCTCGATGCTGTTCTTCACGCCCAACTTTGACATGTACTCCGACCTTTTTCGGTTCAAAAGAGCGCCCAGCCTCTCGGCCAGAAAAGACTCCAGACCCCGAGCAAACAACAAAAGGGAACACAGAATCTTCTCGAAGTTGACGCTGGACAAGTCCACGAACCGAACGATGGCATCGATCTTGCGAATCACGCCCTGCGTAAACGTGCACGTCGACTCTTCTCTCATCCTCGGATTGTAGTACCCGCACATAGCCACGCGCGCCTCGTCGACTATGACTTTCAAAATCTGCATTCGCGTAAAGGAACTCAGAACAACGCTCTCGATCTTTGAAAACTGTTTCAAAAACACACGCAACGCATTTTTCATATCCAAAGAATAACCCGGCGACGGGGACGAATCCAGATCGAACGGAAGCATCACCAGACTACCCAACAAATCGACCGCAAAATGGTCGTAGCGGTCGAACAGCTCGCTGATCGACCCAGACTTGCGCTCGTTCGCCCAAGTCAAACGAGCCAACGCCTGGTCCGCTATAGAATCGTCGTCGTTCACGTCCCAGCCGCAATCGAAATCCATACTCAACTTGCCAAACACAGACTTCACAATACGACGAAGCTTCACCACAGACTTCGCTCGTCGGTACCGCAACGCATGGCTGCTCACCGACGCCAAGAACAGCTTCGCATCCGCGAATGGATCCGGAGCGCAGGACATGAAACCCACGTTGGTATGAGCCAGACTCTGGTACATAGGCCCCTCGTCCACCTTGTCTATGTACGCAAAACCGTAATCGATGATTTTGGGCATCCACCCATGCGTCGGCACCGAAAACACATTCTCGGAATCCAACTCGATCAACAAATGCCTGTCTCTATCGCACTTTGTCATGAGGATATTGCTCGTATGCAAGTCGTAATGCGTGAAATGCATCGTCTGGTAAGCCAAACGTGTCGCCAGAAGGATTATTTTAACACTAGACAAAATCACAGACAAATCCACTTCCTGCTTGGACTTGATGAGCTTTGACAAGGAATACCCTTTTATGTACTCGAAAAAAAGCACGCGACGATCGATCGGATCCGCGCATTTTTCAAACGGATACGCCGCCTTCGCATCCGGATTCACGCGCATTGTTTCCGAATGAAGCAGCTTGGAAAACACCGGGCATTTTAACTCGTTGAGACGACTCGCGATAGTCTCTTCGTGCTCGCACAAGTAGTCTATGTGCTGGGACATTTTGAACACCAACGACTCCTGAGTTTTCTCGTTGACTACCAGCCCAGTAAGCCCCTGTTTTCCTCGCTTGAACATCCGCACGAATTTGTAGTCGGTTTCGGACAATAAATCGCCTTTCATTTTCTCTTCCCCTTTGAATCTTTAAAACGCTCTGCTGTTTCAATCTCACACCAAATAAAAATATTGATAGTAATAAAAATATGTCAGTAAACTCTACAGTTAACACTAATGTTTCAGCTCCCACGGATATCAATGCAAACCGTGGCAATTTACCAAGCGGCGTTTACGCCTATGATATGGGGGCGGGTACCGGTGGCGGTGCTACCGAAGCATTTACTCTTCCTGCAAACACGGCAACGATTGGCGCGTGGTGTGGTAAGATAGCCGCTGGTATCTCTGCGGTTGCGGGCTATTCTACTAGTCAGGTAATTACAATGACTTTTACGAATCAAAATCCAGCTGACTGGACACATCTGAATTATGATATTGTGGTTTCTTTAGTGGGAGAGGGAGATGAGACTTTAATCAGCCAGGTTGGATCGGCATGTGCAGGTTTTTCGCAGAATGTTGCAGGGGATAGTGGTCAAATTATAATTCGTCGTGAATCCGGAAGTGGCGCTCAACTGAAAGCGGCAACTATACTTGTTCAGCTTCGAAAGCGAGGAGTCGCCGTCGTGAAGACCGCGTAAACACAGTGAAACAGCACCCCCGGACGCGGAGCCAATCATGCTCGTCAGCATAAAAACTAATCTATAAAAAGAATATTGGATAATAATAAATCAAAATATGTCGATCAATGCTATAGCTAACACTAACTTATCGAGCGTTTCTGATCCAGTTGGAAACAGAGGCAATTACCCCAGCGGGGTTTACACTTTTGATATGGGAACGGCACCAGTGAACGCCGGCGCCAACCAGGTATTTGATAGCTCTGTTTTGTCAACAGCAAAGTCAGCACAAACGGTTCACAATTATGTAGGAAAAATAGCTGCCGGCCCCAACCCCGGCACTATAGACATAGGGCAGTCGCAGCTAGTGACACTGACATTCGAAACAGCACACGGCTGGACTAACGATACACACGATCTCCATATCAATATCGCACGGAAAACAACTGGAGCTTTAACAACAGCAGCTCCACTAGGAGCTTGCAGCGGCGGTTCTTTTTCTGCAAATAGCATTACGTTTGTTAGGACAGCTCCGGCTCTGGCCGGCGCAACAGCAAGGCTCGCAGAAGCGATAGTTACTGTCACGGTGCGTAAACGTGGCGTTGCTAAAACTGCATAATTCCGTCCAGTTCACAATAAAAACCTTTCATTTACGTTTTTAAATGAAAAGAAAAGAAAAGAATCTTGATGATAATAAATATATAAAAATGTCAATACAGGCTGTAGTTAATACTAATATGTCAAGCGTTTCCGATCCTAACGCGATTCGAGGAAATTACCCCAACGGCGTCTACGCGTATGATATGGGGGCGGCTCTCGCGAACGCATTCGACTTATCATTAGTCGATGACTCCGAAAAATTTCACGCATTCGCGGGTACACTGCCCACGGTTGCAGATGCAGCCGGCAACGGGTCCTCTCAGGTAATCACAATAACTTTAGCCGATAATCACGGCTGGACGTCGCTTACTCATAAAATAGAAGTATCTCTTGAGCAAGGCGCAAATGATGGCGGCGATTCTGAACCTGCAGCCGACTTGTCTGCAGGAACAGCTTCTGCTTCTTTTGGTTCCCCGAGTACTATATCTATTCTTCGACAGGGCGGTCGGCAGAATGGTGGCAATTGCTCCCTTTCGGAAGCGACAATGTTGGTCACCATTGTCAAACGCGGCGTGGATATCCCCGCGTAAATGTGTTTGTACGCATTTATGTCAAGTATGTTCAGAGAAAAAAGAGGGAATCAAGGTTAAAGAAGGGTGAGCTTAGTATAAATAAAAATGGATACTCTTCCCATAGATATTTTCGCGTGTATCCGTTCATACGCGGGCAGCGCAGACGTTCGTTCTGTGTGTCAAACGTGCACGGCGTGCAGTCGATACGGCTGGCTGCGATCGATCAGCGTGAACGGTTCCAAGAGTGCGAGGTACCCGGATTTTATAGAATTGTGTATTCGACATCGTCATAGTTTAGAAAAAGTCTGCGTGTGGGGGTTGCGCGATCCGTTGATTTGGTTGCCCGATTGGTATCCAAATCTTGAATTCATTGATTGCAAGGGTAAATCCGTTTTGACTTGTATAAACGAGGCGAAACAGCGCGGGGCGAAACTTGAAAAGAGAATTAAAATAACTGAAGTGAAACAAGGTGAAATTGTGACCGAAAAGTTTATTGATGTTCCCCGACTGAGCGCTGTTCTAATCTGATCTAATTCTAATCTAATCTTTCTTCGTCTTCTTCGTCTGGCCTTTTTTCGTTGTCGTCGGCAGCGATCGATTTTTCGTGCGCGGTTTCGGGTAGCTGGCGCGGTTGCGAATGCCGGTCGCGTGCGTGGGATGACGCTTGAGATACTGAAAGTCGCATTCTTCTTCTTCGTCCGACGAGTAAGGGTAGTTTTCCATACACTGGATCTCGTACTCTTCTTGAAGTCGCGCTTCTTCGTCAGACTCGTAGTTGTATGCCATAGTAAATCGAGACATTTTGAATT
>Ga0075480_10002770_pt1 | contig 11275 bp, 16 predicted proteins | sample DEB08_DNA_7_FD_81590 | JGI IMG/M metagenome (GOLD analysis project Ga0075480, IMG submission 81590) | Aqueous microbial communities from the Delaware River and Bay under freshwater to marine salinity gradient to study organic matter... | ecosystem: Environmental > Aquatic > Marine > Coastal ... | reverse complement strand
TAATCATTATCTATACCGTATTTTTGAGATTTTTTATTTTTAGAACAAAATGTCACACATTGTTTTAAGGGGTTTGATGTAAAACTATCTTTTAAATCTTTTTTAAACCAAGGCGTTTTTATAATGTCTAGTAGATTTCTATTAAATACATTATAGTTTTTATCCTTTTCTTTATAATCTTTTATTAATTCGTGTTTATGCATTATGTCATCATTGTTTTCAAAATATGGATTACAAACATAACAACAAGGTAAAACTTGGCCATCTGGATTAATTAATATTCTATTCCTATTTGCCCACGCACAACTAATTTGTAAATCATCTTTAGGTATAGATAAGTTTTCGGGTTTTCTATTACTCAGTTTTATAGATGTTTTTAATTTTGTAGATTTTTTAAATTTAGTTCTTTGTGGTGAATCTATTTCAATAACCCTAATCTCTTCATTAGGTCTATCTTTATCTTTTTCATAACTTTCTTTTATATTTAAAAAAGGTTGTTCTAATTTATCAGGTAGACCTTTTGCATTTACAAATTCATAAACAGGTCCTTTTGAAAATCTATTTGTTTCAACAATATAATGATGAGTAGAACCGTGTTCTCTACACATAAGTTCTATATCTTTTAAATAGTGTTCATTATGTTTAAATGCTATTGTTTGTGTTACAATTTTTGCAGGAGTGTTACTTAAAATAGTCATATTATTTAAAACTTTTTTTAAGAAACTTTTTTGTCTATATCTTTCGTGCATTTCCTGATTGATACCTTCAACAGCAAATATAACTTCTAATTTTTTACCACCGATAGTGCCTAACTCCCACCAAAAATCATCATTTCTTAATGAGCCATTTGTGTTAATAAGAATTGTTGCATCATTATTTACTTCTCTAATATATCTTACAATTTTAAGAATGTCTTTATTAATAATAGGGTCACCCCAAGTTCCACAGATATTAAATTCTCTAGTGGCTTTACAGACATTTTCAGGATAAGCCTGTTTAAACTGTTCTATAGACCAATCTATGTCTGGCAACCAATCTGCTGTTCCACAACCGTCTGGATTGGTCCTATGACACATTGGACAACCAACATTACATTTGGTAGTAATATCAATAAACAGTCTTAATTCTGCTGGATGCCACATAGTTTAAATACTCTTTCAAAGTTCTTATCTATCACATGTAGTAAATGAGCCTTAGACATATCTTCTTTATTGGGTGCTAGATGACCAGATAATAACATAAAGTGCCATTCTGGTTTTAATTTGTGATAAGGTATATTTTTATACTCTAAATGAAAAGTAAAAAAGACTTCATTGTTTAAAAAGAATTTATTTGTTAGTTCTTTACCAAACATCTGTTCTTCTTTTGCTTGTATTAGTGTATCTACTTTAAATACAAAATCATCAAATAGTTTCATATCTAATATTGCTTTACTATTGCCTGCTAAAATACCTGTGTTAATAATATCTTCCGTACCTGTTATATTATGTGTCATTAACATAGCTCTTTTAGCCATCATTTTACAATACATACTTTGTTTGTCAAACTTAGATACTATTTCACCAAAGTCACTTTTATTTCTATCGTGTGTTTTTAAATCACCAATTGACCATATATTCTTTTTATTTGCATTAATAGCCAATGCATTAATTCTTGTAAAATCCAAATGTCTAAAAATAGAATAGTGTGTATTAGGTACAACATCAAAATCTAAGTAAACTACCTCATCATAATATCTTGCCATTTGTTCAAATAAAAATAACTTATAGAAGTTCATTATATCAAAGTCTTTTCTATTCATACCAAAATGCATACCAAACTTTTCTTTGAATAGGTTAAACAAATCATTTTTAGGGTCATCATTTGCAAGAAACAATTTAAAATCTGCTTCACAATCTTCAGCGTAAGTATCTTTGACTTTTTTTAGAATATCAAAATTTTTCTTATATTCTAACTTGGTTCTCATAGACTTAGGCATTGTATCACCAGCGTATGGATTATTATTTTCTAAATGACTATCTGGTATTTCATTGTAAATACTAAAGATTATTCTTTTCATATCTATCCCATGCTAATAAAAACTCTTTGTTAATACAGTGGCAAAATTTAGTAACCTTTGGCACATAATATACTTTGTCAAAAAAGTAATGCCATTGTTTATCTAGCCATTGATGTGGAGTTTTTGTTGTTTGTAATTTATAACTAAAGACTGTTTCATTATCATATGCAAACATTTGTACAATATTTGGTGGATAAAGTCCGTCTAATTTAGTTCTTAATAAAGTCATTAAATCTAGTGTGCCTCTAAAATCTTCAAAATATCTTAATTGTTGAATATGCTCTTTCTTTGCACCAATAATACCTGTATTGATAACATCATTTTTAGGGTCGTGTCCTGTTTCAATCAACATAGCCTGAGCATTGTAAAATTTTGCAGTAGGACTTCTATCTGTGTGATTGAGTTTATGTAAAGGTTGATTTCTAGCATTTACATGAATGTTGTTATTATATATTGCAATACCTTTATTTAAGTCCCACACTTCAAAAAAGTTTTCATTTGTTAAAGGCACAACATCAAAATCCAAGTATAATATTTCATCATACTTTTCTGCTAGTTCGTAGAGTAAATGAATTTTGTAAAAATTGACTACAGAATAGATATTGATTTCTGGATAGTTTGTTGTAAAAAAGTCCAAGTATTCTTTGTATTGGTTATCATACTCATACAAAATATAATCAACACCAATAGATTTTGCGTATCTCTGGTGGCTGCGTTTTAACTTATCGTAATTTTCTTTAAATGCTTGTTTTGTATTTTTCTTTTCAACACCAGGTTTGTCGTGCATATAAAACTGACCTTCTGGTATATCAATGTACAAACTATAGATAACTTTTTTCATCTCATCCTGCCATTATAAATAATCATATAATATAGGTATTTATAATGATAGACAGAACGCTTGAGGTGATAGACCAAATTACGACTGACCAAACAGTCAAGTCAATTATCAATTCAATCAACTATAATCAAACTAAAAGTAAACTCTGGCTTATTCAAAAGTCAAGGCCTTTTGTTGAAATGATTTCAGAACCGTCTGTATGTATTGCAGCTGGGTGGTATGGCCATTTAGCAAAACTTTTTAGACAAATGACTTATGGTAAAATTGTAAGTTATGATATGGACCCAATGTGTAAAACTATTGGTGAAAAATTACAGAAAGGTCAAAACATTAATTTTATTACAGAACAGATGCAATCATTTGACCCATATGATTTTAATATCAATATATGTACTTCTTGTGAACATATAAAACAAGAGGATTTAAATAACTATATTAGTAAAATGAATAAAAGTAGTTTAAAGATATTGCAATCTAATAACTACATTCAAGTAGAAGAACACATTAATTGTAAAGAAAATTTAGAAGATTTTGTGAGTGAATTTAAAATAGGTAAGTTATTATTTAAAGGCTCTTTGAAGTTAGACAAGTATGATAGGTATATGGTGATTTTTATATGAAATTTATAAAAGACAAAGGTAAAAGACAACCGACAAAATTAGACGAATTTGTTAAGAAAAACAAATCTTATTGTCCTATGGCTTTTAGAGAAATTTATGTTGACAATGCAGGTCAATATAGATTATGTTGTCACGCAACTCAAAGAGAAGACTTAAAAAAATACCAAGACAACAATACATTACCTTTTGAATATTTTAGGTCGGATGAAATGGAACAAATTAGAAATGATATGTTCTTAGGTAAACCGATTACGGGTTGTGAAAGATGTTATGAAATGGAAAAAAGAAATGGCCATTCTTATCGTACAGACAAATATTTGAGAAAATACGGTGTTGTAGATGATGTTGACCAAATTAATTTAAAATTAAGAATTAACGGCTCTGCTTGTAACTTAGGTTGTTATATGTGTTTTCCTTACAATTCATCAACTAGAAGAAATGAATTAAAAGCTGTTTTTGGTAATGCATATAAAGAAATAAATGGATTTGGTAAAGAATATAAGGCTGTAAAACACGACCAATGGGAAAATATGGTACAAGATGTAATGGACAATATTCATCTAGTCAACTATATTAATATGACAGGTGGTGAACCATTACAATTACCAAAACATTGGGAGTTTATGGATAGAATACCTGAAGAACACGCTAAACATATAAAAGTAGGTTATGATACTAATTTAACAAAATTAAGGTGGAAAAATCATAGTATATTTGACTTAGCAGATAAATTTGAAGATATTAGTTTAGGTGTTTCTTGTGACCATTACGGTGAAAAACTAAAATGGATTAGATATCCTATAGATGTAGAAGAATTTGAAAGTAATCTAATAGAGGCAAAAGGCCTAGTTAAGAATTTAAACTGTACCGTATCATTACTTAATATAGATGACTTACACGAAATGGCAAGGTATTACAGAAAGAAATTTGATTTAGATGTAACCTTTCATAACATTGCAAGAGGTCCTGAGATGTTATCAATATGTAATTTACCAGGTCATTTAAAAGAAAAATATACAATGTTATATAAAGACTTCCCTTATGTTGTCGAAGAATTACAAAAAGTACCTCATAGTAAAGGTTCTATAGAACAAATGAAAAACTATTGCGATAGATTATCACAACATAGAAACTTTGATTGGAGAAAATTGTGGCCGAATTTTTTAACTTAAAGAGAGGCCTTAATATAGACATATCATTCAGGTGTCCGCTAGAATGTTATGCTTGTGATAGACAAAGAGGATATCGTAATCACGGACTAAGTGTTCCTGGTGATGATATGACAATGAAACAATTTGAAAAAGTAATACATTGTTTTCACAAAATTTCTTTTGCAGGTAATTTGTCTGACCCTACAGGCAATCCTAAATTAATGGATTTTTTAAAACTGTGTTATGAACATAATAAATCAACCCACATTATGACAGCTGCAACACATAGAACAAAAGAGTGGTACATAAAAGCATTTGAGGCACACCCTAAAGCCAGATGGACATTTGGTATTGATGGATTGCCTGAAGAAAGTTGTTTACATAGAATTAATCAGGATGGTGAAAAACTATTTGATATAATGAAAACTTGTAGAGAAATGGGACTACAAACTAAATGGCAATACATTATTTTTAAATATAACCAAGACCATATTGAACAAGCAAAAAAACTTGCAAAAGATATTGATGTTGTATTTGAATTAGTATATTCAGGTAGATTTTCAAATATTAATGACCCATATAGGCCAACTAAAGATGAAATTACGACCAGACTGTACTAAACTAGATAAGAAATTTGGATGGTCAGCACAAGGTTATCTATTACCTTGTTGTTGGTGTGATTTAAAATCTACATTTGATGGCAGACAAGGTGCATTGTCTGAATTAGTTAAAGAACATTTACATATAGATAAAGTTCAAAGTATTGATGAAGTATTAGACACACCAGAATGGAAAAACTTTCATAAAGTAATTACTAGTGAAAAGATAACAAGTGAAACACCTGAGGTTTGTATAAAACATTGTGGCCAAGGTATGAGGTCGGTAAGAGTAAAAGAGAATGATTAAGACATATGAAGTTGCACCACCAGATGTTCAAAAAGATATTGATTACATATATCAAACAGTGATTAATAAAGGTGGTAGACGGTCAAAAAATTATAGAAAAGAATATATGCAAGAACCTATCGTAGGTGTAACTATTAGATATGATGAACAAGGTAATCCTGTTTCTACTGCTAGAATATTATATAGAGATTGTTATGATAGTTCAATAAGAGTATTTGACAGATATGCTTTAATTGAGGGTAACACAGGTTTGTTGCCGTCTGATTATGATGGTTTATTTAAAAAATCTTCCTCAGATATGTTAGAACAACAAACAGACTTTTGTTTAGAAAAAGGATATAAATGTATCTTTATTTGTATGGAGTTACAAGTTCAAAGAACCTTAAAAAGAGTAATAAAAGGACACAATAAATATTCGAAACATATATGGAAGTTTGACGGACCTCATTATGTAACTTATAAAAAGTCAACAGGTGGTTTACAATATTTGGGTTACACTGGCCGTGAATTTAGGAGAAATGATGGATTATACTATACAGAATTGGAAAGATAGAGATTTAACACCTTTAATTAACAATGATACAGATTTAATTGTTATTAAAGATGCACCAGCTTCTCAATTAAAACTATTTAATTTCTTAACATCATATTACGAAATTGCACCACAAGACCCTATGGATAAAATCTTTTTAGATATTACTTTATCAGGTGTTCACCACGAATTATATGGTAATACAGATTTAGAATGGCACATTGATAAAGGTTATACTCAAAGACCTGTCAATGTAACAGGACTATATGCATTAGAAATAGAGGGCAGTGTTGGCCGTACAATGTATGTTGATAATAGAATTGACTGTCCTGTTCCAAATAAAAAAATTACAGTAGATATGGACAGATTTACAAGTAATGAAAGATATGGATATAAATTTAAATCTGAAGTAGAGAGAAGATGGTTTAGAAGAAAACACAAAGATGTTTGGCACGATTTAGTACAAGAAGATAAAAAAGGTAAGTATGTTTATTATTGTGAAGCTTATACTGAATTGCCTGATAATGAAAAAGAACAAATAGAAAAATTACTTTACGAACCTAGTAGAATATATTATCATCAATGGGAAAAAGGTGACTTTGTTGTTGCAAATAATAAAACAACAAATCACAAAAGAGAAGCTACTCAATCAGGTAAAAGACACCTATGGAAGATTGAGGGTTATCTTAATTAGTCTTAATTAATTTAATAAAGAAATAAGTAGGGTCAATAGGACCTAATCTCAACTTTTTAGAATTATCGTGGTGTGTTTTGTGATACCCCTCACCAGCTGTAAACAAATTTAACCAATGACTATTTGCAGCTTTACCGTCTTTGTGTAAGTATGCATTAAATAATCCAAAAAGATGTGAGCTGAGTACACAAGGTACGGCATATGCAAATACAAATAGCAATGGATGAATTAAGAATAAAGTAATCACTAACGCAAATACCATTTTAAAATAATGTCTGTGAAAGAACATTAAAATCTTATTATCAATAAGGCCTTTAAAAAATCTCTTTTCTATTTTGCCGTCTAAACCCCATAGATTAAAATAAATCTTCCAAAAACCGTGATGTACAGGACAACTAGGGTCTTTAGGTGTATCTGAATATGCGTGATGTTGTCTATGTATGGCTGCTCTAGTTAAATAAGGACCTGAACCTACAAACAGACTTAAAAAGTTTGTAAAGTATTCAAACCATTTACCTGTTTCAAAAGATTTGTGAGAATAGTATCTGTGATAACCAGCACTTGATGAACAAATTGTAATGACATAGTACCATAGAAATCCAGCTAGAAACATCCACAATTCACCGTAGATGAAACCTGGTATCAATGCCAAATGGCAAAGAAAATGATTGATGAGTAATTTGTGTGTAGTCTTTAGCGATTTCATAATAAAATAATTAAATTTAAATTGTTGGTTCTTCAGTTGATTCTACTGAAGCATATGTTAAACCTCTATTATTTAAATAATCATCTCTATTTGTTACAGATGCAAGATATTCACCAGAACCATAAAATTCATTAAAACTAGCAAGTGAATCAAAACCTATTTTAATATACTGTTCATAACCACCTACAGATTGTTTAACTTCATAATGAATGACTTTACCCTCAGATTGAAATTGTTGTAGTTTTTGTCCAACAATTTGATTTCCAAGTTCATCCTGACGGACATACCAAATTCTGTCCGTGCTATCTCTTGTATATGTAATTTTTTGCCAGTAAGCCATAAAACTATTTATCCTCTATGTTTTGTAAAAATACTTATACCTAATTTATTTTTAACACCAATCTTTGTAAAATCACTTGCACAGTGTAATCTACAACAATCAAATACTATTGCATTGCCTGGTGTCCAATTGTGTGCTGAGTTAAAACTCAAACCCTCTAACCATTGGTCTTTTAAATGTGTCAAATACTTCTCTTTCATAATGCTATCAAAAGGTTCGTCTGTTTTACCTAATACATCTTTGTAATCATTTACAATTGTATTATAGTGTGTTTCTACATCTTGTTCACCTTTAAAAAACTTACTAGGTCCTTCTAAGTAAACTTGGTCAAAGAAACATAAATGTGGTTCTTCTTCACCCTCATATTCTAAAGGTATGTTAAATGCTTTATAAATTTTTGGCCATTTTTCTCTATTATCATCATTGTGTATAATATGAGGCCTCTCTACATAGAAAAACATTCCGTGATATATTTCACTATCAGGATATAACTTATATATTTTATTTTCTATTTTTTTTAATACATCTATGTTATAATCTTTTATAGCTGCAGTAATAGGTCCTGTATTTTTATGTACTTTATTTGATTTATTATAAAACATATTACACAACTCTTCAATATCTTTTTTATCAATAAAGTTTTCTATGTAATATGTTTCTTCTAATCTTTCTAATATAAAGTCTTTGTCTTCTTGTGTTCTAGTGAGCATGTTGTAAATTTGCAATTAGTTTTGATACATTAGCAGATGTAAAGGGAACATTTATAATTAAGTGTGTACTATTTTTTGCCCAACTCATAGTTCTATGTATCTTTTTAGTATTAATAAAATATGGTCTACCGTGTTCAATTAACATTTTTTCATTGCCGTGAATCCAATCAAAGTTTAATGGTTCACAATCTTGTAAGAACACAGCAATTCTAAAAGAGTCCCTAGGCATAGTTGGATGGTCTCTATGAGGTACAAAATAACCACCGATACCTGACTTCACTAAAAAGGTTCTGCCTAACGGAGAAAATTCTTCTAATAAAGGATGTAAACTAGGTAATCTATCGTATGCTTCAGTCGGCACATTAAAATCTGCTTCGTGTAATCTTCTACCTGCTTCTACACAGGCCTGTGCCAAACTAGGATTATCTTGGTGTGTTTTGCCTGGTAAGTTTGTAACTGCTAAACCTAATCTATTATTAGGTCTATCTTCTCGTGGTAAGTAATCAACCCATTCAGAGTCAAATTCTTTTATCTCTTTTTGAAATTGTTTGTAATTGATTTTTATTCTTAAAGGTTCCCAATCACCAATACTTAATAAAGCAAGTTCATCAGCAACTGTGCCTAATTCTACTTTTGAAGTGTCGTAGAGAACAGGTCTTCCACTCACACCTTTTTTAACTATAACATTATCTACCATAATATACCTCTATCTTATTTATATGTGTTTGATAAGACTGTCAATTGTAGGTTTGTTTGTTCTATTTGGTCCTCTTGTAACATCTGGTGTTACATTGCCGTAATCAAATCCGTGTTTAACACCATCTTTAAAAACTTCTCTTTGAATACTAGTATCTTCACCGTCCATTTTGTCAATGTAACCTAAACCCAAAGACATCATACCATATCTATTAACTCTACCTAATTTTTCTGCTACGGCAAGTTCACCTAAACAACCATTAAATCCAGTTTGTATGCCTTGTTCTTCAGCAGCTAACATTGCAATTGTACTACTGACCATACAATCATTAAAAGTTTCTTTATTTTTAACATTTGCAACCCATATCAAAACTACAGGTGCAAGAAGTTGGCCATTATATCGTCTGTTACCTATAGGTCCTTCTTTTAATCTTTCACCGTCTATACAATAAGTATTTTCCCAATATAACCATTGTTTGATTTCATTAGCTTTATCACTATTACCTAGCACAAAGATTTCATACTTATATTTGCCATTTTTAGACGGAGATAGATATGTACAATCTAAGACATACTGTAATTTGTCTTCTTCAACGGGTTTTTCAGACCACCATTTTGCAGTAAACCTATTGGATAACAATTCTTTCAACATACCATTATTTATTCCATTATAAATAATAGTATTATAACATAGGAGATTATTATGGCAGTAATGATTGATGGTGTCGAATATGATGAAACTAAATTTAGTCCTGAATTACAAAACTATATAGTGGTAAGACAGGAAATTCAGTTATCAAAAATCAGACACCAATTAGAGCTTGAGAAAATTGAAGTATTAACAACTCATTATAACAAAAAGATAAAAGAATTAGTAGAAAAAGAAACTGGTAAGTAGAAATGGCCGCAATAGCAAATCTAAGTATTGACCAAGGGGCAACTTTTTCCTCAGATGTAACTGTTAAAGACGCAAACGGAAACGCTTTCAATTTAACAGGTTATACAGCTGAGGCAAAATTGGCCAAAGGGTATGCCTCAACTAGAACAAGAACAAGTTTTACGGCAACCGTAGCCGCTGATGCATCCACAGGAGTGGTAACATTATCGCTAACGGCAGCTCAGACCGCAGCCTTAGATGCTGAAAGATATGTGTATGACCTGGAGATTACACAAACCTCTAGTGGAAATGTCACTAGAGTCATAGAAGGCATTATTTCTGTTAGACCACAAGTTACTACTTAATTCAACTCTTTTTTGTTATAAATATACAAGAGGAGAGAATAATGCCTGATATTACAGCAAAAATAAATGTAAATACTTCACAAGGACCACAACAAGTTTCAGTATCCTTGCCATCTGCTCAGGCGGCACAAAACAGCTCTCTACAGTTAAAATTGTTAGGTGATGTTGATACAACTTCTTTAGATGATGGAGCAATCTTACAGTATAGGTCAAGCGATGGCAAATTTGTTACAAGAACAGAAATTGTAACAACTACTGGAACATTAACATTTAATTGTGGAGCATTTTAGGAGTTTTAAATGGCAACAGTAATTCAGATAAAAAGAAGTTCGGGTACTACAGCACCTAGTACACTTAAACTCGGTGAATTAGCTTATACTTATGGAACAGGTTTACAAGGCAATCTTGGAGATAGATTGTTTATTGGTGAAGGTGGTGTTGACGGTAATGGTGATGCAAATAATATATCAGTCATAGGCGGACAATATTTCACAGACATGCTCGACCATGTCGCAGGTACTTTAACAGGCAGTTCAGCCCTTATCGCAGATTCAAACTTAGCAATTGACCAAGTTATTATTGGTAATTCAGCTACAGTAGGTGGTACAGTAAAATTAAATGAGGGTACAAATAACGGTTCAAACTTTATTGGTTTAAAAGCTCCTAATACCGTTACTACTACAACAACATTTACATTACCAGACGGAGACGGAACAGCAGGTCAATTTTTAAAAACAGACGGTTCAGGTAATTTAGATTTTGCAACTGTTAATCAGTT
>Ga0075480_10002769_pt1 | contig 11277 bp, 17 predicted proteins | sample DEB08_DNA_7_FD_81590 | JGI IMG/M metagenome (GOLD analysis project Ga0075480, IMG submission 81590) | Aqueous microbial communities from the Delaware River and Bay under freshwater to marine salinity gradient to study organic matter... | ecosystem: Environmental > Aquatic > Marine > Coastal ... | reverse complement strand
CGATTGTTAGTGTTCCGCCCTCAGCAGTAGTAACTTCTAGAGCCACGTTAGTGACCAAAGTTTTTGCTGGGATTCGGATAACTTCAAGAACATCAGCTGCTCCCAAAGCAGTCAGACCAGCTGCTGCTCTGTCAGTAGTGATAGTAGCGAAGTTTAGCTCTACAGTTACAGAAGATACTTTATTGATGCCTGCAGCAACGTGCGCGGCAGCTGTACCCATATTGTAACCTTTTCCATCATTATATGTAGCCATATTTCACCCTCCTTAAAGCGTTACGATGGCGGTTGCCAAAGCTTCTGGCTTAGTAACTTTATAGCCATACACTTGTAAACCACGGATTATATTGCCAAAGGTAGTCTCTGATCTAATAGTCTCCATGTTTGTCATCTGAGATGCAAACGTAAAGCCCATTTTGTGACCACCGATTACACTGAACTCACCACCTGAAGTTTTCTTTAGGTTGTGAGAAACGTAAACAGTGAAACGATCAATCATACCAAGACGGCCATTTCTCAAAGGAGAAGAACCATCACCAGTGATTGATGCGTCTTTCAGATCAGATTGCTTGATTAGACCAGCCATCTTTGCAGGAATGATTACAAATCTATCCTGTTCAGGTGAGTTAGCTTCATCAAGTACCGTCCCCATGTTGATTAGCAAGTCAATAACATTAGACTTAGTAAGCGCTTCTGGAGTACCTGCTACACCTAGATCGATGTTACCAGAGATTGCTCCCGCTGTTTGTCCTTTGTTAAGTGAACTAACATCAGTCAACATGTCAGTTAGAACCCTTTGATCGATCTTAATCTTCATTCGCTCTGAAGCGTCTTTAGACCATTGATCCATCAATGCGATGTCAGACTGAACTTGATCAACGTCGTCTTCAACACAAGCGAAGTATTCGCCTTTGTCGATAACTAGTTGTAGTTTAGCCTTATCAGGGTTTTCGACTGCAAGGGTTTGTCCCTTGACATACGTTTTGATGGTGATTTCTGGTGTAGTACGGATATTAACCGTATCACCCATCTGTCGGATTTCACCTTCATAATCCGTGTTTGAGATCGCTGACAACACCGTAGCGTCGTAGAAATTCTCAATCAGCTTCCCACTCCAGATTTCTGGAATGAAATTGCCGCTATAGTCCGGGCGGCCCGGAGATACTGCAAATTTAGCCATTATGACCTCCTTTTAATTAAGCAGTTACGATTCGACCTTCTCGCTGTGCAGCGAAAATGTCCCTTTCCATTCGACCACGTTCCTCATCACGACCTTTGAATTTTCCTTTACGAACATCTTCAAAAAACTTTTGGATGTCTGTAGGAGAATAATTCTTAGCCTCTTGAGTTGTAGATGTACTAGAACGTCCTCGTCCCGGTGCAACTTGTTTCTCAAGCTGTGAATTAGTATTTGATCGGTTCTCACGAGCAGTTTCGGGTACTCCAAATTCCTTTTCCCAAGCCGCAAAGAAACTCGCCACACGTTTTATATCTAGATTCTTTTGTGCGTCCTCCAGATATGTTTGACGTGAAATACCTGTTAGTGGATCGATAGATAACAACCAAGACTGAAAGTCTGCATTGTTATTAATATCTTGCCAATTAGATACTTCATTGGTAAGTCCGGCCCAAAACGCTTGTTCACTGCTAGCTTGTTGCTGTGCTTGTACTTGCTGTACTTGCGGCACAACTCCTTGTAACTGATGAATTGTTTTCTCCAACTGTGCAATCCGCCCATTTGCGGTATTAACTTCTTCACGAGCTGCTCGTCTCATAACATCAATCGAATCACCATACTCTTTCATATCAGCATCTGTGATCAAAGGATCTGTAGATACTGGTTCTTCAGGTTTGGCTGATTGTTGCATAGTTCCTAGCAACTGTTCCAGTTGTGAAACACGGGCGTTAACTTCTCTGTTCTTTGCGTTTAGGCGCGGAACATCGGCGTTATACATCCCTTGTAGCGTCTTGTACTTTTGTTCCCAAGACTCTTTTGGTTGAGCGTCTGACTCCACTTGCTCTTGTGGCTCAGACTTCGGTGCCTGATCTTCTACACTGTCGGAAGGTTGTTCTATAGGCTGTTCAACAGGTACTTCAGTAGCCTCGGTCTTTTCAACCTGTGCTGTTTCTGTTTCGCCATTTAACTCTTTATACAACTCTTGTACTTCCTCAGACTGTTTCTGAACTTGCTTTGGTATTCCCATAATCGCTCCTATCGGTGTGCGTAATTAAAAGCAGCTGCCTTCTTCATGACTTTGCCGCCGTTTCAGGGGACTCTTTTACGAGCTTACTTAGCTCTATCAAAATCTGACACCGCCCCTGTGCAAGTGCCGTATTCTGTGTAGCATTTGGTAGCCGCGATAACTCCTCTGTACTCCATCCTTCAAGCCACTCTAGGACTTCCGGGTATTGACGTACAGTGTTAGCTAACGCCTTGATAACTTCTGGACTAGGCCGTTTCATCTTGACCTCCCAGCGCCACCGTTACCAACTGTGTTTGCTTCCATTCCACCTTTGGGAGAACCGTCAGGTTGAGCAGCTTGTGCTTGCATCTCTGCTTGCTGCTGAACTTTCATCATTTCAGCTTTTAGCTTTTCATCATGACTGGACTTTTCCCGAGATGGAACAATATCATCCACAGGCATTTGCAACCCTTTGGCAATCTCGCGAAGAATCGCGGAACGGCCTTCCTTACCAACAATCTGCATATCCATTTCGTTGGCTGTTGCATTAAGAAATTCTATTCGACGCATGTTAACAGTTTCTTTAACAGCTAAGTTAACTGCTCCTCTAGGCATAATATCAACATCGCCTTTAATACTTTCATCTTCATCATATCGCATGTTATAAACAAACTGTCGATGAACAACTGGTTTGATTACATCATTATCAATGTGCATTACTACTTGACGTATCCCCTTACCAGCTGACCCCATTAACATTGATAACCCCGATGCTGTACGTCCTGCCCCTGACACATTCAAGTCACCATAAACATAAGAGGGGATGCCTGAATGGTCGTCAGCTAATTTACTAAACTTATCGTATACAGCCATTAACGTATTAGCGTTATCATCTGGTTGTGTAAATCGGACTGCAGGAGAACTAGAACCAAACGGATCATTAGTTACCTGCCATATTTTCCAAGGATGTAATTGAGTAATATCTTCATTAGGTGGAATACGCTCAAGGTTTACTTCAACTTGAGGGCCTGATGAAATACCCATGTTATTAATTAATGCACGAGCTGATGCGTTACATACACCTTGTATGTCTTCAATAATTTCGGGAATCCCCTTACCCCAAAACGCCCCCGGAGATTTAATAAAGGAAGTTTTGGCGTAAGGTTTTTCACCAAGGGGATCATAGTTAAGAACTGCTTTGATAACATAGTTACCTACAATCCAAACATTCGCATCATACTCACGAGCTTGATCTTCAATTTCTTCTTCGTCCATACCCCATTCGACAAGCATCTTACCGCTGACTTTACCCCAGAACTCTAGAGCGTCATAAATGTCGGTAGGTCTAGACTCGGTATGGAACTTACGTTCTTCTTCATCTTTCATTAGTTCAACATCTTCGTTGATCCATGATTGACCATTACCAATTTCTAAAACTTTTCTAATAGCATCTTCATCATAACCGGGAACTCCAATCATATCTGCAAGTTCAGTACGACTTAATGGGTGGTGCTCAAATATATATCCATCGCGTATATTAGTAATACCGGGTTCTGGATATACTTTAAATGGATCAACACGTTCAAACTCTGGAGCAATAACTTCACCAGCTTCTACAGTAGTTTTACCCATTTCATCTTTTGCATAAACTAATTTACGTTGTCTACGAACGACAGGGCCTTTTAGGAAAGCACATGGATAAGTAACCATGTCAGTTATAAAATCGTTAAATGATTCTCCCCAACCGCCTTGTGCAAACTGATCTGAAATTTTTACTTTCATTTTCTTTGCACGGTTATCTGCATCTTGCAGAAGTTTAAATCTATAATCTTGCGTTAGCATTTCTTTCATTTCAGCAATGTCATCAGGTGTTGGAGCTTTCTGATGTTGCTCAATCATCTTCACAACTTCTGCTGCAAATACATTTTGTAGTTCTGCAGTTTGGTCAGGAGACAAATCTGGAATAGGTGTTGGTTGCAGATCCCAAGGGGGAGTTCCTTGGTCGAGAAGAATGTCACGCAACCAACTTTCAGCAGCACGACACTTAACTTCTGTTATCATCATATAGATGTCAGAACCGCCTTGCTGATGAATCTGTTGTAATTTATCTGCTTCATACTCACCATTACGTTGACGTAATGCTTTGAGCATAACTGTTTCAAGTGGTTTCTTAGAACGCTTAGCTGCGTCCCAACATGTTCGTAGATAAGATGTAATACCAAGTACAACGCTATCCGCTTGACGATCAGCGAGCGCTTTATCTCGTAGCTCTTTCTCTTGCTTAACAAGAGTCGCATTATCGATTACTTGTAGCATTACCGTATTATACCTCTAATATTTTTTCTCTTTATCTTTAGTCTTTTTTTCTATGACTTCAAGATCCTTCATTTTAACTACATCTTCAGGATCATTTTTATCAGTGTAAACTACACCACCATCCTTATAGCTTCGAACTTTTGTCTCTATCATCTTGTAAGGTTTACCTTGTCCACATTTCATATTAACCCTCCTAAACTTTTTTTGCTAATTTTGGATCTATCTTTTTTTGGACAGACTCTGGTAATTTAGCAAAACCTTTAAATTGTTTTGGTACTAGGCCACCATCTTTATATTTTGGTACTGTCCCACCACCGGATGTTTTCTTCGCTTCTTTTCGAGGGTCAAAACCTTTAGACAGAAAGAACTGCATAAGGCTCATGCTGTCAGAAGCTGGGCCATCAAAGTATTCTTCCCGCAGTTTCATCTCTCTATTAGTCATAAACAACCTCCAATAAGTATATATTACATCATAGTATACACACAAGTTTGTGTTTGTCTAACATAAAAGTAACCCCCACTAGGGGCAAACCAGTAGGGGCTACAAGGAGTAACATGAATGAAACGTCAAGTGACGCACTGATTATATCAAGTCCAACCCGCTGACGCAACCCTTCTAACTTCTCTTTTCTGTAGTGTATATGCTGCATCACTTGCGTGATTAATATGCAACATCAAATATTGTAAAGCTTCTGCAACGTGTGAATGTTTATTCTTTTCTATGTTTCCATTCTTTTTGTGGAATCTATATCCACCCATCATGGCTGCTTTAAGCTGTGTACATTTTGGATCTAGTAGGAAAGCTGCATCGCCGTCTACCTGACGCATCAAGTAATCATCAACCGAAGACAAACGTGCTGACACGCTATTTGTCTTAGCTGGCATGACACGCAAACCTTCTGCTTTAATAATATCTACTGCTGACCGTTCATCTGTTTGAGCACGTTGTATACCTGCTGGATCACAAATAACCATGACAGGTGCTCCGGTAAACCGTTCAAAGATTAATGGTTTAAGTATGGTGCGGACGAAACGCTGAATGCCCATATCAAATGATACGGCTTCGTCAAGGATCAACGTTCGCCCGCGAGGATCTTGTTGCCCTATTACTGCCGCTGGTGTCAAGCCTAAATCCATACCAATTACGATTGGACGTACACCATTTATAATTGGACGTAGAGTTTGTGCTGCAATATGGTAGTCAGGTCTAAAATATTTATACACAGGTTGTCCCGCGGAACTTAACCCGTATTCCCCATCTACATAAACTCGAACGTATTCATCTGACCTACCTTGAGTATCATAATAACCGTCAGGTAAATTTTCTATGTTCTCTGCATGTGGACTACGACCTGATGGTTGTTTAAATACATCCCACCCATTATCGTTCGGACTAACTCCATCTTTAGAATCAAGTCCTTCCATTTGATAGTACCACCATGTGTCCATAGTCGGGGGGTTAGTATCACCCCACATACCAAACCATGATGGCCCGCCATCTTTAGCAGATGGGAAACGACCAATACGTTTAGACATAGCATCAACAATATCAGGGTGAATATCTCTACACTCATTAAACCATGCGAATGTTAATTCAAGTGAGTTCAAGTTTGCAACATCATCAGCATCATCAAGTGCACGAAACATTATCTCACACTCAACATCACCAACTTTAAAGAAAAAAGTTTTAGTAGTACGCATAAAGTTTCCACATACTCCCGGTGGAAACCAATCTAAAAAAGTTTTAATTGTCGTATCCTGCAACTGACGTGCAGTCTCACGGACAATCGCTACTCGTGATTTACGAATTTTTTGATTATTATGTTTCTGTTGAGAAGCTCGACGTATTACCTCAAAACAACTTGCTACAGATTTACCCGAACCAACAGGCCCCATGAGTACACGCATCTTTGAATCAGATGACATGAAGTCCTTACAGGTTTTTGTAGGAGTATAATCAATATCCATTAGAAAATAACCGCGCCAAGAATGAAACTAACAACACAAGCAATGATAGGTTTCTTATGATACCTTACTCGTCTTGTCCACTCTCGAGGCGTATGACCAAATATAATCATGCTTCCTCCTTTTCTAACAGTATAACTATATACTGCGTTGGTATATTTTTCTTTTTCAGAATTTTAGTTCTGTAGGATATACCTAGTTTTACTAATTTGTAAGTAAAATTATCATACTCTGAGATAGTGTCAAACGCTGTTGACCTACTCCCTTCATATGAACCAGTAAACTTTTTAAGAACTTCCAATCGCTGTTGCGTCTTCAACTGCTTCAGCGTCGATAACAGTTGCTGGATGTTCTTGTCCTCCGAGATTGATTGTGATCTTAACTCCTCCACCTGTACCCTCCGTTGTAACATCACCCTTAGGTTCAAGCCCGCCCCACTTTACAGTGGATTTAATAAGGTCAGCTTTAACCGCAGCCGAAGTGTCTGGGCTGTGGATTAAACTCCAAGAGGTTGTTAGTAGTTCTTCTGCTTGAGCACGAGCTTTCAGTTTGAAAGTCATGCCTTTCTCTTTAATCTCATCTCTATAAGAAGTTACCTTCTTAAGAAATATAGGATCTTTATTAAACACGAGTATATCCTCGGCAGTAATATTATGCCGATCTTTTACTTCGTCTAAAGTCTCTCCGCTGCCTTCTAGCATAAGCGCTGTATCGAAGGCAAACCGGTCAGACCACTTTGTATGTTTCAAAGGTATAGTGTCCATAACTAAAACATTATGCCTAAAATTACTCTGCTGTCAACAATTTGTGAAACTTTACACTTGGATTTTTTGGGTCTTGTTATGTGAGGTTTACTTATATGGGGGGGAGGGGTCGGTTGCGTGTCCATGTACCCCCCCTGTCATTAATCCAATAGTCAAAATATAAGGCATGTATAAGTGGCGTAAAAGGGGCATACTTGACAAAACTGTAAATTTACACCATAGTTAAATCATCAACAAAACGTTGATACCCGAACAGTCAGCGGGAATACTGACTAACAACTGGAGGTCTACATGAGTAGAATCTTTGAAGGTAATGTTAGCCTAGTTGCTAACACCAAGGGTGAGATTGCCCTGAAGCGCGACCTAAACGGCGCTTGGAATTCAACTAACGCTAAGGAACTGTACGCTAAGGCTCAGGAACTTAGTAAGGCGAAGAAAATGCCACTACATAAGTGGAGTTTCTTCAAGGCCGACGGTGGAACTGATGTTCTACTAATGGCGGACAGATACGGTAATCCTAGAATTACCATCTTGCCAGCCAAGGCCGAGGGTCAAGCCAAGTCCAAAGTGACAAAGCTAGCCTAACTTAACCCCGAGGGGAGAGCAATCTCCCCTCACAACAAACTGGAGACAATTATGTCAATGAAAGATTGTAAAAGAGAGTACCGAGTAGATTGGATTGAATACGGAAACCTTTACTCAAGATGGTACTACAAGGAAGCTGACGCCAAGAACCTAGCATTCAAGCTGAAGCATGATACAGAGATCGAAGCAGACAATGTAACAGTCTCACACAACCCAGCAATAAAGCTACACTAAGGAGAACGGAGGGAGCCTAACAAGCTCTCTCCTTTTTTTTGTCTTTTATTTTTTAATAATATATATCCCATACGTCGGGGGGTTTCGGCACGACATTATCTTAGATTAAACGTCAAGTTAAACCCTTAGTTTACAGGTTGTGGTTCATTTGGTGTAAAGTTATGCAACTATCTAGTATCTAAAAGCATACTTGACACAACATCTTGAGTTTTAGATAGCGAAAGTTTACAACAGATTAACCAAATGTCCTTGAGTAGCAAGGGTTTACACCATATACGCAGGAGAATACTATCTAAACTATCTAAACTATCTATATAATTTACATACATCACTCTCCAAATCTAAATCTAGTGTAATATAAAGGTTTTTGCGTAGCCAAGGATTACTTTCTAAAACTTAGATACTTTAGATACTTCCTCTCAAACCCTTACAAACAAACGATTAAACCTATCTAACTACCATATATAAACCACAACATACACACAGATAGTGCCACCCACCAGTAGATAATTGCTAGTTTAAACTTGACGCTTTCTCTGTGTACGGGGCCAAACTTGACAAACCGACCTCGCCGAGCCAAACTGGGTTTGTCTTTCGGGGTTGTCCCTTAAGGCGATTTAATCAACTTAATAACTGGAGGTCTAATATGGCTAAAATATATGAAGGTAATGTATCTATCTTTAAAAACACTAAGAACAAGATTGTTGTGAAAGCAGATCCTGAAGGGCAGTACAATGCTGATTCAGTTGATGGTCTTTCAAAGACAATGACTGAACTTGGTACAAAGTTGAAGGCTGAAGTAAACTTCTTCATTCCTGAGACTAACACTGGTGACTTGAAAGCAATGTTACTAGTGAATCGTTGGGGTGCTCCTTATGTAGCATTCTTACCAACATCTACAACTGGCACTAAGAGCAAGGTTGAGAAGCTTGCTTAATCAATTTGAGGGAGAGTGGTGTATTACTGCTCTCCCTTTTCGTGTTTCATTAATCAATTCAAGGAGGTTTATATGTCTCAATGTGTAATGTGTGATGCAGATATACATGACAAACGTGTAAGTTTAGGTTATGATACTTGCATGATTTGTGGTGACAAAGAAGCTCAAAAGGTAGTGCATACTGTACTACCAATGCACAAATCTAACTACATGTTAGTGACCAATCGTAAGGATTTGATTGGTTTTAATACCAAAGGAGGTTTAGTCAAATGAAGTCTTGGATAATGTATGGCATTGTTGCAGGAGGTATCGGTGGGTTTATTTATTACTTACTGTCATCTCTAGCACAATCGGTAGGATTATGATGTACAGAAGTTTACAGTACATCGGTGCTACCATTCTCATCGTTGCATTCAGTCTGTTAATACTGTTCACCCTAACCAATTTCATGCTCGGTTGTGAGTCATGGGATGAACAATATTGGACTGCTTACAACTCTTGTATAACACCAACCGAGTTCATAGGAGTATTTCTACCATGACAAAAAGTGCACTGAAACTTTTCATGCTTAAGCATTCGAAAGGTGGAGCAATAGTGAAGGATGATGATGGCAATCCATTAACCTTCCACGACAAGATGATTGCCAAAGCTAGTAGGGTAGGTAAACAAGTTGTTACCTATGGCCCTGACCATCGTAAATACAAAGGAGGTAAATGATGCGAGCTACATTACTAAAATCAACTATTAAATCCCTGTTCCCTACTCAACGTACAGCGGCGATTGAAGGCTCCCCTGGAGGAGGTAAGACAACCATCTGTGAAGAAGTTGCTAAAGAACTAGACGTAGGTTTCATTGAGAAACATATGCCTACAATGCTAGTAGAGGACTTCGGTATCATGTATCCCAATGGTGATGACATGTTACATTACAAGTTACCTGATTGGTTTCCATCGGAGGATAGGACTGACATACCTGACACTGGTATCTTATGTTTTGATGACAGGAACCAAGCTAATGCAGACTTACAGAAAGTCTTAGCTAACATCTGTCAAGCTAGAAACCTACATGGTAAACCACTCAAGAAAGGTTGGATGGTTGTATCGACAGGTAACAGACAGTCTGACAGGGCAGGTGCTAACAGAGTGTTATCTCATCTGCGTAATCGTGAGACTGTGTATGAACTTGAAACCCACCTTGATGACTGGTGTAGTTGGGCAATCGACCATGGTGTCAAGTCTGAGGTTATCTCGTTCATTAGGTTTAGACCTAACTTACTGCATGACTTCGATGCACAACGTGACCAAAACCCTACACCACGTTCATGGGTTGAGGGTGTATCCGATGCACTTGGTATTGTACCTGCTGAAGCAGAGTATGAAACATTCAAAGGTGCTGTCGGTGAAGGTGCAGCAGCAGAGTTTGTAGGCTTCGTTAAGATATATCGTAAGCTACCAAATCCTGACAACATCATCATGAATCCTACTACAGCCGAGGTTCCTGATGACCCTGCTACGTTGTATGCACTGTCTGGTGCTATTGCAGAACGAGCAACTGAGAACAACTTCGAACGTGTTGTGACATATGCTGAGCGTATGCCACCTGAGTTTTCAGTTCTATCAGTATCGTATGCAAGTCGTAAGAATCCAGACCTAGCTTCAACGCAAGCGTTTACGAAGTGGGCTGTTAAACATCAAGACGTACTATTCTAAGGAGGTAAGTATGAAACTAAGTGACAAAGCACTACTGGTGCAACTCAATGTATCACAGTGGACTGCTCGTAAGTATGACAAACGTGCTACTGAACAGGTAGCACAGCAGAACAATACTACGATTGGTGCAGGTAGATACAACAAATCGTTGCTACCAATGAATGATTATCTAGATAATGTTCATAAGAAAACTACAGCTATTCGTGCCAAATACTATGCCAATACCCTACCATGGGGTATTGAGGGTACGATGTTGTTACCATCTGCAAACTATCTCAACTTTATGACTGAGTTTAGGAATGAGAAAGCTGAATGGCAACAACTTGTAGATAAGTTTTGGGATGAGTACCCAAGACTTAAGCAAGATGCACAACGATTCCTTGGTAATCTCTACAATGCTAGTGATTATCCTATGCTTCATGACATACAGCGTAGGTTCAACATGGACTTGGCTGTGTTCCCTGTACCATCGAATGACTTTCGTGTTCAGATTTCAGATGAGGAACTAAGTCGTATCCAATCTGATGTTGAGACGAGAGTACAAGATGCGGCTGAACAAGCAATGAAGGAAGCTTGGCAACGTCTGT
>Ga0075480_10002768_pt1 | contig 11278 bp, 12 predicted proteins | sample DEB08_DNA_7_FD_81590 | JGI IMG/M metagenome (GOLD analysis project Ga0075480, IMG submission 81590) | Aqueous microbial communities from the Delaware River and Bay under freshwater to marine salinity gradient to study organic matter... | ecosystem: Environmental > Aquatic > Marine > Coastal ... | reverse complement strand
AACAAATTGTAAAGGTCTAATTCTTGAAACCACCAATGATAATACAAAAGCTCAATCACTTTATGCAAAACTTGGGTGGACAGAGGAATCAGGAGTAAAGCATTACTTCCTCAATATTTGAATGATGGGTAGCGAATGCTAAAACTATAGCGCCCCCCTTTGCTTATTTGGAATGACTAATGGGTTACAGTACCAATCCCAGTGGTTCAGATTTTACCATAGTAACCGTTGTACTGCAATACGGCGTATTCGCTACCCATTGCTCAACATGTAACTTCCTACATGATTTACCTCTTGGTTAAAGACTAACATGCTGGGCGAAGCATGTACTAACCCTCTCGTTATGTGAAATATTGATTTTGTTAGTTGGGGAATAATAATGTCAAATTTCGAATCTTTAGGGTTATCTAAGCAATTACTTCAGTCGGTAATAAAGGAAGGATATACAGCCCCCACTCCTGTGCAAGTACAAGCAATTCCATTGTTACTAAAAGGTCATGACGTACTAGGAGTAGCTCAAACAGGGACAGGGAAAACCGCGGCTTTCGCATTGCCTGTGTTACAAATATTGGCAAGAAAGGAAATAAAAGGTAGGCGTAAAATTAGAACACTCGTACTCACACCTACTCGTGAATTAGCAGCGCAAATTAATGAACGCTTTGCAGCTTATAGTGAACATTTATCCATCTATCATCAAGTAATTTTTGGCGGAGTCAGTCAGAAACCTCAAGTTAAATCTCTGAGAAGAGGAATCGATATCTTAGTTGCTACGCCTGGAAGACTTTTAGATCTGATAGAACAAGGATTTATTGACCTAGAATGTATAGAATTTTTTGTTCTAGATGAAGCGGATAGAATGTTAGACATGGGATTCATCAGAGACATTAAAAAAGTCATTAAACTACTACCGAAAAAACGACAAAATTTACTTTTTAGTGCAACAATGCCAACGTCAATTGCTGATTTAGCGAATTCATTTCTGAACGATGCTGTAATGATTGATTTGAGTCCTGAAGAAATAACAGTAGAACGTATAGAACAGTCTGTTATGTTTGTTGAAAAACAAAATAAAATTAATTTAATCATAGATATTATAAATAAGAATCAAATAAAGCGTGGAATAATTTTTACTCGAACTAAGCATGGAGCAAATCGTTTAGTAAAAAAACTTGATAGATCAGGAATAGAGTCTGCTGCAATTCATGGAAATAAAAGTCAAGGCGCGCGAACAAGAGCTCTTGCAGCATTCAGAAATGGAGATATCCCATTACTTGTGGCAACAGATATTGCTAGTCGTGGGATAGATATTGAAGGTGTTACTCATGTTTTTAATTATGATTTGCCTAATGAGCCTGAAAGTTATGTTCACAGAATTGGAAGAACTGGGCGGGCGGGAAAAAGTGGGGTCGCATATGCTTTCTGTGATGAGAGTGAAAGTGGTTATTTAGTGGGTATTCAACGTTTAATTGGTAAACAAATTCCTCAATTCAAAGAACATCCTTACCATTTCTCTAAAGCGGTACCTAAACCCGATCAGAAACCTGGAAGGATAAAAGAATCAAAGAAAAAGAATCAAAGAAAAAACACTCAATCACAACAAGAATCCAGTAAGCAGCATAAAAAAAGAAATAATCGAAATCGAAACAGAAGGAATAGATAACTCACCTATCAGCATAGAAAGAATCCTATGCATCCATGGATATTCGGAGGGGTAGGCACACTGAAAGCCCTTCCAACGCATCGTGCGAACCTGAGTAATGCCTACCTGTATGGTGTGAATTGGGACGATACAACTTGTCCTGATGGAACTAATTCAGATAATAATGGGAATACTTGTGTGAATAATCTCTGAAGTATATCACATTCCGTACCCCTACTATACTCATGTGTAAACCAGGCGTCCAAGCACAAACCCATTGATTCGATCTTGGTAATAGGATTTGTTCTTCGATAGTAAAATATTCAGTTCTAAACTTAGGATGTATAAATTACGTATAGAATAAAAATCCCTATTCCATAGAATATCATTTGATAGAAAAAATCTTTTGGATTGATTAGAAGTTCCAGTAACCACCACATGTAACTATTGATAATTATTAATGATTTATACTTTGTTACGTCAAGAAGGGACCCCCTACTATAGTAATGCGTAAACTAGGGGTATAGGTACAACCCGTTCTAGATAGAGTGTATCATAATCGGTCTGAGCTATTAACCCATATTGATGGATATGTAACAATGTAACCGTTGTAGTGCTATCCATCAACATCGCTACCCATTATGATGCGGTTGTCAATAAGGGGGGCCGAAGTAGAGATGTATGCATCAATAAGCCGCATAGCAGATAATGTCGGAATAAATTATATATCCTCTAATTGAAAATTATAGATATGGGCGATCGTAAATGCGCAGTGCAAGGGTGTAATGCTTTGGAATTCAGAGATACTGGAATCTGCAACAAGCATCGTGGCGAAGGAATTGAGCCTTTGGGGGCTGACGCAGAAAAAATAGTGGGAGCAGCAGCAGGAGTGGGTTTAGGATTAGTAGATACAGCAATTGGAAATCCGTTAGATGAATTATACGGTATAGTAAGAATGGCTATCTTTATTTTTCCATTTGTCATATATTATATTGTAGCATCCTTTATTCTTGTTTCTATTGATTCTGTAGATCATTGGATTTTTTTGGGTGAAAAATACTATCTAACTGATGAAATTTTTATTATAATTGAATCATTTCTAATCTTCTTACCTTGGTTAGTTTATTTATATATTACATTCAAAAAAATCTATGTAGAAATTAAATCTCGTAAAAAAAATAATCTTGACGATAATATAATAATTAACAAGTGGGAAAAAATCACTATTGCAATAATAGGGTTAATAATAGTATTAATCCTAAGTGATTACTTCTTCGGATACCCTATCGAATTCGAAAGAGGTTTTACTAGCTCATCCTAATATTCCATACCTCTACTATACTCATACGTAAACTAGGGGTATAGTTACAACCCGTTGTAGATAGATCTTATCATAATCGGTCTAAGGTACATACCATATTGACGGATATGTAACAATGTAACCGTTGTAGTGCTATCCATCAACTTCGCTACCCTACTTTACGGATACATCAAGAAGGGGTACCCTCAGTGACAATCATGGGAATTCTGGATATATTGGTCATTAGACCTTGGAAGCTAAGGTCTTCGAAGAAGTATTTCATGGAGCGATTTGGCCCCGCATTCTTCATGCGACCTGCTTACTGTGTTGATTGCAATAAGAAACCTATCAAAATAAAAGATGCTGATCTAGATGGTGGTTCGGCCGGGATGAACGTCGAAGACCCCATTTGCCCCGAGTGTTATTGGGTAATGAATGCCAGCTCATGGGAACGGTTTAGAGCTGGTTTTTTGGATGGCACCTTCACAGTCGAAGAGTTTGAGAATACGGAAAGAAAAGACTACATGAATGCAAATTTCGTGAGTGAGACTTTGAATCAAAATAGTTGACGAAAGGCTTTTTTCCATCAAAATCCCTAGCGAAGTTGATGGATAGCAATACAACGGTTACATTGTGACGTATGCGTAATCTTGGGTTCTCCCTAGAGATCCATGATGGCCTTTGTCATCTAGGGGCTGCTCTTGAGACCCTCTATGATGCTGGTGGAATTCACGTTATCCTACGACTCATGAATGTCCACGCTAGTGAGTAGCTGTTGCAACAGCCCTAACTCGGCCAATTTTGTTATTATTCACAGATAGTCTTCAGAGATGTTATGCAGACCATAATTCTTGATTAGAGGGGGACTTAGTTTTCATTCAAAGATTTTAGTTGAGATATATGCTATTATTAGTATCATGAGAAAGAATATGAATGGTGGGAAAAATCCATAGAAGACTCTAGGGATGAAAATGAATCCAATAAGGAATACACCGGAAAAGAATCCTACTCCTCTCAAGGATAGCAGGCGATCCCATTTAACATCCTTCAGTGGAGTGTCTTGATTCTTGGAAAATACAATGGCCATGTATAGGAAAAAGCGGTAGCCAAAATAATTCCAAGAAGGCCAAACAAGGCTCCTTCGCTCTCAAATCCAGTGTTTCCTGAATTTACCATTTCATCTTCCATTCTGTTAACAATAATTCCCAAAATCACCGTAATTAACGCTCCGAAGAACATTCCTTTTACCAGCATATTTTGGTTAGTTTGGTCACTCATCTCTTCCACTCCATTCAGTTAGTTTGATTCTCTTCCCCATTCCATCCCGAATCCTCAAGATGTCTCCTGAGGATTCTAATTTGGATAATACTCGACTTGTTTTCGATGCGGACCAATTCAGTTGTCTAGTGATTTTCGATTGCCACAATTCTCCATCGTGCTCCTTCAAAATTCGGATCAATTCAGTTTCATCTTCTGTATGCAATTTAAATTGCCGATAGGATTTTGTTTCCACTTCGGATTTCGCGTTAACTTCCTGATTTTTCTCTTCTTCTCTTGAGGATACCATTATCCACATTATTCCCATTCCAATGGTAATTGAAAGACTGATCAAAAATGTAGCATAAACGACGTATGCAATGGTATCAATTTGAGTGTCAATCTGTACCAAAAATGGTACCAAAAGCAAGAGCAACAGCATTAATCCAGCCAATCCAGTAATGGTTGACATCACCGAATTTGGCATAGCAGGATTGCCCTGTATACTCATATTCTCGACTTTGTCAGGAGGCATCGGCTTATAAATTGAGAATTAACTCACTCAACGCTCGCCATTATTATCTCTGTCTTTGTCATCCATCATTCTCTTTAGGATACCTTTCTTCTTACCCTTGTGATGTCCCTTCTCACGCATATCATCGTGGTTGTCACAATCTCCATCTTCCAGACAGGATTGCCAATCGGAGATTCTTTCATTGACTTTCTCAATCACCTTGGTGATTTTCTCGCTGCTAACCTCGCATCCTGTGTTTTCTTCACAGAATTCTAGAATCGTGAGAGTTGTATTTAGCCTCTCGAGATGTAGTGCAATCATCTCGATTCGAGCAGTCTCATTCTCTTCTAGATTATCATCATCGCTATCATCATCGTGGTGACCTCCGTGTCTGTGTGTGTGCATTCCGAATGCTGGAAGTGTACGGTTTTCGTGGATATTTGTTATGTGGTTTAGTCTCTCAGTTGTTCGGTTCAACATGCTTTCCAAAATGTCACTGTCAGCACTACAGTTGACGTCATCCATACAGAATTGAATTAATAGAGTCATGTTCTGGAGGTAAGAGATTCTCTTTTCGGCATGATTTTCGAAAGCTTGGATTCTCTTTTCATGCCTATCTTCCATACTGTTGCTGAAGAATGATTTCACTCTACCAAGGAATCCCTTCCTTTCACCATCTTCTGAGAATGGAAGGGTGGTAGTTTCTGAAGTCATGTCGTCAACTACAGACAGTTCCACATTCTCTTCTTCCAGGGAAGGTACTGCAAATTCACCGATCGATACTGCGGCGGTACCTCCTAACATGAGTACAAACATACTCAATGCGATTGCGGTTATTTTGGTGGTCTTTCGTGTGTTGGATTCTGGCTTCATGTTGTTAACCTCAATACTGTATACTCTGCAAAACCTATTCTATATGATTCGAAAATGCTCAAAAAAACATAAAAATTTGTGAAAAACAATGCAAAGGGTTTCTGCTAGAGCCCATACAATATCTAACTGAACTTATCGGCTATCTATCCGCCCTTTCAATGCCTACCCTCTGACTAGGGTTAATCAGGCTGTAAAGAGTTGCTCATATTCTTATTCCTTCCATTCAAGTATGGAGATGTTGTTTTCTTTGGTGAACACGCGCTCGCCCAACGCTCCACCATAGCGAGGGAGGTTTTCCATTGCTTTTCTCGGTACACAGGTTTCAATCGCCAGCATGTCTTCGTCAGTCAGTGTGTAAGAGAGGGCAACAGCCTTTGCATTCTCTTCCATGTGATTGGGGTTTCCTGTGCCAGGAATAGGCACTACACCAGCACCATCGAGGGCATCTCGGCCTTTTTTGTGAACCCAAGCCAAGCTAAGTGTGCCGAGAGGTACATTTTTTTGCTCGGCCAAGGTTTCAAGAGATTTTGCTAGGTTACGCTCATCTTCTTTGACTGCGTAGCCGACACCCCCCATTTTACGAAAGTCCATTCGCGACATCTTGTGTGGGTCAAGTGAGGCATCGGCTAACAGGCCACGACCCATCGGGGCGTAGGCGACGATGCCAATACCGAGTTCAGCACAAAGAGGAACGATTTCGTCTTCCAGTTCACGGGAATATAGCGACCATTCCATTTGGACGCAAGTTAATGGGCAAATTGCGTGGGCGCGACGAATAGTTTTGGCAGACGCTTCAGACAATCCGACATACTTGATTTTCCCTTCTGCAATGAGTTCATTCATTGCCTCCATGGTCACTTCGATTGGAATTTTGGGGTCGATTCGATGGACGTAATAGAGATCGATGCATTCAATCCCCATGGCTTTGAGCGAACGGTAGCACATTTCCTTGACATCCTTTTTCTTTCCAGATTTCATGATCTTGGTGGCTAACTGATATTTTCCCCTGTTTAGTGAGAGTCCGAGTTTCATTCGTTTTTCTGCAGAATTGGATGTCGGAAACCACGAACCGAGCATCATTCCTGATAGGTTCGTGTAAATCTGTGCAGTATCGAAGTGAGTTACTCCCGCTTTGATGGCGCGAGATATGAGTTCTGCTACGCCTTTGTTGGACACATCATTCATTTTTCCATATAGGTCTCTTTTCCCCATCGTGATACCGACTGACATCATTCCGAGACCTTGTTCGGATGTGATGAAGCCCTGTGTTCCGAGTGGTATCTGTTTTATCATACTAAATTCTCCTGTTATGTACATTCTTACTCATGGTAATCCGGTACTTAATCTTCACAACCTAGTACACTCGCTTCTCTCTGCCACACGTCGCTTCAAAGGGGGTTCAGTGGGTCGATACAGACGCTACCCATCAACGACTTCTGCATGGGTGGCCGGGTTGGCAATATCTCCCGGGTCGTGAAACAGTCCCGTGTGGACCAAAACCCATTGCGCGGGGCTGTCCTCGGAGAGGCATGCCAGAACGTGGTTGTCGGGGTCGTCGTCGACGAGTGCGAGAGGGTTCACCGTGGCGCCATCCTCGAGCAGTACCCAAGTCCCGAGGCGTTGATCTTCCCCTAGCGCGGCGTTGGCAGGACCTGTCACGCCTCCTTCCCAGGTTAGCTGGACGACCTGGGCGGTATCGTCGGGACACTCTCCAGCAAGGCCGTCAGTATTGGGTGCGAAGCGTTCGGCGAGGACGACTCGGGGACCGTCTTCGAGTGGGGTGATTTCTTCAGTGCTCACACCGAGAAGGGACTCGCCGTCAAAAGTGATGAGAGGGCCGGTGACCTCCACCCGCAGGGGCGTTTCTCCGAATGTGCCGAAGTCGCCGGTGAGTAGGACGGTGCGCTGCTCAAGTGGCTCATCAGCGGGGTGGAGGGTAGCGCAATTTGGTACAACACTTTCGCCGTCAGAACGCATCACTAAGAATGATTCCGGGACTACGCTATCGATCTGTAGCTGCGTCGAGAACACTATCGGCATCCCGTCGTCGCCTGCGACGTTAAAACCACACAATAGGCTAGCTACTGCCGGGAGTTCGTCGAGACCATGATAGGCGGATAGGATTGAATAATTCTGGGGTTGGCTCGTGTCGCCGTCTCCATCTTCAGGAGTTGTTCGGTTGATTTCGATAAAGGTGACGTTTGAGGTTGTCTCCTTCAAATCGTGTGTGGCCGTGATATTGAGATTTATATGTTCAGCACTGCTCTGCATAGTGAGCGACCAGTCACCATCTATGTTGGGTTTTGTTGAGATGATGACATCCTCGTCAGCACTCAAACTGATTGTTATCTCATCAGGGTGGAAATGATCAACATCACCAAAAATAGCGATGGTGGAACCGTCATCGATCACGTTGCTCACCGATAACACTGGATCAGGATAAATACAATACTCTGTAATTTCGATTGTAACGTTTTCACCATAATTTATTGCTTCAGAATCCATACATCCTGAGATTTCATCAATTGGCGGTTCTGTGTTCGGTTCATCCACGATGTTTTCTTCATGGATAACGTTACTTGAAGAGTCATCTGCTAGACATCCTACAATTGAACTAGTGATAATAATCAGGGCGGTAATTAGTACAAGCGATTTGTTCATCCATTGTCACCTTGAATCGAGGATGTATGCAATACCATACATAATATTATACAATTCTTTGCAATCTAATGCAAAACAGACATTTTTTTATTAGCACTCTAGTTAATACATTTCTAGAATATTCCATATTTTCCGTAGATACTTTATGCCAGTATTGGCCTGGCTATTGCACTGTATTGTAAGCATTTTGCGGAGATTTTGATATGCTTTTGCAACTGATGATCTCTTATGGAAACAGTCATCCGAGGTGCTCGAAATGTCAAAAGGAAGCCAGTTAGAAGTATCGGAGTAATCATAATCATCGGATTTTCACTCGCGATTTTCCTGACATCAAGTATCGTTGCATCAAGTATTGAGGCACAAGCAGCAGCTCTCGAGGATAGCCTCGGAAGGAAGGTAATTATCACCAGTTCGGACGTAAGTTTCGACAGTTCGGCTTCGATTGACGAAGATATTCTAAATCTTACCAATAATATAAGTACGATTGAATCCGTTCAAACATTTGTAACGGATATCGATAGGTCCGGAATTAATGAGGTTCTTGCTCAAGGAGGTCCTCCTAATCCAGATGCCCTACGAGCAGCGCTTAGGTTCATTTCTGGCCAGAACCTAAGTTCGGAGTTGGAAGGATTTGTTTCTGAAGAGTTAGTTTTAGTAAATGGCAGAATGCTCAATGATTCTGATACCGGTTCAAACAACGTATTATTAGGAGTTGACAGCGCTCTCGCTAATGGAATTTTAGTAGGCGACTCTATTCAACTGAATGGTTTTTCTCTAAATGTAGTTGGCTTAGTTTCTGGAGATGTTTTTCAGACAAACGCTACAATTTTGATGAGTGTCGAAACAGCACAAATCATTACAGATACTTCAGGATTTGACAAGGTCGTTGTAACAATTGAATCAATAGAATTGGTCGATGATGTGATGAATATTTTGAAATCCGAATATGGTGATGAGTTGACAATTCAAACTGCATCGGAACAGGAGGGAGATAATATCGCTCAATCAATAGATACGATTGGTGGAAACGCAGATTTAGGTGCTATGGCCGCCCTTATCGCCTCTATGTTAGTTGTAGGTTTCATAATGGTAATTATTACCAAAGAAAGGGTGAATGAAATTGGTGTTCTGAAAGCCATTGGCCTACCTAATACTAAAATTGTGACACAGTTTTTGAGTGAGTCCATTTTCATGGCCTCATTAGGATTTTTTGTTTGTATTGTAATAACTTTAGTGGCTGGTCCAATGATGCAAACGATGCTAATTGAATCTGGTTCTGATGATTCATCAACAAGTGAACAGGGTTCAAGTCCACAGTTCTCACCAGGTCAAATCCTTAACCCAACAACTGAATCATCAGCAATGGATTCAATCACTTCGTTGGAGTTCTCTGTTGATGCCAAGAGTATCGTAACTAGTCTAGGTTTGACTGTAGTGATTGGAGTAATTGGTGCCCTATACCCCATAATGGGGGCGTTAAAAATGCAACCTGCACAAGCATTGAGATATGAGTGAGGTGAGAGTAATGAAAGAAGGTAAAAAATCGAAAAAGCAGATTGAATCGACCCTAGAAGAAAAGAATTCGTCAGGTTATGATACAGATTCTCTGGAGAATATACTATCTATTGAACAATTGAAGAAAAGAGTCACTGACCAATTCGGAGAAGATGCACGTTTAATATTAGATTCGATTGATGAGGTCGAAGGCATAATTCTCCGTCGTGAAGCGAGGGAAAAAGGCGAATTTGATGATTCAAAAGCAATTATTCACCTATCAGGGTTATCAAAAAAATATCAATCCACTGGAATGAGTCCTGTAGATGCTTTGAATGAGGTTGATTTATCTATCGTTGAAGGGGAAATGGTCGCGGTAATTGGACCCTCGGGATCTGGTAAATCTACATTACTTCAGATGATGGGTGCCTTAGATATTCCAACCAGTGGTGCTGTCAGAATAAACTTCCAAGAATTATCTAAAATGAATTCAAAGCAATTGACAGTTTTTCGAAGTCAAACTGTAGGATTTGTATTCCAAAAATTCAATTTAATTCCAAATTTAACTGCATTGGAAAACGTTTCTATTGCGATGGAATCGACAAAAATGAATAGGCAGGAAAGGAGAGCTAGGGCTGCAGAGTTGCTAAAGGAAGTAGGATTGAATCAACGAATGAGTCATCTTCCTGGACAACTTTCAGGTGGTGAACAACAACGAGTTTCTATTGCAAGAGCTTTAGCTAATCATCCAAAAATAATCTATGCAGATGAGCCAACGGGTTCGCTTGACTCAAGGGCTAGCAAGAGAATAATTAGCCTTTTTGATAGAATTAGGAGGAATTTTAACACGACAATAATTATTGTTACTCACAATCATTCCATTGCAAAACATTGTGATAGAACTGTGAAAATTAAAGATGGCAGGATAAGATAGTCATCGGAAGATATTCAAGATTAATCTGAAAGAACTCATGAGACATAATTCAGTATAATTCTTCCTCGTTCAAGACTACCCGCTTTCCCATTCCATCACGAACTCTTGAGACAATTCTGCTTTTTTCTAGATTAGTTAATGTTCTACTAATTTTTGAACTATTCATATTCGATTTTTCAACAATTTCACTTTGCCAGCATTGACCATCACTTTCCATTAATAACTCAATGATAGATTTCTCTGATGTCGAAAACCTATCGAGTTTTTGCTTGGAATAAAATGTTGTCTGCGACATATCATTGTTATGTTTACTCAACTTGATGTTAGACATATTAAACCCAGCAATAAACCCAACAAATATTAAGATCATTGAGTAAGAAACCAGGATAAAAATAGACTTGGTAGGTGCATCTTCATTGATCGCCACGAAAGTCGCTCGACCAGTCAGCAGTATCAAAATTAACAATGAAAGCATGATTACAGAATGTGAGGAAGTAAGATTTCTCTTCGACCCTTCATTATTAATTTCCATGTCAATAGGATACTATCGAAGTATTAAAGAGACTTGGTAATTTGATTAGTGATAATACCTAGAATCCTATTTTT
>Ga0075480_10002767_pt1 | contig 11278 bp, 8 predicted proteins | sample DEB08_DNA_7_FD_81590 | JGI IMG/M metagenome (GOLD analysis project Ga0075480, IMG submission 81590) | Aqueous microbial communities from the Delaware River and Bay under freshwater to marine salinity gradient to study organic matter... | ecosystem: Environmental > Aquatic > Marine > Coastal ... | reverse complement strand
TAGCCGACAGACTCGATACCTTGATTGGCATCTTCGGAATAGGGCAGGTGCCAACAGGATCGAAAGATCCATTTGCGCTACGCCGAGCATCACTCGCCGTCATTCGAATACTCCTTGCCTTTGCCCCAACGGCAAACCTCGAGTCAATTTTGACAACAGCTAAGCAGTCGTTCCCTTCGGGCGTGTTGAATGAGGGCGTTGTTGATACGGTGAAAGCGTATCTGCTTGATCGTTTGCCTGCACATTACGAGGAGCAGGGGGTGTCGGTGGACATACTGCGAAGTGTGACCGCTGTCGGCACTGAGACCATTGGCGATATCGATTGTCGAAGCCTGGCGGTAGCGAGCTTTGCAGGATCTGACGCTGCAAATGCGCTTGCTGCTGCCAACAAGCGTGTTGCCAACATCCTGACGAAAGTAGATGAATCCTTGCCAGCGATTGATGAGAGGCTACTAACAGAAACAGCTGAGCTAGCCTTGCGTGCAGCGCTGATCGAATCTCAAGTGTCCCTCGACGCCACGGTTGCTGATAACGACTACCCACAAGCCTTGTCGAACTTAGCCAAACTTCGCGAGCCCGTGGATGCGTTCTTTGACAACGTACTGGTTAACGCAGACGATGCGAGTGTTCGTCTGAACCGTTTAGCACTGCTCCAGGAGTTGCGCGGTCAGTTCTTGAAAGTCGCTGATCTCGCGGTACTCGCGAGATAAGGCCTGCTTATTCATGTCATTTGATGCCGTAGTCGTAGCTCTCGCACTGATCTCAGCCAGCGCTATTGCTATCGGTCTCCTTATTCGGCAACACAGTGCTTATCGCGAGTCGGTAGCCGATGCACTCGCTCGTGGTGATATTGCGAAAGAAGAAGTCGAAGCGCTTAAGCGGCAACTAGAGGAGATGAACAAAAACTTAGTCGCCAGTTCAGGTCGCGAAGAAGGTCTCAAGGCAACGCTTGCGCTTAAGGAAACCGAACACGCCGAGAAAGTCACTTTACTCGAAGATGCGAAGAAAATGCTTCGACTCGAGTTTGAAAAGACAGCCCAGGCACTGGTCAGTCAAGGCGAGAAATCACTATCTACCCGAAATCAGGAATCATTAAATCAGCTACTTAAGCCACTTTCGGAGAAGATCGACGGATTTCAAAGCAGAGTTAACCAAGTTCATAGCGATTTAACAGGACAAAACGCGGCACTCAAAACGCAGATTAAGCAGCTTCATGACGTAGGTCAGGAGATGTCATCAGAAGCAAGCAACCTCACGCAAGCGCTGAAAGGCGACAAAAAACTCGTTGGCAACTGGGGTGAAGCACAGCTAGAGCGAACACTCGAGTTAGCCGGCCTTCGACGCGGCGAGCATTTTGAGGCTCAACAAGCCTTTAAAGGCGAAGACGGACAGCGGATGCTTCCTGACTTCGTGATTTTCCTTCCTCAAGACAAACACATTGTCATTGATAGCAAGGTGTCGCTGGTTGATTACGAGCGCGCAATCACTACCGAAGATGACAGCGAGCGAACACAAAGCCTTGCAGCGCACGCGGCCGCCGTAAAGCGCCACATAGACCAACTTTCCGAGAAGGACTATGCCAACCTCGCCGGTCTGCAAAGCCCGGATTTCGTCCTCATGTTCATGCCGGTAGAGCCTGCGTACATTGAGATAATGCGCACGCAACGTGACCTTTTTAACTACGGGTACCGAAAAAACGTCATCCTGGTATCGCACACGACACTCATGCCCATCTTGCGCACTGTGGCGAACCTCTGGATGGTCGAACGCAGTAATGCCGAGGCGCGCGATATCAGTGACCGTGCTGGCGACATTTTTAATGCCGTGTGTTTGGTGGCTGAACGCATGGAAAGCGTAGGCGCTTCGTTGTCGCAAACAACCAAACGCTATAACGAAGCTGTAAAGAGCCTGGTCGGCAGACAGGGGCTGCATGGCAAAGTAGATCGGTTTCAAACGCTATCAACGCGTGTATCAAAAACCTTTCCTGAAAACCTGGATGTACTGCCTGATCAAACCGACGCTAGCCAGCTTTCGCTAGCAACAGACAAGCCCAGCAAAAAAGCAGGCGATAGCGACAAATAGCTACAAATGTCGCGATTAAACGTCTAAGTTTGCTACCGCTAATGCGTTAGTTTCGATGAAATCTCGGCGCGGCTCAACGTCATCACCCATCAAGGTGACAAACATTTGGTCAGCACGAATAGCGTCTTCAATCGTCACGCGAAGCATTCGGCGCGCATCAGGATCCATTGTGGTCTCCCACAATTGATCGGGGTTCATCTCACCCAAGCCCTTGTAGCGCTGAATGGAGCAACCACGCCGAGCCTCATCGAGCAGCCATCGCATGATGTTTGAAAAATCAGAGGAAGCGAATATCTTTTCACCCCGCTTCACAAAACTGTCTGATGTGACTGATGCGGCAAGTAATGCACCCAGCTCGGTAAGTTGCTTGTATTCGCTAGAGCTAAACAAATTGTGACCAAGAACAATATCGCTAGCCACACTGTGCGCGGTTCGACGAACAACGACATAGTAGGTGCCGCGCTCTGGATCACGCCGCACAAAGCACTCAAACATTACGTTACTTCCTGAAATCGTAAGTAAGCGCTCACTTAGCGCTTCAGAAAATGCCGTTACACGAGCCTCATCTGCCATATCAGCTACAGTCAGCGGAGAAGTGTAAACAAGCTCCCAAAGTACATCGGATGAATAAACACGACTAAGGCGATCAATAGTCGACTCTGCTCGTTGATAGCGCGACACGATATCTGCAAGCGGATCCCCTGATAGCCCTTCGTCTGACTCGTTCTTGAAGAGCGTCGTATCAATAAGGGCCGCATTCGTAAGGTATTCAGCCAGCGCCTCTTCATCTTTGAGGTACTGACTTGATTTACCACGAGTCAATTTATAAAGCGGGGGCTGAGCGATGTAGACATGCCCGCGCTCTACCAGTTCTCGCATTTGTCTGAAGAAAAACGTTAGCAACAGCGTTCGAATGTGCGATCCATCCACATCAGCGTCGGTCATGATGATGATTTGATGGTAGCGAAGCTTGTCAGGATCGAACTCATCCTTGCCAATACCACACCCTAACGCGGTGACGATGGTGCCAACTTCCGCGTTGCTGAGCATCTTGTCAAAGCGTGCCCGTTCCACATTCAAGATCTTGCCCTTTAAAGGCAAAATAGCTTGGAACTTTCGGTTTCTTCCCTGCTTGGCTGAACCACCCGCAGAGTCTCCCTCCACCAGGTAAAGCTCACACAAGGAGGGGTCACGCTCCTGACAATCCGCCAACTTACCAGGCAGGCCGGCAATATCGAGCGCACCTTTACGCCGGGTCATCTCGCGAGCTTTACGCGCCGCTTCTCGAGCCCGCGCTGCGTCGAGCATCTTGCCCACAATCTGCTTTGCATCGTTGGGATTTTCCAAGAGGAACTCACCAAAAGCGGCCCCCATGGCCTGTTCAACGATTGGCTTCACCTCACTCGACACTAATTTATCTTTGGTCTGTGAGGAGAATTTTGGATCCGGCACTTTGACAGAAACGATGGCAGTCAAACCCTCACGCGCATCGTCGCCCGTTGTATTGACCTTCGCCTTCTTGGCCAAACCCTCGCGCTCTATGTAGCCATTTAAACCACGAGTGAGCGCCGATCTAAATCCCGCGAGGTGTGTACCACCGTCGCGCTGAGGAATATTGTTGGTATAACAGAAAATGCTTTCCTGAAACCCGTCATTCCACTGCAGCGCCACCTCAACACCAACACCGTCATCGCTGGTTGTCTCGAAGTGAAAAACTTTGTTAATCGGCGACTTGGCCTGGTTAAGGAAATCAACAAAGGCGCTCAAACCACCGTCGTAGCAATACGTTTCACTTTCGCCACTTCGCTCATCTGACAGAACAATCTTTACACCAGAGTTCAAGAAAGCCAGCTCTCGTAAGCGCTTGGCTAACACATCAAAGTGAAACTTAATATTGGAGAACGTATCGGCAGAAGGCTTAAAGCGTACTGATGTGCCCGACTCCTGTGTATCGCCAATCACCGCTAACGGCGCATCGGGAACACCATGTCTATAGGTTTGCTCGTGGAGCTTTCCCTGTCGACGGATGGTTAAGCAAAGCTCTTCCGACAGCGCGTTAACCACGGAGACACCCACACCGTGCAAGCCTCCCGACACCTTGTAAGTGTTATCGTCAAACTTACCGCCCGCATGCAGAACCGTCATAATAACTTCTGCCGCAGAAACACCCTCTTCGTGCTGCTCTGTCGGAATGCCGCGCCCGTCATCACTAACACTCACCGATTCATCAGGGTGAATGACAATGTCGATCTGGCTACAGTGTCCCGCCAACGCCTCATCAATGGAGTTGTCGACGATTTCAAATACCATATGGTGGAGGCCGGTTCCGTCATCTGTATCGCCAATGTACATGCCTGGTCGCTTTCGGACGGCATCTAAACCTTTCAGTACTTTGATACTAGAAGAGTCGTAATTTGCCTCATCAGCGCCGGGAGTGTTGTCTTCCATGAGATCTCCTTTCAATCACCCCATATTATGCCATTGATTTGCTCTCTGTGATCACCCCTTGTTCCACGTGGAACACCCTTAATGGCGCAAAATCTGCCCACCTAGAGAGATCACCCAGAGAAACTGCGGTTGCAAGCACCTGCGCCTTTTTTTCGGCCAAAACCGAAAAGACGGCTCTAGCATTATCGCCATCAAGCTCTGCACCCACATCGTCCAACAAAAACACCGGAGCACGACCCGCCACCTCTGCAAGTACCCGGCCTTGAGCCACCCGCATAGCAGACATCAGCACCTTCATTTGACCGCGAGACAAAACCTCATTCGCCGGCCTACTCCCCAGCAAACACTGCAAATCCGCTCGATGCGGGCCCACCTGGGTGAAGCCACGCTGCCTGTCACTCTGCGCACTGGCGCTTAACGCATCGGTCAACGACTCACCCGCAGCCCATCCAGACCTCAAAACCAATGACATACCAGGAAAGTCAACGCCCATTGACGCCAAAACCCCGGACATCTCATCTGACAAAAGAACGGTAACTCGCTCTCTGGCCTGATGAACCCGCTCGCCCAGGGCCGCCATTTCGCTTGTCCACGCATCGTCGTCACCGCTGCGCGACTTTCGAAGCAGGATATTGCGTTGTTTCAAGGCCTGATGATATCGCTGCCACGATGAGATGTACGAATGTTCCACGTGGAACACCATTTGATCGATCAGTCGCCGCCGCGCCTCTGGACCCTCCCTCAGCGCATTCAGTGAATCGGCGTTTAAAAGAATTAGCGGGAGTTCACGAGCGAGCTCTGATAAGGCCTTCACGGGGGCGCCTGACAGTCGAGTTTCGCCGCCACCCGCTCGCAGCCGCCTAATTCCAATCACGGATTCGGCGCCCCCATATTTCATGCGGCCTACCACTTGGAATTCTGGCTGTTCGTCATGTATAGCCTTGCTAAGCTGCGACGTTGTGAAAGACTTGCCCGTCCCTAGAATATAAACAGCATCAAGCACCGAGGTTTTACCGGCACCGTTAAGGCCCGTAAACACCGATAGCCCCTCTGACAATTCCAGAGAGGCCTCAGATACATTTCTTAAGTTTTGGATCGATAGCTGCGTTAGCAAAGCGTTATCAGGAGTGGCTTACAATCGCATGGGCATAACGACGTACAACGCTTCTGCGTCTGTATCACCGCCCGCTTCTCCTTCTTCGATTAACGCCGAACTCGCCGAGTCAGAGAGCGACATGCGCACAGTGGCTCCAGTGAGCACACCCATCACATCGAGCAAGTAGCTAACGTTGAAACCCACCTCCAACGCATCTCCGGCGTAATCCACCGGTACGGACTCCTCCGCCTGCTCCTGCTCAGGGTTGTTCGCAGTAATTTCGAGCGAGCCTGGTGTCAAAGACAGCCTCACACCACGATACTTTTCGTTGGAAAGAATGGCCGTGCGAGTGAACGCTTGTCGCAACTCCGACCGGTCTCCCGACACTGACTTGTCTGGTGATCGAGGAAGCACCCGCTCGTACTCGGGAAACTTGCCGTCAACCAACTTTGACGTGAACGTGAACTGATCGGTTGCCGCACGGATATGGTTAGAGCCGACACTCAACGTAACGGAGCCATCGCCATCTAACAGTCGCGACAACTCCAATATACCTTTGCGCGGCACAATCACGGACTTGTCATCTGCAGCTACCTGTCCAGGCGCCGTACACAAAGCTAAGCGGTGACCGTCTGTTGCTACAAAACGCAGCCTTCCCTCTTTTATCTCGAGGTACATGCCATTCAAGTAATAGCGCACATCTTGCTGCGCCATGGCGAAGCCAGTCCGATCAATCATCTGGCGAACAAGTGGCTGCGCCAAATCTAAATCTATCTCGCCGTCACCCGCCTCTACGGTTGGAAACTCTGCAGCAGGTAATGTGGATAAGGTGAAGCGGCTTCGCCCTGCTCGCACAGTAACTTTGCCGTCTTCAACGCTAAAAGAAATATCGACACCGTCGGGCAGGCTTTTACAGATATCAACCAGTTTTCGCGCGGGCACCGTGATATCACCATCAGGGCCCTCACTTTGCACATCGATGCGACCAACAAGCTCAACCTCAAGGTCGGTACCTGTGAGGGACAGGCGATTGCCCTCTAAGCTCATGAGAACATTAGATAAAATGGGCAGTGTTTGTCGACGCTCAACCACACCTGCGACCAGGTTCAAAGGCTTAATCAGTGCATCCCGTGATACCGAAAACTTCATTCGTATGATCTCTCTTATCGTAGCTAGCGCTTATATCACGTAGTCAGTAAGCGCAACAGATTCTTATAATCTTCCCCAATGTCCGATGTTGTTCCACGCAACTCCGCTATCTTACGACAAGCATGAAGCACTGTCGTGTGGTCTCTTCCCCCAAAAGCATCACCAATCTCCGGCAAACTATGGTTCGTCAGCTCCTTCGACAACGCCATCGCTACTTGTCTAGGACGGGCAACTGAGCGGTTTCGGCGTTTCGACAACAGATCCGCGACCTTAATCTTATAGTAGTCCGCAACCGTACGCTTAATGTTTTCTAACGACACCTGTTTGTCCTGCAAGGCCAAAAGGTCCTTCAAGCTCTCCTTGATCAAATCGATATCAAAAGGCCTGCCCGTAAAGTTCGCACTCGCGATGACTCGCTTCAGCGCACCTTCAAGCTCGCGAACATTCGATCGGATTCGTTGCGCGATAAAGAACGCTGCTTCGTGAGACATTTCGATGCCTGATTGCTCTGCCTTCTTCATCAGGATAGCGACGCGGGTCTCCAGTTCTGGTGGTTCCACCGCCACAGTAAGGCCCCATCCAAAACGGCTCTTTAACCGCTCCTCGACCCCGTCGATTTCCTTCGGATAACGATCGCAGGTCAAAATCATCTGCTGACCACCTTCTAGCAACGCATTAAACGTGTGAAAAAACTCTTCCTGGCTTCGATCCTTATTCGCAAAGAACTGAATGTCATCGATCAACAGCGCATCAACTGACCGATAAAACCGCTTGAAATCGTTAATAGCGTTGAGCTGCAGCGCCTTCACCATGTCGGCGACAAAGCGCTCGCTGTGCAAGTAAACAATCTTGGCATCGGGCTTACGCTGCCTGAGCGCATTACCTACAGCATGCATAAGGTGGGTTTTTCCGAGACCTACGCCTCCGTAAAGGAACAAAGGGTTGTAAGCATCGCCCGGACTTTCAGCGACCTGCTGAGCGGCGGCCATCGCAAGCTGGTTACTTTTACCCTCGACAAAATTAGAAAAGGTATACCCGTCCACCAAGTTGTGCTGATGTGATGGCACCACGACGGCTGGCGCCTGTTTTTCAACTGCCCGCGATAGCTCTGCTGGCGCTACTCTCGCAGCTTGCACACCCTGGCTGACAGTGTTTGCAGGCAAGCCCAACCCGTTATTCGATGCGGAGGGCTGGGTGATGGTTGACGTGCCTGCGCCCGTTATAACCCTCACCGACACCAAGGATGCCTCGCTACTCACAGCAGCGAGACATTGAGAAATCGTTGCGCTGTATTTTTCTTCTACGAAATCTCGGATAAACCGATTTGGGGCGCACAGCACAAATTCAGCACCATCCTCCATTACCGTTAACGGTCGCACCCACGTATTGAATTGAACCTCCGGCACTTCACGCCGCAGCTCTTCCAGGCATTGTGTCCACAGCACCGTATTCGAAACTGACGAGGAAGATTGGGACGCTATTTGCATGTTGTTATTGCTCTTCAAGGAGAATTGTGGCGAATCTGCGACTTTTTGCAGCTCTTATGCCGAGTGCTGGCACAATAATCCGCCACCGCACGACAACGCTGTATAGTTATCCACACATTTATCTCCAATTCAACAAAAATAAAGTGTTTATAAATCAATGGTTTATTGTTTTTATTGGGGTTTTTACAAAAAAACAAAAAAGCAAGCTGTATTTTTGTTTTTCTGTGGATAACTTTTTAATAACTTATGGACGCTTTGTGGCAAAACACAACCACCCGCTGCATACAGACCGGCGAACAGAGAGCAATGCAGTCGATCCCAGTAAGCAGCCACTAACTCAAAAAAAATATTGGTTTTGTAGCCAATTACATTTTTACATGCCTAGCTATTGCCAGTCACACAGGGGGTCCCTATAATTCCGCCCCCTTTGATAACCGCATTGATGTAAAGGCACTCGTATGAAGCGCACCTTTCAACCCAGCGTTCTGAAGCGCAAGCGCAACCACGGCTTCCGTGCTCGCATGGCAACTAAAAATGGCCGCAAGGTGCTCGCTCGCCGTCGTGCACGTGGACGTCTGCGTCTCTCGGCGTAAGCGCTTCGGGGCAACTCACTATGTCCCACAAATTTCCAAAGTCCGCGCGCTTACTCAACGCTCACGACTACTCTCAAGTTTTCAACAACTGCTCAATGCGTGCCGGCGCAACGGCTGGCACCGTGCTCGCCCTTCCTGCATCAGACCATCGCTCTCGTCTCGGTATTATTGTTGCCAAGAAAAACGTGCGATTAGCCACTGATCGCAACCGGATTAAGCGGTTAGTAAGGGAATACTTTCGAAACCACCCGCTTTCGGCCTCGATGAGCCTTGTCTTCATGGCAAAGCGAGGTGCGGGTGCATTGAGCAACGCAGACCTGATCGGTGACCTTGATCGCCTTTGGCGAAAGCTAGATCACAAGCACGCGCAGATTCAGCTTGAAGATGATCAATAACTTTTTCACCGAGCTGCTGAAGTTGCCCATCAAGTTCTATCAAGTTGGGATCAGTCCCTTTATTGGAAATCGCTGCCGTTATTTTCCGTCCTGCTCGTCATACGCCATTGAAGCGTTAGACTCGCACGGCGCAATTTCAGGCGGTTTTCTAGCTGCAAAACGAATTTGCCGCTGTCATCCATGGGCTGGCGGCGGTTATGATCCTGTCCCTGAACATCCGAGCTTGTCGAAACCCGACGACGAATAATGCCGAGGACCTCAATGGACCCTGTAAGACTACTATTGATAAGCACCACCGCCGTACTGTCTCTGATGCTGCTTATTGAATGGAATCAGTATTCTGACGAGTACCAAAAGCAGCAGAGTGAGTTATACACCGCAGCTATTACTGAGCCTGGCCTGGTAAATAATGAACAAATAGCTGCGCCGATAAGCCAGGGCATCAATGACGGTATCCCCAGTGTCAATCAAGAGACGAACCCGCTTTCAGTGCTACTCGATGACAGCGAAACATTTAACTTATCTACCGACGCGCTCGACTTGGTTGTCTCTGCTGACGGGGGTGATGTTGTTTCTGCGTCATTACCAAAATTCCCAGTCAGACTCGATACGCCTGATCAACCCTTTAGATTATTGGAAAACAATAACCTGCGACGATACGTTGCCCAGAGCGGACTCATAGGGCCCGATGGTATTGATGCCAGTGGTAACAGAGCGCGTTATGCGAGCCAAGGCGTTACCAACAACGGCGACGGTAGCCATACGCTGACATTGGCCTGGACAGGCAATGACCCGCTGGGAATGCAGGTTTACAAGCGCTTCACTGCCCACGATGACCGCTATGACGTCGATGTGTCATTCGATATCAGAAACGGCGGGAGCTCGGTAGCATCCGTCACGTCGTTTGCGCAATTAAAGCGAGATAACACGCAAGCACCCGACGGCAACACAGGTTTTGGCGTCAGTCCTTACCTAGGCGCCGCGCTTACGCAGCCCGATGAACGCTACACCAAGCTCAGTTTTTCTGACTTGAGCGATGAGCCGTTTTCAAAACGTTTGCCCGCAGGTTGGGTGGCGATATTGCAGCACTATTTTGTCTCAGCTTGGATTCCATCGCAGCAGACAAGTCACGATTACTTTGCTAGCCAGCTCTCTAATGGCGACAACGTTATCGGATACAAAAACCAAAATGTTGATATCGCACCCGGATCAGCCGCAACCATCACTCAAACGCTTTACGTAGGTCCCAAAGACCAAGTTGCGCTTGCCGCACTGGCTGAAAATCTCGATCTCGTTATTGATTACGGTTGGCTCTGGTGGCTTGCTCAACCGCTTTTCTGGTTGCTCACTTTAATCCAGCAATTTGTTATCAACTGGGGATTAGCCATCATCGCGCTGACCATCGTTATCAAACTGATCTTTTTCCGGTTATCGGCAGCGAGCTATAAATCCATGGCAAAAATGAGAACGGTACAACCCAAGATTCAAAGTATTCGTGATCAGTACGCAGATGACAAAGCCAAACAGCAGCAAGCCATGATGGAGCTTTGGAAAAAAGAGAAAATCAATCCAATGGGTGGGTGTCTTCCTATGCTCATCCAGATGCCTGTCTTCATTGCGCTTTACTGGGTACTTCTAGAATCGGTTGAACTCCGACACGCACCTTTCATTCTATGGATCGAAGATCTCTCAGCCATGGATCCTTACTTTGTCTTGCCTATCCTAATGGGCATTAGCATGTGGCTGATGCAACGCCTAAATCCAGCGCCGCCAGATCCGATGCAGGCCAAAATTATGATGTACATGCCTATCGCATTTACCTTCTTGATGATGTGGTTCCCGGCTGGCCTTGTGTTGTACTGGTTGTGCAACAACCTTCTGTCATTTGCTCAGCAATACGTTGTTACTCGACAAATTGAGCAAGCCGCTGCGCGATAAGCTCAACATCAACATAAAACAATGACTCGACTGGATACTGATACGATTGCCGCTATCGCCACGGCGCGCGGCAACGGTCCTGTCGGTATT
>Ga0075480_10002766_pt1 | contig 11280 bp, 18 predicted proteins | sample DEB08_DNA_7_FD_81590 | JGI IMG/M metagenome (GOLD analysis project Ga0075480, IMG submission 81590) | Aqueous microbial communities from the Delaware River and Bay under freshwater to marine salinity gradient to study organic matter... | ecosystem: Environmental > Aquatic > Marine > Coastal ... | reverse complement strand
TCTTTCCGCTCACCTGAGGGTGTGCAGCAGTTCTTCAGATGGATGAACGAAGCTACTGGAGGTTCTGTCGATGTGAAGGGGGACCTTGACTTCAACCCAGACAAGATGTGGTACATGTTCGAGTACTTCATTGGCGGCGCTGGTAAGTTCGTTGAAAGAACTGGCTCTACTGCCATGAAGCTCAAGGCAAAAGCCGAGGACAACGATATCAGAATTGAAGCCAACGACATCCCATTCATGAGAATCTTGTACGGAGAACCATCAAAGTACATGGACATGGAGGATTACAGCCGCCGTCGTCAAGAGATCATGCAGCTCACCAAGGAGCTAAAGAACAACCCAAGAAGAGATAAGGGGGAGAGGTACATCGGAGTCCTCGGACTCAACAATGCTCTCAAGTCTTTTGACAAACAACTCAAGGCGATAAGAGCTGCAAAAAGACAAGCCCTCAAAATCAAGGACTACACTGAGCGCATGAAGCGCATCCAAGAACTCAGGGACAAAGAGAGAAGAATAGTAATGAGATTCAACAAGCAATATGAAACAATCAGAGGAAAAGAAGATTAAGGACACGGGCCTCGGCAAGTGGCTCAAGTCTAAAGCACCCAACGTGCTTGATGTTGTCGGAGACCTTCTCCCAGATAGCGGAGGTCTTGGTATTGTAAAGAACCTGATCGAGAAAGACCCTGATGTCAACACCGACGAGGGTGTGGCAGCTGTCGATGCAGAGATCCAGTTTCAGAACAACGTGACTGAAAGATGGAAGGCTGACATGGGCAGTGACGTCAAGCTGGCAAAGCTGATCAGGCCTGTCACTCTTATCGCTTTGATGAGCATGTTTATGGTGACTATGGTGGCCGACAGCATGGACAACTGGCCATTTAACGTCAAGGATTCTTACGTAGATTTGCTGCAGATACTAATGCTAACAGCATTTGGTGCATACTTCGCTGGTCGTACAATAGAAAAGGCAAAAAAGTAATCATGGAAGAAGAGTTTGAAGACGTCGGTTTCTTGGACCAAGACAAGTTGAAGAAGCAGGAGAAGAAGATTGAAGACGGTGAGATTACCTGCAACATCGACAGCCCAGAAGATTGCGAGTCATGCAGCGGCTGATAGGCCTCATCTTTCTTATGCCTCTGTTTGCTGTGGCGCAACAGGGGTGGGTGTCTATTACTATTCAGGGCGATGGTTACGGAGAGGAAACCACATGGCTGGTTAGAGACTCAAGCAACGCTATCGTTGCGGGGTCTGCCCCTCTTCAGGGTGAGTTCCCCTATGTTGAGGCCTTTCTTCCACTGCCACTTGGTGAGTACACCTTTACCATCTACGATTCTTTTGGTGACGGTATCTGCTGTGGCTTTGGTGAAGGCTGGTTCTCTATCAATACTTGCGAGCTAGACACCACTGTGTACGACTTCAGCACGTCAGAGCAGACCATTCCCTTCGAGGTGCTGGCCTGTCCCCCACCCATCTTTGGGTGCATGCAGGTGGGTGCAATCAACTACCATCCGTGGGCCAACGCTCCTGCACCTTGCGACTTCCCGCCAGTGCAATGCGAAGAAGGATTCAACAACATCCTTGTCACAGTAACGCCTGACACTTACGCATCTGAGATCAGCTGGGATGTAATCACAGTCCCAGATGGTGAGATTGTTGCCGAGGGGTCAGGCTATTCTATTGTAGGGGCTCCTGTCGTGGAGGCTGTGTGCCTGCCTGTTGGCTCAGAGTTCAGGGTGGATGTGTACGATGCCTTTGGTGACGGCATGTGTGGCAGCTGCTACGGTGGTGTCGATGGCAACATTCTCGTGTCCAACCTGTGTGGCGACGTGCTGTACTATGTTGGTGACACCACGCAGTACGAAGTGGTATCAAGTGATACTATCATGATCGACCCATGTTTCCCACCCATCCCTCAGGGGTGTACGGACCCATGGTTTACGGAGTACGATCCCAGCGCTGTGATTGACGACGGCAGTTGCCAGACAGAAGTAATCTTGGGATGCACTGATCCTCAGTCAATTAACTTCAACGAGGATGCCAACACCTTGGAAACAGAAGACAACTGTGACTTTACTCTGACACTTACTGACGGAGCAGGAGATGGCTGGTTTGGTAGCTGGATTGGAGTACAGCAAGGTGACGAGATCTGGGGGCCGTTTACTATGTATCCTGCCGACGAGTTCGAAAAGGAGATTCAGATCCCACTGTACTCTGGAGAGGGGGTCAAGGTCATGTTCTTCACTCAGGGCAACGCGGAGACAACCGCATCCCAATGCGGATTCTACTTTGACGGTCCTAACGGGGTGTTCATGGAAGGTGGTACCAACCCATGGTCTGACGCCATCAAGAAGTTCCCATTTAAGTACAACGGTGTACCTGTGTGCGGAGACTTCTGTGTGCCTGGTGTCGAGGGATGCACACTTAGCTTCGCCTGCAACTACAACCCATCGGCAAACGTAGATGGTGACTGCACGTTCCCTATCGAATACTACGGATGCGACAACGAGTGCATCAACGACACCGATGGAGACGGCGTGTGCGACGAGCTGGAAGTGCCTGGATGTCAGGACCCAACGGCCTACAACTATAACGAGGCGGCTACTGACCCAGCAGAGTGCGAAGAGGTTGTGTTCGGTTGCACTGACCCTACTATGTTTAACTACAACGAGGAGGCGAATACGGAGAACAACAGCTGCATCCCATTCATCTATGGATGCACGATTCCAGAGGCTATCAATTACGACCCGATGGCCAACACCAACAACGGTAGCTGCGAACTACCCATGCCTGGTTGTATGGACCCTGACGCTGCCAACTACAACGTGTACGCCAACGTTCCTAACAACGAGGATTGCTTGTACGATGCGGGTTGCATCACTGGTCCTGGTGAACCATACTGGGCCAACGATTTCTGCTACTCATGGGTGATCGAGGTTGACCCATATTGCTGCGAGGTGGGATGGGATGCGGTGTGTATTGAGATGTATGAGTACTGCAGTCAGGGCGTCACCTCTATAGAGAATGTGGCTATGGGTTTGATCCACCTGTATCCGAACCCTACAAAAGGCGTGATCAATTTTCAAGCACCTGTCGGCGCATTTGCAGACGTTTACAGCGCCTCTGGACAGACTGTAGTGTCTGGCACTACATCAGGACAGATCGATCTTAGATCGCTTCCTAATGGCGTCTATGAGGTTGTTGTAAATTACAAGGGGAGGATTGTCGTAGAAAGAATTGTGAAGCAATGAAGTACATCGCAACCATACTCACGCTGCTGATTAGTCTCAGTGCTTCGGGTCAAGGAATCAAGAAGGCATTCAAGTTTGCCACATTCTACACCGCCTTTAGTGGAGGCAACTCCCTGTCAGATAGAGAGGTGTTCTCTGTGGCCAATGGATTGCAGACGGATGTGGTGGAGACTCCATTCGATTACTCCCTTACGGCAGGTGTAAGAAAGATTGCACGCTTTGGGTACGAGAACAGAGCCAACACATTCTACAACGGGACAGAGAAGTCTTACGGAGACGCTGCCACCATTGGTAAGGTGAGTGGGTTTGAGTTCTTGTTCGAGGGAGATTACAGGAGACAGCAAGGCGTCAACTACCTGGACCAGGATTACTTCCTGAGATATGTGGCCGACAAGTGGATCGCCAAAGTAGAGTTTCTGCAGGATGGATTCGCAGACGTCAGATACTTCGAGTCATCTCAAAGAGGCAGAGCTAAACTCGGTAAGCTTTCTCTCAACGCTGGACTTATGCAGAGACTGTCAGAGCCATACGGGTATGACCCACTGAGCGAGTGGTTGCTAGACAACAATCAACTTCACTTTACTTCACTCGCTCTGCAGGAGGGGTACAGCATTGACGTAAACACTGGAGAGTTTTTTTCTCCAGACGGTACGGTCGTGGCAAATAGCTATGAGGTGTGGGAGGAGGTCGCTGTCCCTAACTTTCTTGAGGACTATGTAGCCGACAAGAGAAACGAGCTGCCAAACCAGTGGGTTCATTCATTGGTTCTGGGCTTTGATTACTACCACTTCACCAAGAACTTTTGGGTACACAGCTGGGGCAACCTGATACCCTATCACCTAGATACAGACGGCGAGTATTCCTATCATAGGTTTGTTAACAGTGGCCAGTGGCTTGATTACTCTGGTGGTCTTATCTTTGGCAAGAGATTCAACAAGAGCTTTGGTGTATTTGCAGAGGGCAAATTCCACAAGTACTGGGATAGATCTTGGCACGACTTCTCTGTTGGAATCAACTATGTAATTATCTGATATGAAAACTATAAAGAAATTTGCAGGCGGTGGCATCAGCGATGACAGAGGGACGATTCGCAGAGAGATGGACCGAAAGGCCAAGGCAAAAAAGATTAAAGATTTAGAGGAAAAAATCAAGGCGGCCAAGGGGACCCCTAAAGCAAAGGCTTTGGTTCAAGAATACAGATCTCTAACTGGAGTAAAATAATTATGGCTCAGCAGATTGGGGAGGATACTAAGATTACGCTAGACCTAAAGACAATAGGTATGTTAGCGGCGGGGATTGGCACAATCGTAGCCATGTGGTTCGCCCTGCAAGCAGACATAGCAGAGGCAAAGGAACTGCCTATCCCTCCATCCCCAGACATTACGCGCATGGAGTTTGATATGAAGGACCAGCTTGTCCGTCAGACAATCATGAGCACACAAGAGGATATCACCGAGATGAAGGAGGATATCAAGCGAATTGAAGAAAAGATAGACCAACTAAGATGATCAATGAAAGCAACACTAACCCTGCTTGCATTCTCTGCGTTCTTTTGGGCGGCCACTTCTGTGGGCGTTGCGGAGGATAAAGGAGTATGCGGATCAGGGGTATGCGTCGTCGAGTTCAACGCTTCGTTTAACTCAGGCAACAGTGTGCCCTGGATCGAAAGCCTGAACGACTGCGAGACATCTCGTGTGGACATCGCCTCCAATCCGTCGATGCAAACCGAGCACAAGATTGTTGTTGTCCCCACCGTTGTAGTATTCAACGAGGGGGAGGAAGTAAAAAGGTTTCAAGCCAACATCATGATGACCCTTGAGGCCACCAAGGATGATGTTCAAGAAGCGATTGACGAAGTCTTGATGAGCGACTTTTAATCGCTCTGTTTCTTCAGCAGGTCGTAGGTTCGACAGTCAATCTGTCTGATAGGCTCAATGAATTTCTCGTCACAGTAATCGTTGATCCTCTTCTTCTCCTCAGGAGTATTGTTTACGCATGTGTGCTGCGCCTGATAGCTGGCGTTCTGCTGGAGGAGTCTGTCGATTTTCATCTTGATCTTCTTGTGCCTGTTTGTTTTCATGGACCGATAAAGATACTCAATATCTCTGGTCGTATTCCCAGACCCTGTAAGACATTAAGTTCTTGATATCGTGCAACTTAAGTATAGAGATGACATCCTTCCTATCTTTTCGCGTGTACTTTTTTAGGTAGGCATCTCTCTTGTGATCGACGAACTCATTGCGTACATGTTTCTCACAAAAAAAGGCGAGCTCCTGCCGATCAACGATCGAGAACCCGCCTTCTTCTGGCATGTCAAATGCGATGATGTTTGCTCCACCGTATAGCCACCCCTTCTTCCCGTTTACATTCTTGAACTCCACCCAGATCTCATCTGGCAGGTTGTTTCCCTTTACATCCACGCCCCATCTTTGACCTTCGCTAGACATGGCCAGCCAGTAGTCGATGTGTTCGTGAATGTCTTCAGTGTGGTTGGACTTGGTCACGAGAAGACCTTTGTTTCTGGCCGCCCTCACAAACCTAACCTCAGCCATCCTGCCAGTAGCTGAGCTATAAGCTCGCCTATTACTGCTCAGCTTCGTGCTCATGAACGGCGGCTTTTATGAGATCTAACTCTTGATAGATGGCCATCTTGACGCCCTCCATAGCCTCCTCTACAAGAGACAATTCTTCTTTAGGTACCCCAGTCTCTTGGTGTAAGGCCTCATACAGATCGTCCACGATCTGATGAATTTCCTCGCAAGCTTGATGGTAATACCAGCTCAGCTTAGATGTCTCCATTCTCTATTGATTGTAAGATGTGCTGAACAGCAGCATCAACTTGAGCACTGTTCTTGGCTAAAAATACAATCGTATCTGATTGCTTTCCAACTAAATGCTTTAGAAAAAGCTTCCAACGCATTGGAAAGTCATGGTGAGATGGGAGATATCCCTTTGTTTCTATGATCCAGTTGTGGTCTCTGCCCACAAAGTCTGGCTTATATGTGATAGGGAGAACGACGGACCCTGTTCGGTCCGCCATCTCCTTACCCTTTGCAGTCATCTTAAAGTACTTGTTGGGGAACTTAAACCTTTCGGTCAGCTCGAAGGTGTGCTCCTCATAGTCAAAGGCCAGCCCGTATTCTTTCAACTGGTCAGCACAATACTTTTCAATCGAGCTCGCGTACCTTCCCAAGCATTTTTTTTTGGATGTTTTTCTCTTAGGAGTCCTTGTACGTTTCTTCATTTACTGAAGGTACCAAAGGATTTCTGGAAAATCAACTCAGAAATTCTTGATTGAGTGGCATCTGCTTTCCCTCACTAAGTTTAATTGGTTGGAACATAGACCTTTGCCCCAACATGTTGGTGAATCCAGTGTTGGAAATATTCATGGTGAGGCAGTACGGATCGTCTAGTGGAGTGGGCTGACCACCCGTCTCTACCTCTCGAACCTTGCGCACATGTATCTCGCTCATCCGCTTGATCGCTGTGTCTGGGGCCTGCACCTTTCTGTGGATTGTCATGAAACAGTCAGCCCTGTTGACAAACTTGCCACCTCCCTCTGTGTCCTCTGCATAAGGGGCAACAGGCAGGCCGTCGTCACCCTTGCGTCGTTGAGCTTCTGTCACGGCGTGCATGTTCAACCACACTGCGATGTCGTTAGACTTGCTGAACGTCAAGAACTCTGACGCGGCCTCGTAGTGGTAGTCGTGGACACCGATGCTGCTGTTCTTCATGTCCAGGCGCAGGCTGTTGTACGGGTCAACAAAGATTGCATCTACGTGTTGCTGACGCATGACCTTCTCCATGAACAGGATGATGTCACTGTAGGTGTATATCTGATTGTTGTTGATGATGGTGAAGTGTTCTTGCACCCACTTGTAAGCTCTCTTGCGCTGTGCGTATGACATGTCCCCCACCTTTCTGTCCATGGCAAACTGCATGAGGTTCATCTTAACGGATGCGGTACGGTTCTCCGAAGAGTATATCACCCACTTCCATCCATGACGGATCGCTGAGTTCGTAATCATGTACAGCATTGTCGTGGTCTTGCCCACGTTGGAGTGGCCGTTGACAATGACAAACTCTTTCTTGTACCTGAAGTACTCGTCCAGCTTGAGGTCACCTGTGTCAAGCCCAATCTGAATCTTGTTCATGGCGTAGTCGTCAATCCACCTAAAGTCTTCGTCGTCGGAAGAGATGAATGACATGTCGCCATCGTTCAACAGCATCTCCCTCTTGGCTGACTTCTCTTCGTCGATGATATCCCTGATGGGCATCTGCTTGCCCTTCTCGATACCAGCCACGATGGTCTGTCGTGCGTGATCTTCGTTGTCTACATCGCGCTTGCAGATCTCACGGAAAAGGATTCGGATAACTTCATCTTCTTCCATGCGACCAGCAGCTACATATCCTCCGCACAGAATAGCTGCTCGGTTGAGTGTGATCCACTTCTCCCCATCCTTGGCCTGCCGAATCATGCGGGCGGCAAGGTTGAGCTTCATGTAGTCTGTGTGGTCGTAGGCTTCATTGGTTGGGACCTGCGCCTCAGCCATCTCCGTTGTGAAGTGGCCGAACTTCTTTGACTCATCCTTGATGATGATGTCTGGGTCGTAAGACTCAAAGCATGCACGAGATTCGTTGATGCCCGACTCGTCTAGCTCAAGCCCGTGTGTCCTTTCGAAGTATTTGATGAGCGCTCTGAAGTGGTCGCGGTGTCTCTCAGGGTTTGTAATCTTGACGAGAGCCTTGACTCCGTTGCCACTAGGAGACGTCCAGCACGAGTGGATGAAGTCATCCGTCGCAAGAGCCCGCTTGGTTGCCTCAACGTCAACGTGATCAAAGTCGAGCACAATAAAACCAGAGTGCTCAAACAAAGCATCGTCAGACCTAGACGAAAACTCCCCGCTGAAACATACAACAGGGAGCTTCTGCTTTTTTGTTTTGTCACCATCTCTGACCTCAGATACTAGAGCACTTGACTTGCCCTCTTGAATGCGCTTCAGTGCTGTTTGTAGTGGGATGTGGTGTGGGCTCTTCTTGTCGAAGACATTCTTGAATATGGTTACTTGCATTGTTTTTTGTGTTCATCTATCGACAGATTAGAGTAGGAGATAAGCTTCTTGTCTAGAATCTCTCTAACAATAATGTGCTTGTCTGCTTTGCTGCCCTTGTATAGCTCTGTCTCAAGCCTGTCCATGGTCTTGCGATCGCAGTTTCGTATGTCGTTAGGATCTTCAAAGACGGATACTATCCACACAACACGCTCGTGTACAACCTTCTTTTTTTTGAAGGCGACACGAGCGGTCATGTAGTAGATAGGTGCTCCTCCGTTAGAACGGGAGGTCACTTGTCTCTTGCTGTGCTGCCTTGGCTGCACGACGTTCCTTGGCAGCTTGGCTGTTAGGATCGAAGACACGGCAGCAAGCCTTGCCATTCTTGGACATGAACATGGTGACGTAGACGTTGCCGCCCTGTCCTTCTGCGTTACGCCGTGTGGCGTATTTCTCGATCATGTCCTTGAGTTCGGTGTCCTTGAAACGGACTGCCCAAGACATCAATTCTCCCTCTTCGTTGTGACGAGGATCTTCTGCGTACCCTACGAGTACTGAGTCATATTGCTTATCGCTCATGATAAAATAAAATTGTAAAAAAGGTTATCAAAAATGTAAAATGCTGTCGCATAAATTAAAATCTTACACCACAAATTCAGCGTAGTGTTGGTCTGTTTGCTTGTCTCCATTGAGATAGGCTTGGATATTTTCAATGGCTTGGTGGAACTTCATCTCTCCTCGGAACAACGTCTCGTCTGTACACTTCACGTCGGCTGGATAGAAGGGGTAAGCCTTCTCTTGCACCACCCAGTAGAAGTCTTTGATGTTGAAGACCTTGGTGTAGATGTACGCCTGGATGTCGTAGCTCCAGCTGTTCACGTCGTATCTGAACTTGTCGATCGAGCGTGATGACTTGGAGTCTACAATGAATCCATCCTGAAGGCAGTCGAGGAATCCCTTGAGTGGTATACCATCAAGGTCAACGTTGAACTCTACTTGGAACTTGCCGCCCTTAAAACGTTTGTCATACAAGCCGCAGTCATCCAAGCGTTGGATCATCTGATGCGCTTTCTTGACATCCTCTTCGCTTGCCAGGATTTTGTCTGCGTTCTCCGCAACTTGCGCCGCTTCTGCTTTCCATTCCTTGTATCGTTTTGTAGACCTAGGATTAGCGCCGCCAATAGAAGCGACGATGCTAGTATCATCGAGAGTGTAGTAGACATCTTGAAATTTTTCTGGTTCGAATAAGAGCAAGTCATACAGAGACCCGAAGCGCAAGGCTTCCGATTCCTTCTTGAGCTGTCCCCTCATGTACATCTCCCAGAGACGCATGTCTCCGAGTGCATACTTAAGGGAGGAGTAGGAGAGGTGAGGCTTGCCCACCCGCTCCGTCAGTTGTTCTCTCATATTCATTTGCGCTTCAGGATATACTTGGGTTCCTTCCCGTTGTTGATAAGGTGAAGGTCTACAGCCTTCAGCGCCTCTCTCTCCGAGAGGTGAATCGAGTTGTGCTCCTCGCCATTGACAACCTTGCGGACCATATAGATATCTAGTCCGTGCTTGTCGTTTGTGCATCGCTTGACAGCAGGCACGACAGATTCCTTCTTGATCATGGACCAAGGAATCAACTTGTTCTCTTTGCCTCTGCCTTCGAGCGGCATCAAAACACCAGTGGTGTTGACGCTTAGCTTCATCGCACGAACTTCTTGAGTCCTGCTAGTTGCTTCTCTGTCAGCTGTTCACCATACTTTTTGGTGATGGAGTCAAAGGCTTTGCGCTTGTCAGTCTGGGACTTGATGTACCCGACCGCTTTGTCCATGATGTTCTCCACTGGAGCATCAAGAGCTTTGCTGAGCTTCTGGACTTTGGGGTCGTCCACCATTGCCTGTTGCTTTGCGATTGCTTCTTGGACTTCATTAGACGACGCAATAGAAGTGTCGATTCCGATTCCAAGCATTGCAAGGGCGCGACCAACGGCTGACGTTTCGCAGTTCTCCACGAAGCTTGTCTTGTTGATGTTGCTACCTGAACGTTCCTCGTGTGCATGACCAGTGGCGATGACTCGACCATCGGTGTCTGCAACTGTGGCTTTGCATACTGCAACTTCACCGTCAAGAACGGGGAACTCAGTTGCAATAGTCCAGTCCTTGTAATGATCCTCCTGTCGGAGAAACTTGATGCGCTCGTTGACCTCAACGTACTGCTTGCCACGGATGTTCGTGGTCTTGAACTTGTAATTAGACATGAATTAAATTGATTTGAATTAACTGTGCATTGCTTGCCCGTCGATGCAGTTGCACCCATTGAATGAGCGACCACACCTGAGACACTTCTTGCCTTTGTAATGTTTTGGGTATGTGAACTTCCAGAAGTACCAGTCCTCAATCCAATGCAGGATGTCTTCGTTCCAGATGACTCTGAGTTCATGTGTGAGCTTCCTTAGTGGGTTCATTGTGCGTTTAGTGCGGCAACTCGGTTGCTAAGATAGCTTTCCTGCGCTTCTCTGACAAGTTTTCCATCAAGGCATCTCGTCTTTTCTGCAACGAAAGTATCGTGAGATTGATCGTGTCAATCTCTGACTCTATTGTTACGGCACCTCCGTATTGCCCGTTTGTTCTGGGCAACAGCTGATGCCGCCGTGCAAATTTTTCTACAACCTCCAAGGCTTTCCCGTAATTGAATCGGTACTGAGGAGAGCTGTTGTAGTACACTTCATGAAGCTTTGCGCTATGGATGCTGCTTGAGTGGTCGCTCTTGCTCACCATTGTAGCCAGCTGTCTGCATGTAGCATAGGGTCTGGCGGCATTGACTAGGGCGGCACGGAGCTCTACCTTGTGGCGCTTCCTGCTCTCTGGGGTGATGTACTCACCCATCTCGTACTCATAAGCAACTCGGATGTTGTCTAGAATCTGTGGGATTTCAACCCCTACAATCCTCGTACTGGTGTTCTGCTTGTTGTTTTGCATCGAAATAAATTA
>Ga0075480_10002764_pt1 | contig 11280 bp, 12 predicted proteins | sample DEB08_DNA_7_FD_81590 | JGI IMG/M metagenome (GOLD analysis project Ga0075480, IMG submission 81590) | Aqueous microbial communities from the Delaware River and Bay under freshwater to marine salinity gradient to study organic matter... | ecosystem: Environmental > Aquatic > Marine > Coastal ... | reverse complement strand
CCGAATACTTGATAATGGGCAGGTTCACCACCCCCACCAGTGCGAGGATGGCACAGGCCCGACCTGCGGTTGCCTGTCTGTCCAGTGCCGACCGCAGGGCGATCATGCCAACGTACAAAAAGAACAGCACCAGGGTCGACGTCAGTCTCGCATCCCAGACCCACCAGGTGCCCCAGGTCGGTTTGCCCCAGATGGCGCCGGTCACAAGCGCCAGAAAGGTAATTGAAGCACCCAGCGGCGCGATCGCTGCGACGGCCATATCCGCCAGTTTCATCCGCCAGATCAGGAAGACCGCCGCCGCACCGGCCATCATCATGTAGCCACTCTGCGCCAGGATCGCCGCCGGTACGTGGATATACATGATGCGAACGCTGTTACCCTGCTGATAGTCCGGCGGGACAAACAGCAGTGCCCAGGCCACCCCGCTGACAAGCGAGAGCAATGACAACCCGAGCAGCCAGGGATGCCACTTCGAAGAGAGTTCGAAAAACGTTTTTGGTGAACCCAGCCTGTGAAACCACTTAAGCACGAGTGCTTGCTACTTCCTTTGCGATAAGAACGCGCATTTTATCAGATACTCCGGCCAACCAGATGACGGACATCAACTACCTGTCGACAGCCAGGCGAAGACTGGCAGCAACCGCGAGCGGTGCCAGCGTTACCGATGCGAGCAATGCCGCCAGCAGCCAGTACACATAACCCGCAATCTCGGCCTCACTGCCAGCGGCCTGAACCATCGCCGTCGCGAGCACCAGCACCGGTACATAGAGCGGCAATACCAGGATACTGACCAGCAGTCCGCCCCGGGCCAGGCTCACCGTCAGCGCCGCGCCAATGGCGCCCAGCAGGCTCAGGGTGGGCGAGACAAGCAGCAGGGACACTACCATGGCCTGCAGGCTGTCTCCATCGACAAACATCACCAGGCCGACAACCGGCACCAGCAGTACCAGCGGCAAACCGGACATCAGCCAGTGCGCCGTCACCTTGGCGAGGACAAAAACCAGCAGCGGCTGACCGGAGACAACCACCTGCTCGAGGGATCCGTCACTGAAGTCATCCCGGAACATGAGATCCATCGACATCAGTGTCGCCAGCAGGGCTGCCACCCAGATAACGCCGGGCGCCACCTCGCTCAGCTGCTGCGGCGAAGGCCCCAGCCCCAGCGGGAACAGGCTGATAACTACTACGAAAAACACCAGCGGGTTGATCACCTCTGACAGGCCTCGCAGGTGGATGCTGAGATCTCGCTTCAATGTCCGCAGATAAAAGTTCATGGTGTCAGCGCCACCTGATCAATATCTACCGCAAACATGGGTCGCTGGTGGCTGGTCAGGATGATGCCGCCACCCTGCTCGAGATGTGCCTGCATTTTTTCTTCAAGGTAACGCAGCCCTGTCGAGTCAATGGAACTGAAAGGCTCATCCATGATCCAGCAGGGATTTTCACACAGCAGGAAGCGGGCAAGGTTGACCCGCTTTCTCTGACCTTCAGATAAGTTGTGGCAATAAGTGTCCTGGTAACCCGCCATGCCCAGCACATCGAGCACCTCGTCGATGTCTGCCAGAGCCGCATCGGTATCCTGCAGGTGGCACAACCAGCCAAGATTCTCTGTCACCGTCAGCCTGGGGTTAACGCCGGGACTGTGACCCAGGTAGAGCGGCGGCCGCTCTATCGACCAGGTCACCTCACCTTCGAATTCCGTGTAGAGGCCCGTCAGGATTTTCAGCAGTGTGGTTTTGCCTGACCCGTTGCGGCCAGTCACCTGTACCAGCTGGCCGGCATCCAGTGAGACGTCCAGGGCAGTAAACAAATGCCGCCGGTCTCTCGCACAACTCAGGCCTGATGCACGCAGCATATGAAAATCCTTACCACACAAAACTGGCAGTCACGTCTCGAAGCAGACTGTACTGCTGAATGTCTGATTATAGCAGTCACCGACTCCGCACAGGATCGTCTTCGCGTATAATGCGCCGTCCTGCCAAAACTGATTCAGCCCATGATTTTCAAGAACGCCCATGTCTACCGCCTCACTGAGAAGCTGAACCTGGAAGCAAGCGCCTGTGAGGAACTGCTGCAGGTCCGTGCGTTTATCCCCTGCAGCGGCGCCCGGCCCTCGTCTTTTGGCTGGGTCCCGGCGATTCCCGAGGGACCGCTGGTGCACGAGGTCGCAGGCTGCATGCTGTTCTGTGCCAAGCGCGAAGACAAAGTGGTACCACCGACGGCGCTCGCAGACACGCTGGATGAAAAGATCTCGAGACTCGAATCCATGGAAGGCCGGCCCATCAGGGCGAAGGAGAAAAGACGGCTGAAAGATGATGCCCTGGCCGAATTGGTTCCGCGGGCACTGCCCAAGTCGAAACAGATCTTCGGCTATCTCAGCCAGTCCGAAGACCTGCTGGTGATCGACACCTCATCGCCTGCCGAGGCAGAGCTCTTTCTCAATTGTCTGCGCGATACTTTCGGCACCCTCAAAGTCGTACCGCCCCAGGTAAAGTCCAAGCCCGTTGATACCTTCACTCACTGGCTGCGAACCCGCAAGCTGCCAGAGAACTTCACATTCGGTGACCAGTGCGATCTGTTCGACCCGGAAGACCTGAGCGCGGTCAACCTGCGCAAGCAGGATCTTGCGACCAGCGAGGTGCGTGTGCACCTTGACGCCGGCAAGGTCTGCACCAGGCTCTCCCTGGTCTGGCACGACGACCTGAAAGTGATTGTCGACAAGGACCTGATCCTGCGCCAGCTGAAGGTGCTGTCTTCCGACGATGCCGCTGAGGATGATGAGGACCCCATCGCCCAGCTCGATGCTGCCTTCGTCAATATGACACTCGAACTCTCACGCTTCCTGCCGGCGCTGTTCTCTGCCCTCGGCGGGGAATCGCGGGACTGAACCCGGTTTGACCTTACAGGGGTAACTGCGGGATTCTTGCGGCTTTTATCATGCCGGAGCTGACACGATGCCTCTGAACCCACAGACCGAAGCCTTCTTTAATGCCCTTGCCGAGAATGGCGGCCCGAAAACCCATGAACTCAGCCCAGAGGAAGCCCGGGAGGGTTACCGGGCCCTCGCATCAGCCTTCGGTCCCGGCCCTGAACTCAAAGTGGAAGACCGCACGATCCCAGGCTCGGAAACCGACATCCCGGTACGCATCTACACGCCTGACAGTACCGGCCCGCTGCCGGTTCTGGTCTACTTTCATGGCGGTGGCTGGGTCATCGGGGATCTCGACACCCATGACCGCGAATGTCGAATACTGGCGGCAGAAACGCCCTGCCTTGTTGTCTCTGTCGATTACCGGCTGGCACCGGAACACGCTTTTCCCGCCGGCCATGTCGACTGCTGGGATGCCACCGCCTGGGTGCTGGAAAACGCCGCTACCCTGGGCGGTGATCCTGACAATGTTGCTGTCGGCGGAGACTCCGCTGGTGGCAACCTCGCTGCATTTGTCGCCCTGGCAGCACGAGATGCCGGCCACCCGCTGAAACTGCAGCTGCTGGTTTATCCGGCGACTGACGGCCGTGCGCATCACCCTGACAGTGACCATGAACCACTGCCATCACTCATCGAGAATGCTGAGGGTCCCGGCCTGACGAGAGACACCATGGCCTACTTCGCGGTACATGTCTGCCAGGACAATGACCATCTCACTGTGACGACTGACAGGCGCATGTCACCCTTGCTCGCCGACAGTCATGCAGACGTCGCGCCGGCTTACATCGCGACCTGCGAGTACGACCCGATCAGGGACGAGGGAAATCTGTACGCTGAAAAATTAAAAGCGGCGGGTGTCGAGGTCCAGTTTCGCGAATGGGCGGGCCAGCCCCACCTGCTGTTTCAACTGTCGCCGGTGCTGGATGACGGCAGGGCACTGCTCGCCGAGTGTGTCGCTGCCCTGCAGCAGGCTTTTGCAAGATAGCTTTTGCTAGATCGCCTCAGCGGGAATCTCTGCCGTCAGCGGTGTGAACTTGAACTTCTGGCCGCCAATGCTGGCCTCGTACATGAGGCCACCCAGCGGGTGGATAAAGACCGCCATGCCCTTGTTGTAGCCAAGCTCGATCTGGGTGGTCGAAGCCGGTCCCGTCCCGGCACTGGCAGAGGCACCATCGGTACCGGCACGCGCCTGGGCACCCGCCGTCACAACAATCGCGGAAGCGCTGGCATCAAACTCAAAGCGCCCTGAGACAAACTCATCGAACGCCCGCTTGTCCTGCAGGAAAATAATTTCACTGAAAGCCTGGCCGCCCAGCTGGAAGCCGATTGACACCTTGGTCAGCGTTACACTGCCAACCACCTTACCCTGCTCGTAGACCCGCCCCTTGCCATATGCACCGCCAACGCCGATCCCGCCCTTGCCGACGGCAGGAAAGACGGCATAGCCATAAGCGTTGTCAAAATAGGGTCTGAGCTCGGGAGCTGATTCGAACACATCGAGCGTACCGTCGTAGTTGTCAGCCCAGGCCGGTGAGACCAGCAGCATCAGGGTCAAGAGCATCAGGTATCGCATGGGTACACTCCGAAGGTTTCAGTATTCAACGTTAGACGTGTGAAGCATGTTAAAAGTTTCAAGCTGAACAGACCCTGTCTGCGATCAGTCATACCTATTCTGACAGCTCAGGCGTCATCCACATAACGTCGCTGCAGGTGAGCGAGGAAATAATCCGCATTCAACGTTTCACCCGTTGCCCGCGTCATCAGTTCATCGGTTTTCAGCAGGCTGCCCTGGTTGTGAATGTTTTCCCGCAACCAGCTGACAGCTGACGTGAGGTCGCCGCCGCCAATCTCCGCCAGCACATCCGGCAGCGCCCGCTGCATGGCCGCGAACTGTTGCGCTGCCATCATGGCACCCAGCGTATAGGTGGGAAAATAGCCGAACAGGGAGGCCGACCAGTGCACATCCTGCATGCAGCCGTCCTTGTAGTCACCACGAGTATCCCGCTGCAGGTAAGTCATCATCTTCTCATCCCAGAGCGCCGGGATATCACGCGCCTCAATCGCACCCTCGATCAGGGCCTGTTCGATTTCGTAACGCAGGATGACGTGCAGCGGGTACGTCAGTTCATCGGCGTCTACACGGATCAGGCTTCGATCGACATGAGTGTAGAGCCGGTGCAGATTCTGGTCCGACCAGGCGGGTTCGCTGTCAGAGACGCTAAACACATCGCGGATAATCGGCGCGATAAAGCCCAGGAACTGCCTGGAACGACCGATCTGCATCTCCATCATGAGAGACTGGCTTTCATGCACGCCGGCAGATCGCGCATTGGTCACGGGCTGGCCCGAGAGCCCTTTGGGCCTGCCCTGTTCGTACATGGCGTGACCGGTTTCATGCACAACCGCCATCAGGGACTCAACGAAATTGTCAGTGGTGTAGCGCGTCGTGATCCGGACATCTTCCTTGACGCCTCCGCAGAAGGGATGGTGGGAAACGTCAAGCCGACCATGTTCGAAGTCGAACCCCAGCAGGTCCATGACCCGCAGGCCCAGGTCCCGCTGCCTGTCGATGTCGAAATGATCACCGAGGGGCAGCAGCGGCTGCTTTGCCTGTTGCGCCAGCGCTGCCGTGACCATGTCAGGCAACGTCGACTTGAGTCGGGCAAAGAGCTCATCCAGCACTGCCGAGCGCATCCCAGGCTCGAATGTTTCAAGCAGCGCATCGTATCTGCCGAGCCCGGTTCGCTCTGCCCGGATCTCCGCCTCCTCCCGTGCATGTTTCACCACTTCCTCAAGCAGCGGCAGGAACGTGTGCCAGTCATTCTCGCCCCGGTGAAAACGCCAGGCCTGCTCCGCCTTTGAAGAGGCCACGGACTGGGATCGAACGAATTCAGACGGCAGGCAGGTCATCTCATCGTATTCACGCTTGATCTCGCGGAGATTCGCCTGCTGCCAGTCATCCAGATCCAGGTTTGAGCAGGTGTCTATCCAGTCACCTACCTGGCTGTTGACGACCATCTCATGGATAACAACGTCGAGAGACGCCAGGGCTTCACCCCGGGCCTCGCCACCGCCGACCGGCATCATGGCTGCCTCATCCCAGGCCGTGATCATGTAAACGTGCCTCAGGTCACCGACCTTCTTGTAGTGTTCCGTCAGCTGCTCGTAAGCGTTCTTCATACGGTTGCCTTGCGCGCAGGTGCCGCGCTTCTCTCCCAAAAAAGGCTGCACCTTAACAGAAAGCACGGTCGGAACAGAGAAGCCCAGCGGTTGGGCCAGGCCTGTTAGTTTTGCTGCACAGAGCGGACGCAGTTCTTGCCTTCGCGTTTAGCGAGGTAGACGCCTTCATCGGCGAGGGCGACCAGGGCTTCAATATCTGCTGTAGATGCTGAGCGGGCGGCAACGCCGACTGACACGCTACCCGACCAGCAACCCTGGCCTTCCGCAACGTAAACTTTGAGTTCGCTTACCGCACGCCTCAGGGTTTCACCGAGACGCAGTGCCTCACCAAGGTCTGTGCCGGGGCAGATCACCAGAAACTCATCACCGCCCAGTCTCGCTACCAGGTCCTGTCTGCGAGCGTTCTGCTGCAGGCAGAGACCGATGTGTTTCACCACGACATCGCCGGACTCATGACCGAAACCGTCGTTGATGGCTTTGAAATGATCCGCATCAACCATGAAGCAAGCCAGTGACACGGCTTCCTGCCAGAGGTTCGCGAGACGCTCAAATGCCGCCCGCCTGTTCGGCAGGCCCGTCATGATATCGGTGAGCGCAATCTGCTCGAGCTGGGCATTGGCCTCCGACAGTTCACGGGTACGTTCCTCGACCAGCTCCTCAAGGTGATCATTCAGCGACTCAAGCATGCGATTACGGGCCGAAACCTGGTCAAACAACTGGTGCAGCGCGCGCACCAGCGGCTCCTTGGAAGTGTCACGTTCGTGTTCGTAGCGGTCATAGGCAGCATCTGCTGACATACCTGTCCGCATGGCTTCGATCTGGTTCGCCATATTCTGATCTTCACCAAGAATGTGGAAGGCGAGCCAATTGACGAGATAGTCGAGCAGATGTTCAACCTCGCCCGCTTCCGGGGCTTCAATCTCGGTATAGAGTCGACCCACATCGTCCAGGAAGCGTTGATGAATCGCCTGGTGACGGCTGACATGGCGCGGATCGAGTCCTGCCTCCTGCATCAGCGTCTCTTCTTCAGAAAAGTGGTAGCGTGCGTAGTCCGTCAGCTCATCAAAAATCGCGATCAGCCGATCGTCGGTCAGGGTTGCCTCAGCCACCTGGTTACCCAGGTCATTGATCAGGTCAACGAGACGATGGTGTTGCTCATCCACCATCGAGAGACCCGTGACATAGCTGTTATCCCAGTGAAAAGATTCCATGTGGTACGTTCCAACCCCTTTAATCTGCAGTATCACCACTGCTGAGTCGGCACGGAATGAGCCAGGTCAAGCCGTCAGCAATGCACCAACCATAAACCGGGCGAATAGTACGGCAACGCTGGCTTCACCCTCGCAAGCGGGCATACTTACGCCTTTTTTCAAGACCCGGGTAGACCATGAGCAAGCTGTTATCGCCATTATCTTTCGCACACGGACCAGACATGAAAAACCGATTCATGCTCGCGCCACTGACAAACTGGCAGAGTCATGAAGACGGCACGCTGTCAGAGGAGGAATATCACTGGCTGACAATGCGCGCCAAAGGCGGATTTGGTCTCACCATGACCTGCGCGGCACACGTGCAGGAAATCGGCAAGGGATTTCCCGGTCAGCTTGGCACGTTCAGCGATGATCACCAGCCCGGCTTAAGACGGCTGGCTGAAGGCATCAAGGGGTACGGCAGTTTGTCGAATGTCCAGCTTCACCATGCCGGCATGCGCTCACCCAGCGAGATTATCGGCCAGGCACCAGTCAGTGCTTCCGATGATGAAGAAACCGGCGCTCGCGCCCTCACGACTGACGAGGTCCGCCAGTTGCGCGACGACTTTATTGCGGCCGCCGTCCGCTGTGACCAGGCTGGCTTCGATGGGGTCGAGCTCCACGGCGCCCACGGCTACATTCTCTGCCAGTTCTTTGCCGAGGAAACCAATCGTCGGAATGATGAGTACGGCGGCTCGTTTGAAAACCGCTACCGCATTCTAGAGGAGATTATCGACGGCATTCGCCATAACTGCCGCGCGGACTTCCAGCTCGGCGTACGTCTGTCGCCAGAGAGGTTCGGCATCGACACCGGCGAGGCGCTGGCGATGGCGGCCAGGCTGCTGACGGACCCGCGACTCGATTTTCTCGACATGTCACTCTGGGACGTCTTCAAGGAACCGGTTGATGAGCGCTACCACGGCAAGTCGCTGCTGGACTGGTTTGCCGAGCTGGAGCGCGCTGACGTTCGACTCGGTGCAGCCGGCAAGATCAGGACACCCCAGGCAGCAGCCGCGGCTATCGAGCAGCTCGACTGGATCATGCTCGGCCGCGCCGCCATTCTGCAGCACGACTTCCCCGATCGATACGCTGACGATGACGAATTCCCACCGACGGAGCTGCCGGTCACCCGCTTCTATCTGGGCGAAGAAGGCCTGTCATCAAAGTTTATCGAGTACATGGCCTCCTGGCCGGATTTCATCAAGGAGGAGTCGGCCTGACAGCGGATGTTATCAGGGCAGGTCAAACTGGTGCTTAGAGGTAAATGCAAGATGCAGGGGAGTCACCAGGCAATCCCGATGTGAATCGGATTTGCAGGGGCTACTCACTAGTGACGTCAGCCTCGGCCACCTGACTTTCGGGCATAGGTCCCGGGTCAGTCCCCTTGCGTCCCAGCACTTCCACAACCCGGACACGCGCCTGAGAATATCGAATGACGTGGTTGTAACGCGCCAGTGCGCGCGTAACCGCAGAGTCAACATCAGCGCCTGACCTGTTGAGCAGCACGAGCTCGTCACCGAGTTTCTCAGCGCCAAGGATCTCAAACCCGTGCTCGGCCGCAAGCAGATCCAGCACCTTGCGCACGGATGCAGTCTCATCAGCGCTCACCGCGACGCTGAACAGGTTCAGTAACAGGGTCGACGCCAGGAGCAACAGCACGTTCACCGCAAGAGCATCTCCAGACCCGGCTCATCCACCCGGAACCAGCCGGCGACGCCGTAGCGGCGGCGGCCGGTCACAAGTACTTCATGAGGGATTTCTTCGCTCATAAAGAGCACCAGCGTACCCTGGGCTGGTGTCACCTTCACGGATGCGCCTGCAGGCGGGTAAAGCACCAGTTCTCCGCCCTGGTCAGGCAGCCAGCCTTCGTTCAAATAGGTCACCATGGAGACCACACGATTGCGGCAGCCTTTAAAAACATCAAGGTGCCGCTTGTAGAAATCACCTTGTTCGTAGAGTGTGAAATGGCTTTCGAATGAAGCGAGGCCAAGAAAAAGATGGCGATTAAGGTAGTTCTGCAATCCTTCCGCCCAGACGCGCCAGGGCTGGGTCGCGGCTTCCGTCTCTTCAATCCAGGAGACCTTGTTGCTTCGGACGAACTGGTTTCTGACAGTCTCCTGACTGCGCCCCACCCTCGCCTGAAGAAAGCTCGAGGTCTCAACAGCCTCAAGATACCGGTTTAGACAGTGAAGCACCGGCAGCGGTACGGCAGACGGCTGGATACTGTACCCTTTCGCGACGAGGTCAGCCGCGATCTGCCCAAACAGCAGATGATCATCTGGTGCTGGCGTTAATCCTGGCGATTGCAATGAGAGCTGATGCCCCGCTTATTCTCTTGCCAGCTCCAGCTGGTCGAGCAGGTCACTGAGGGATGCACTGGATTGCTCCGATACCTGGTGATTGATACTCAACACAGCGGCAGCGAGCGTCCGAACCGCATCTGACGACCCGCCGTCTTTAAGTTCTTGAAGCATCGCGAGGTCTGCGTCAGCAGGTTTATGCTGAATGCGTTTGATGGCAGCTGCGAGGGTTTTTTCCTCCTCGCTGGCAGCGGCATCGGCCAGGATTTCATCGAGAAACTCCTGGTCCTCTGCGGTGGGGAAATGGTTCAGCTCGATCAGGATTTCCGCCATGATTTCTGCCGAGGGTGAAGCGATTGCTGCGACTGGTATTAAAAGCAACAAAGCAATAAATAGTTTTTTCATCTGAGCTCATCCCCGTGGGAAAAGTAAATTGCAGTCATCGATCGCACACCGTCTATGCGAGCGAGATCAGGAAGTTGCGCGAGGTTAGGAGTGCGGTCAAGGTGTGTAAAGCAAAGATAATTTGTGGCATCGACAATATCTGTTGCCGAAAGCCGCGATTATGCGGCACCCGTTTGCCACTCACTCAGCCGATTTTTAACAGCTCTGCGGATGGCCTGCCCAACAGTTTTTCAAGTACGGCCCGGAATAACGGCACATTGACGGCCTGATTAATTTCAGCGGTGTGAATGAAGTTCGGAATCGTGTTGATCTCTAGCAGTTGGACCCGCCCCGATGACTGAAAAATGACATCAATACCGAGTAAGAGATAAGCCTGCTCATCGGTTGCATTGACGACGGGCTGCATCGCTGGCGTCAGGCGCCTCAACAAGCGCCGGATCTCGCCGTAGTAATGACCGTACCCCTCGAAGCGTTGAAACTCCCGAAGTTTCACGGGTGAATCCGGGCGCTCATAGCCCGCATGTTCGATCTGAACCTTATAGTCCGTACTTGAAGGGTCATAGGGGACACCGTGAATCACGAGGAAACCGTTGTCGTAGAGGTACACCGTCCGGTTCCAGAGTAAGGCGTAGATTCGGGTCGTGAATTTTCTGCCTTCAATCAACAAAAGATCCTGGACACCTGCCTGCACAATATGATTCTCCGGCAACACTGCCCGTGAAAGATCTGCTGCACTGACACAGCGCATACCCTGGCCTGCCGTACCAAACGCATTCTTAATAAACCAGACGGGCACATTCAGCTCATCAAAGCGACAGGCCTCGGGAATAGATTCAAAAGTAGGCGGGGCGATGTCATCAAGATTCTTTTCAGTGAGCATCCTCGCGAGCTGCCTTTTATCAGCGAGCGCATTCGAAATCGACCTTGGCACCAGTGAAAAGATACGCGCACCATCGGCGAGACCGGAGAGATCAGGCGCACTCTGGCCATACGTATCCCAATAGGTGAAGCAGGCTGGCTGCACTGAACTGAGCAATCCGGGGTCCAGGCATGAGATAGCAGCCCGCCAGATTGGGTTTGCGCGATTGATTCTGACCGGCAGGTTGTGAATCTCGGTGTCGAACGTCATCGTGCCTGCTCACTCGATAGCAGGCATTTCAATCTCACGGCGACCACCAATCTGGCAAAGCCGAGTGAGACACCGCCGCCCCTTGAT
>Ga0075480_10002761_pt1 | contig 11294 bp, 9 predicted proteins | sample DEB08_DNA_7_FD_81590 | JGI IMG/M metagenome (GOLD analysis project Ga0075480, IMG submission 81590) | Aqueous microbial communities from the Delaware River and Bay under freshwater to marine salinity gradient to study organic matter... | ecosystem: Environmental > Aquatic > Marine > Coastal ... | reverse complement strand
TCAAGTTCCACCAAAAGATAAATCTGTTCAAGAAACTGAGCAGGTAGAAATGATTGCTAAAACAGAAGCTGCACCTGTAGCTAAAACAGAAGCTGCACCTGTAGCTAAAACAGAAGCTGCACCCAATGAACAAACTGAGAATTCAATTGCTACAGTACAAGAGGTTCTAGGTGATATGATGGGTGATGCTCCAGCTTGTAATGAATGCGGACATATAACAATTCGTAATGGTTCTTGTTACAAATGTCTAAATTGTGGAAATTCTTTAGGCTGTAGTTAGTTTCTTGCGAATGTTCTACTCAAAAGCCATACGGCAGAAGCTGAAAGAATCGTTGCCACAATAAAAATCACTGGTTCTATTATGTTGACTTTCGTGATTAAGTCTATTAAATCAACATTCTCTGCATAACCCAAATTAGATATAATTTCATTAAAATTATCATATCCTACTATCAAAGTTGTTAACTTGATGAACAAAGCGCCTAAAAAGCTTGTTGCTAATATCTTTAGATAGCTTTCAATTATAAAAAATGATTTGAGTAATCCAATTAAATAATCCGGTTGACTGTAAATTTTCTGGATCCCAAAGGAATTCAAGACAGGAATTAGAGAAAGTTGTGTTTCTAAAGTTGTCTCAAAGAAAACTACCCCTAAGAAACCTAGAATAGAAAAAGTCGATAAGTATAAATGGCTATATCTTTGTAGTTTTAGTAAGTCGATTTTATAAATTATGTATATAGATAAGGGTATCAATGAAAAAGCATACCTAAAACCATATGATGATGCTGTACTGTTCCATATACTGATTACAAAAAAACACTGTGCATATGAGAGAAGTATTAAAAAATACAAAAGTTTTTTTGATTTTTTAATGAAGAGAAAGTTTATTGCAGAAAGTATGAAGCCTATAAAAACAACTGGAGAAAACCAAAAGAGGCCAAACTCGAAAGTTGTAAGTAAAGTTATAATGTCTTGAAGAAACTCCCACAATACAGTAACAAAGTTAGTAGCAATGTTACTAAAAACTGACTCGGAAGCCTTTTCAGCTCCATAAACCCCTATAGGTGAAAAAGTAATATATCCATAAATAGCTTTGGTGTGTAATGCAAATAAAACAACTGAACAAAAGAATGAAAATAAAAAGTAGACATCTTTTAAGATAGTTTTTAATTGCTTTTCTCTAAAGAGGCAAACAATAAAAGGGATTGCAGCTACATAGTAGTTAGTCCACCTAACAAGAAAGCTTAGGAGAATAGCAACTGGAATCAATATTGAATATTTCTTGGAAGAATTTTCATAATCATAGTATTTTTCGCTGAGATAAATTACTAACGAAATAGTAAAAACTTCGTATACATGGGTCATACTAAATCGTTCAAACGCATAATAGGTAATTCCAGAGCCGAAAAGAACTAAGTTAATAGATAATTTTTTATCAGTTTTTTTAAAAACTAAGTGCAGTAAGACTGAAGTTCCAAACAAATAAAAAATACTTGAAAATGAATAAAATAGCTTTTTAAAATTAAGAATTTCTTGATCAATACTTAGCACTTGATCCAAAATTACTCCAATAAATAAAAACGGAGCTGCTAATAGTCCTGAACCAAAAAAACCCATAGGTGCAACTTTGTCTAACTCTTGATTGTAGAATCTAGCCTTTGTGGTTACTTGGTTCGAATAATCGAAATCAAAATCTTGAGAAATAGTCAATGCATGGGAATAATAGTCAAAATCATCCTGACAGCACCTAAGTTCATTAATGATTCTGAAATCAGTTTTCAAAACAAGTAAGAATAGAAAAAAAAATAAAAATATGAATGTTTTAGATTTCATTAAATGCACATTATAATTGTAGTTTATATATCTAATTTAAGGTAAAGTATCCAAGTGAAGGTATTGATTATACTTGCTTACAATGAAGAATTGTATCTTGAAAAAACAATTAAAAACCATGTTGATTTTTTTGATAGAGTAGTAGTTATAAATGACAAAAGCTCAGATAATACCTCAAAAATTTTAGAGAGAATATCAAGCGAAAATCCAAAGATAAATCCAGTAACCAATAAGAAAAACTATGGACCCGGAAGAAGCATGGGTATTGGTCTTGAAGAAGCTCTTAAACTTGGTGCTAAAACTATCGTGAAGATTGATGGTGATAACCAATTTAAGTCTGAAGACATTAAAAACCTACTGCAACTAGCTGACAAACATAAATCTGACTTTATCAAATGTGACAGATTTTGGAGCGGTGGTATTGAGGGCCATATTCCCAAAATAAGATACTTTGGTAATGCTTTTGCTTCTCTTCTTATTAAAGCTATCACTGGAAAATGGTCAATTACCGATCCGCTGAATGGACTTTTTCTTTTTTCATCTACTACAGCAAAAGAAATTGTAATACCTAGGTTTTTTAATCGATATGGTTACCCTTTCTATATCAACTTAGCAATATCTAAAATCGGTATAAAAAAAGATTTAAATCTACATCAATTTAGGAATACAATTACTTACGCAGATGAAAAATCCCAACTTAGGCCAATTAGTTTATTTTTTAAATTAATTACTTATTCTATTTACTATTTCGGCTCAACTGTAAAAACTAAACTTCAAGATTCTAATTATCAAATTTCTGGATTAATTGATATTTCAGCCCTGATTTCATTGTCAACTTCAGTGATTTCTTTTGTCATGTTTATTTCAACACGATACTTTACTTATCCAGGAAATCAACATACTTGGTTTTTAATGTTTATAATTTTTATGATTATCTTCACAGTTCTTGTCTATCAATCGCCTAAATCGGTTAAACACGTTGCGGGTAAGGATTTCAAATATCTAAATTAAATCATTTCTATAATTAAAATCTAATTAAAATCATATTCCGAGGGCGCTTAGCTCAGTCTGGCAGAGCGCTTCCCTTACAAGGAAGAAGTCACAGGTTCAAATCCTGTAGCGCCCACAAGTTTATTTTATTTTTCGATAAATTCAAAAACTTTGAAGCCAGTACTATTAGATTCATAGACTGTTTTTATATGATATTTATTAAAAGTAATATCATCCATAAAGTATGAGTAATTCAGTGAAAATTCATCAAAATTACTCAAATAGTTCAAACTACCAAAATACCTATATCCCCTACTGTAAGCAATATCATAAATTGACTCTGTTTTACTCCTGAAATAGGCATCTGAATCAATAGAAAGTTTTGTACCATTCATTACTTCTGAATTTAAATAAAAATTCACCATACCATCGTCAAATGATAGAAGCTTAGAGTTATAATTTTTAATTTTTTTAAGATCAATGTTTATTTCAAATTGCTGTTCAGAAAATTTGTAATACTTTAAATTATAATTTCCATTAATAAAGTGATTTACTTGAATAAAACTAAAACTTACAAAGTAAAAAATAAAAAGAATAATTTTTACTTTGAAATTAAAAATTGAACTGTAAAACAATGACGATATCACCACTAAGGTAGTTATGATAAGTGAAATTAATATTGGAATATAAAGTATTTCAAATAAATCAATACTCTTTGAATATCTATCAAGCAACTTATATACAATCAATGTGGACCAATTAACTATCAGAAGAGTGGCAATAGTTTTTATTAATGATTTAAAATCAAATATCTTATTTAATTCTGAAGAATATTCAATCAGCAAAAAACTTATAATAATAAACAAGGCTGGGAAATACCAGTGTCCTTGGGTCCATAAATTGGAAGTAAAGAAATAATACGCACTTTTTAAAAAAATAAATAACAAAAGAGCTTCAGTAAAATAAGATTTAGTAATTTTAAATTTTTTCATAATATAGTAAAAATATATAGAAAATGAAAAAGGAAAAAAAACTTGAATTATTCTCCAAAACAAGGGTTCATTAAAAATATTGGTATTAAATGAATTAAGCCCCTGGCTATTAGCAATAATAATGTTGAAAAGAGTACTGTAATTATCTAACAAACTAAATGATGCTTTTGTTAATCCGCTTACAGGCAAATAGGTTCCAAAAATATATTTATTTAATATAAGATAAAAAGATATACCAATTGAAGATATCAATATTTCTTTATGAAATATCTTTTTAGTTTTATATATCTTAATTAAAGAATAAGAAATCAGTAGAAAAATATTGTCTAATCTAGTTAATACAATTAACAAGAATAAAATTCCCGTATAATTCTGATTTATACTTTGTTTGCGAAATAAAAATATTAATAGTGTAATAAACAAAATTGTTAAACTGCTTTCCATTCCGTTTAAAAATGAAAAAAAATGTAAATAATTAGGTTTATTTGAAAATACAAGAAATAAATACTGAGTTCCCGGAACTATTAAAAAAAGAATAAGTGGATTTCTGAAAATTTTTTCATAAAACATCTTATAAAAAATTAATACGGTAGTCATTAGGGAAAATAAATTAAATAAAAGAGCAATTGGAATTATTGTAAATTTATTAATACCAACTTGATTTAAAAGCACTAATAAAACTTGCCATATAGGGTGGAATCCATTAGTTAAATATACATTGTCGAATGAAAAAGCTTTTTCAGAGGCAACACTGAAATAATAAAATGAATCTGCTGCTAAAAGATAAAACTGTAAATAAGATAATTTATCTTGAAATAGGCTAATAAAAAAAATAATAATTAATGACATAAATGGTGCCAAAAATATTAGATTTCTTAAATTTAGATTTAATTTAATTTTTAAATTCACAATGTTTATATTAGTAAATTCGTCTTTTAATTAAATTTCGCACCCACAAAACACCCACATTTCTTTTCAAACGAGAGACCACCTATGACACTATCTGATAACTTTTAAAGGCAAGTAATAACGAGTATCGTAGGATTTTAAAACTCTCTGATACTCTCTAGTATTTAATGGTTCTTTCCTTACAAGGAAGAAGTCACAGGTTCAAATCCTGTAGCGCCCACAAGGGTTTTTCAGAAATCAATATTAAAAAAATGAGAAAGCTATAAACAAATAAATATTTAAACATATACTCATTCAAACAGACTAAATTAATGTGTATCAGATAAAATTGTTACTTTTTAAAAACAGATAGATTTCTTCTGATGGATTAAATCTTAATTCTTCAATAGTAAGATACTTGTTGATATTATCGTCTATAAATTGATACGTTCTTTCAGTGTCAAATTTTGAAACGAGCATATTATCATTTAAAGCATATGGTCTTTCAGTATATTTTCGCCAAATTATTGTAGGTATTTTTAAAAAATAACACTCTTCCTGAATCGACCCACCATCAGTAATAACAAAGGCGGACTTTTTTAATTCAGCGATAAAATCTGAATGTTTCAATAGAGGCAAAGTAGCTATATTTTTTGATAAATGAACTTTATATTTATTTAAATAATTTTCGGTAGGTTCATGAAGATACCAATTAATATTATATTTATTGGACAGTTCGTTTAACATTTGAATAAATTTCTTGAAGTTTTTTTTTGAAATTAAATTCTCTGTTCTATGCATGGTAACTGTAATTAGTCTGGTGTCATGTTCAACTCTATCCGTGCTTAAAAGTTCGGATATAGTATTCTCTGAGACTTGTTTTATGAATTTTTTCTTACTTTGGTATTTATTTAATAAGTTTTGAAATGATTGATTGTCAAAACAAATTAATATATTAGAAAACCTAGCGACTATTCTTCTGATAATTTCTTCTGGAAAGGGGTTGAAAATTTTATTACTAGTTAATCCACTTTCAAGATGCATTGCTTGCATGTTATTTCTCTTTGCCCAGATCAATCCGAGCAGCGTGCTTCCAGTATCGCCATGAATAATACATATTGATTTACTTTTATTAAAAGTTCTGTCAGTCAATGCACTAATTAATAATTTAAAAAACCATATTAAACCTGCTGTGTAGGTTGATATATTATCTTGATTATTTGATAAATAATGTCTCTTAATTTTCAGACCGGAATCAGAGTAAATCGAATCAAGTATTTTTCTGTGTTGACCCGAATCAATAATTACAACATCATGTTTATTATTTAAATACTTAATTAAAGATATGCATTTTAAAGCCTGAGCTTTAGTGCCTATGAAAAAAAATACTTTAGACTTCAATTTTTTTTACCTTTAGCATTGCAACAGTTATCTTGGGAGGCCAGAAATCAATTTTTTTATTTTGCAACAAATAGTAAAATTTATAAACCAATTTTGGAAAAAACCACGGTAAATCTTTTTTATCTAAATCATGAGAATTAAACAAAAGTTCGTACTCAGTTGCTAGGTCTAAATATTCTTTTTCAAACTTAATTCCAATATATTTCAAAAAATTTTCTACATTATAAATATTAATAGGGTCTAATTTTGAATATGAAATATCAAAAGTAAGCAAAAAAACACCACCTGCGTTTAATTTATCATATATTTCATCTATTACCTTGAAATAATTAGGAATATGCTCAATAGTAGAAATACTGTAAATCAAATCATATTTATTTTCTATTTTTTTCAAATCTGTCAGGGAATCAAATATAAAACTGAACTTTTTATTTTCTTTATAAAATTTCTTTACATTGTTTGCATTGTCCAGCAAAGTAAGGTTTACATTTTTTTTATTATCATCCAAATAATCAGGAAAAAAGCTTATTCCACATCCTGCATCTAAAATATTTAGATTTAAGTTTTTAATGTTTTCAAAAATATATTGATATTCAAATTTTCTTGAGAAATGATTAAAGCTATTTTTTACCCAAAATAAATTATAAAGTCTTTTTTTATTATTATTTTTTTCAGTGAATATTGTTGATGCACTGTGCATATCAAAATATAAATCGGTTTTTAACCAATTTTTATAGTCTTTTTTTGTAATAAATGTTACTTCCATAAAATTATTTTTACCATCCTAACAAATTTTAAATTATCAAGTTAAAAAGTTTTTTATCCTAACAAAATATATGTAACTGGATTCTACCTAAAGTAAATATTTTCTTTACCTACTGTAATCATTCTCGAATACACAAAAATGACTTTACAGGGCCCTTCTTTATATTAATACTGCAAGTAATGCTGTAATCTTTTTATATAATTTTTGGATGAAATCTTATCAAAATCATCATACAATAATTTTTTAAATTCCGAATGGGTTGTATCATTAAAATATTCAGCAGTATCAATTAAGTATTTATTTATAAAGTATCTTAATTCATACTGGTTTACTAACTTTCCGAACCTTAATATTTCTGGTTTATAAAGGCTTTTTGGGAATGAGTCTTTGGAATCTAAAAAAAGAACTGGTCTATCCAATAGTAAGAAGTCAAAAGATATAGATGAGTAGTCAGTAATAAGTAGATCTGAAATTATAAGAAAGTTCTCCGCTTCTGGAAAATTTTGTTGAGGGATTAAATTTATCTTTTCAAGAGCCCCTATATTGCGTCTCAATTTTTTTCCGATATTCATATTCATGTGTGGTCTAAATATAATATTAAAATTGCTTGCAAGAGCTATTTCATTTAAATCTTTTAAAAAACCAAAATTTGAAGGCTGCATATAATCATTTTTTACCTTTTTTAATTGGTGGGTCCAAGTTGGCGCATAAAGAACAGTTTTTTCGTTAGTGGGTAAATTGTATTTTGTTTTTAATGTTTGAATTTTTTCAGACTTATTTTCTAACCTATTAAATGTTATCAAATAGTCTAATCGTCCATAACCAGTAACCTCTATATTTTCTGTTTTGTAGTTAAAAGTATTAACGTATATGTCTTTATGAAAATTTGAAAATAACCATACTTCCGTAAAATTGGATTGAAGTTCTAGTATTTTTTTGTCCCATTTCTGAAAGGGCAGTCCATGATTAATGTCAAAAAAATAATTATCTTGCTCGTTTACAAGTTTTTTGAGAAAGTGAAGTCCATGGTCTGTAACTATCAATTTTGAAAAAACTACTTTTTTCATATCTTTAACTCGTAAACCATATAAAACATTTATAGAGTTATTTTTAAGTTTTTTATACGCTTTGTAATCAAATGTTAAAAAATAATATTCTACCTCAATTTCATCAAGTTCTTCATACAAGCTTTTTAAATTACCATATAATTTGTGGCCATACAGAATTATGCATGTTTCAACTTTTTTAGATGAAAACTTCCTATACATAAAAATAAAGTTAAACAATATCCAGCCATAAATATAGATGCTTATATGGAGAATATTGAATTTGTTAAATTTCATTATTAAAGGATATAGTAGTAATTAAATAGATACTAAAGTAGGAACTTGTGGATAAAAAATATTGGAATGAATATTATAAATCAAACTATAAACCCTTTAAGCCATCAAATTTTTCTACATTTGTTTTAGAGAATCTGCCAGCTGGTTCAAGCATAATAGATATCGGTTGTGGAAATGGTAGAGACAGTCTTTATTTTGCTAATAATGAAATTTATACAACTGGAGTTGATCAGAGCACAGTAATAATTAATAACTTGAAAAAATATGAAAATAAATATTTAGATTTTATTAACTTAGATTTATCTGAATTGCCAAATAAACATTTTGAAAATGCATACTGTCGATTTTTATTCCATAGTATTAATGAGGATGAGGAAAATATACTAATTGATTGGCTGAAAAATTATATTACACAAAATATATTTATTGAAGCAAGAGTAGATCAAGATAAACACAAATATACTGACACTAACCATTATCGTAGATTGATGAACGAAGAAAGTTTTAAAGCTAAAACCCATGAATCAGGTTTTAAAATTCTTTCTTACGAAACTTCAAATACATTTTCAGAATATAAAAACAATTACAGTGTTAAAGATATTAATTTTGATCCAATGCTGGCAAGAATAATATTAAAAAGTTAAGTATTGTGAAATTTAAAAACAACATTACGAGAGCAATTATGATCGTAATAACTATTTCGAGTATTATTTATTTTATTTATTTCATTAGGTCCAATACAGACTTATTGAAGAATTTTGAAAATATAAGTTTTATTGAGTTAGTAATAATTTTCATGTTAAAACTATTAAGTATTTTTTGTTTATCAAATATTAATATAAATATTTTACAGAATCTTAACATTAACTTACATCAGAGAGAATCCGCAGAGCTTACAATTAGAAACACTCTTGGAAATTTGACAACACCTTTCAAGCTTGGCACGGGTTATAAGGTTAGTTTTTTAAAAAATAAATATGATTTTAAACTGACTGATTTCATTTATTGGAATACCTTTTTTTCTATTCTTAATTTAGTGCCGTTAACTTTACTATTTATAACTATTTCAGTATGGAATAGCGCATTTTTTCTTAAAGGGAATTATATTTATTTACTAATTGGTTTATTTTTAATATGTATAATTACTTTTTTAATTTTTAATCTTAACTTTTTTAAGAATAGAATTTATCCGTACAAGCTAATCTCAAGCAACAACTTCAAAATACAAATATCAAATTTGGTTTACTTTTTTTCATCCTCTACGATTATCTATGTTCTTGCCTCTAATTTTACATTAGACATGGACTATTATTCAGCTCTTTCCTATAGCTTTTTAAATTCGTTTATTAATTTATTAAATCTCACCCCTGGAAATATTGGAATTAAAGAAACCGTTTTAATACTATTAGACGATATTCACAATATAAGTTTTCAGGTTATAATTATCATTTCATTTATAGAGAGAATGATAACTTTTTTGGTACTTTTATTCAGTCAAATAATTCTGAATTTTAAAAAACCATTACTTTAAGTTTTCATCATCTGAAACAGAATTGGAAATAAGTAATAAATAAAATATAAGGAAACTATAGATGTATCTTATTGGGGACTCAAGTTCCATGTTTCGCCAAGCCGAAACATAAAGTAAAAATATAAAAAGTAGGTTAAGAATTGTTATTAGGATATAGATTTTTACTTCGTAACTTAATTTTCCTGTAATTAGTTTTAGACATGACAACCCGATAGTAATTAATAACAAATAGGTAAAAGGTTTGTCACTGATAAGATTTTTCATTATTTCTGTGATGTTAGAGAGGTTTAGATCTCTAAATAAGATTAAGTCTTGTAGGGTGTCAGGTATATCTATTTGTGTTGTATGGTAATTTTTTTTCGCATTAATGAAATAGGTTGAGTATGCAATCTCTTGAAGAGCAAATGCACTAAGTATTAAGGGAGAGTATTTTCTGTACTTAGAACTTATTAGAAAGATGAAAAACAGAATTAGAACAATGATTGAAAAAAACTGTTTAGTGATATAGATAAAACTCAGGATAAAAAATATAAAATATAATTGATTTGATTGAGTTTTCCTTATTTTAAATAGTGTTACAAGTATTCCAGCAAGTAAGTACCCCGCTATTCTCTCAGACATCAAAGAAGAGATGAATAGAAATTCAAGCCATCTACTGTTGATTAGTAAGATAATGAATAATGCTGCAATAAAGAATCTACTTTTTTTTGATGTTCTTAATTCTGTAAATAATAATAGATTTAACCAAAAGAACACTAACGAGTTGCTGATAATAAAATCATACTTATCCTTATCATAAGCCAGCTTGTATAAAAATGAGTCTATATAGCTCATAAATTGTGGATATCCCTGCATTGTTGGTGAATTTATCACAGATATTTTGTAGCTAGTTTCATAAATCATTTGAGTATTTGGAAAAAAAACATCGTGAACATCTCCGATAAGATTTGTATTTAAACTCATCATTTCAAAATTACTAGTGTTAAAGTATCTCATTAAAAAAAAGCTAACAAGAACATAAAAAACCATCCTTTTTTCTTCTAAATAGAATATGTAAAAAGTTAACCAAAGCAAATTAACGACAATAAAAGAGAGTGTTAAATTTGCCGATGTGTAAAAGAAAAGCGCAAAACTTTCAAAAATAAAAAAACTGAGTATATATGTAATAATTCCAAATGTTATTGTCATATCATTAAAAACTAACTTAAAACAATAACCGATTAAAAAGAAAAACAAAAATAACATTAAGGATGAGGCAATATCATAGAATCCAATATTATTAATTACTATTTTTTTTAAATTAAAATTATTGACTAGGTTTATCAAAAGAGGAAGTAATAATAAGAAGTAATTTTTTTGAAAAAATTTGATCATGACTAATTTATCAATATTTACTTCTTGAGGTATTAAACACCATAAAAGACTTTAAGAAGTACCTAACAAGTTTTAATCCGTCCCGAAATCGTGATATTTGAGTTTTGCCATATGTTCTAGCTTTATAATTGATAGGGTATTCGCTAATTTTTTGACCCGTAAATGAAGCACTAAAT
>Ga0075480_10002760_pt1 | contig 11295 bp, 11 predicted proteins | sample DEB08_DNA_7_FD_81590 | JGI IMG/M metagenome (GOLD analysis project Ga0075480, IMG submission 81590) | Aqueous microbial communities from the Delaware River and Bay under freshwater to marine salinity gradient to study organic matter... | ecosystem: Environmental > Aquatic > Marine > Coastal ... | reverse complement strand
GGTCAACATGGTTGGCGCCGCTGTGATTTCTGCAGTGATCAACACGCTTGCCCCAAAATCCTTTCCCTTCGTTTTTAGCGGGGATGGGGCGGGGTTTGCCGTTTGGCCTGGCGCGCGGGACCAAGTCGCCGCCGCGCTGGCCGCCGTTCAAGCGTGGTCGAGGCGGGAATTTGGAATCAGGCTGCGCGTGGCGCTGGTCCCGGTTTGTGATGCGATGCAGGCCGGGCGTTCTTTGCGCATTGCACGCTACCGCCCCGCCCCCGGCGTCGATTACGCAATGTTTGCTGGCGGTGGGCTGACATGGGCCGAAGAACAGATGAAGGCTGGTCGCTACACTTTGCCAGCCGCGCCGAAAGATATCGTTCCTGATCTGACCGGCCTGTCCTGCCGGTGGTCGAACCTGCAGGCGCGCCATGGATCGATCCTGTCGGTGGTTGTTGTTCCGGGCACCAAGGGCAGCGAAACGGATTTTGCCGACCTGACGCGCAGCATTCTTCAGTTGGGCAACACACTGGATCGTGGTGGCCACCCGGTTCCGGTGCAGGGGCCGGAGGTACAATACCCGCCGCCGGGTATCAGACTGGAAGCGCAGGCGTCCCATGGGAAACGCAGCGTGCTTCGCCGCAAAGTGGAGTTGCTGGCGCAAAACCTGTTTGCGTGGGTTCTGTTCCGCACCGGCACCCGGCTGGGTCAGTTCGACCCTGAGCACTATCGGGCAGAAGTGGCATCCAACGTGGATTTTCGCAAATTCGACGATGGGCTGAAAATGACCTTGGATTGCGACGCCGACACGCGCGACCGCATCAAAACGTTGCTAGCATCTGCGCAGGACCGTGGGCTGGTGCGTTATGGGGTGTATGAACAGGATGAGGCGCTGGTGACTTGTTTTGTCCCGTCACCAATGCAGAACGACCACATCCATTTCATTGACGGGGCCGGTGGGGGCTATACCCAGGCCGCCGCGCAGATCAAGACAGGCTGACCTAGTCAGACCTCGTCGATCACCGTATTGGTCAGGGTGCCGATGCCTTCGGCGGCTACTTCAATGACGTCGCCCGGCTTCAGGTAGACCGGCGGATCAAACCGTGCGCCTGCACCCGTGGGCGTACCGGTGACAATGATGTCGCCTGGCTTCAGCGTAGCAAAGGTTGAGATGTATTCGATCTGACGCGCAATCGGGAACAGCATGCGGCTGGTCTGATCATCCTGCCTCAATTCACCATTCACATGCGTGGTCAGCCGCACATCGTCCAACTGCGCCGGGGCCGTGAACGGCACCAGCCACGGGCCTATGGCGCCAGAATTATCCCAGTTTTTGCCTTGGGTCACGTTAAACTTGGCGTGCCTTACCCAGTCTCGTAGCGTGCCTTCGTTGCATAGGGTGATGGCAGCGATGTGGTCATAAGCTTCTGACTGGGGGATACGACGTCCGCCTTTGCCAATGACAATGGCAATCTCACCTTCGTAGTCCAGTTGCGGGGTTTCAGGCGGACGCACCAGCGGGCGGTCGTGCCCGATGAAGGACCCCGGGAAGCGCACAAAGAGCGACATGTTCTGCGGTGCATCAGAGCCATCCTTGTATTCAGCGTTCCGCGCGGGAAAGTTCACGCCGACACAGATGATTTTCTCCGGTGCAGGGATGGGGATTTCATACGTAAAGCTGCCATTGGCATGGGTCACATCACGGCCTTGCGCGGCCTTTGCCAAGGTGTGCAGCCCTGCGGCTTCGATCACTTCACGCAAGGTGGGCCAGTCAGGGAAATCCGCCGACAGCGCGATTGCGCCATCATCGGTAATCACGCCATAGTGCGTCTGACTTCCGGCGCTAAACGTTGCAAACCGCATTATGCCAATCCCCGCGCTATCTCGGTCACCACGTCGTGCACCATCATAACGTCATGCTCGGTACAGTCGAATTGTCCGGCCTGAAACCGGATCACCAAAGCACCATCGATGCGAGTTTGTGTCAGGTAGATACGCCCATCATCATTTACTGCGTTGACCAACGCCAGGTTTAGATCATCAAGATCGGCCCCATCGCGCAGGTACCGGAAGGTGAATAGCGACCACATCGGGGATGTCACGATCTCAAAATCCGGTTCGGCTGCGATCCGGTCATGCAGCTTCTGACCCCAGTTGATGTGGTTGCGCAGGCGGTCGCGCAAACCTTCCAGCCCGTAGGTGCGCAGCACGAACCAGATCTTCAGCGCGCGGAACCGGCGGCCCAGCGGCACGGACCATTCGGAATAATTGATGATCCCTTCTGCGCCGTGGGTTTTCAGGTATTCGGGACTGATCGCCAGCGTTTTGACCAGATGCTCCGGGTTTTTCAGGAAATGCGCAGAACAGTCAAACTGCACCCCCAGCCATTTATGCGGGTTGAAAACAATGCTGTCCGCTTTTTCGGTCCCAGCCCACATGTTACGATATTCCGGACAGATCATGGCAGAGCCTGCCCAGGCCGCATCCACATGGGTGTAGAGCCCGTGTTTTTCCGCCACGTCGATACAGGCCGCAACCGGGTCGGTAGCCCCGCTGCCCGTGCCGCCTACCGACAGGATCACGCCCGCTGGCATCAGCTCGGCGGCCTTGTCGGCCTCAATGGCAGCGTCCAGCGCGTCAGGGTCCATTCCCCGCCAATCGCCCTTGATAGGCACGCGCACCAAGTTGTCCTGCCCGACGCCAGAGATCCAGATCGCCCGGTCGATAGAGGTATGTACTTCTGACGAAGCGTAGATGCGCAGCGTGGGCTGACCCGGCAGACCTTGGGTGTTGCCGTGCCAGTCCAGCGCCTTTTCCCGCATGGTCAGGACAGCCGCCAGCGTGGCGGACGACGCGCTGTCCTGAATCACGCCGTGGTACCCATCCCGCAGGCCAATAGACTGACGCAGCCAGTCCATCATCCGCGTTTCCATCTCGGTCGCGGCTGGTGATGTCTGCCAAAGCATGCATTGCGGTGACAGCGCCATGGCCAGGAATTCCGCCAAAACCGAGGCGGGCGAGGCGTTGGAGTTGAAATAGGCAAAGAAGCGCGGGTGTTGCCAATGGGTCATTCCCGGCATCACGATGTCTTCGAAATCACGGAAGATCTGCTCAACCGGCTCTGGGCCTTCCGGCGGGACCAATGGCAAGGCGTTCAGGATCGCACCCGGCGCAGTCTGGGCCCGCACCGGCAAATCGCTGATCCCATTTTGATAGGACTGCGTCCAATCCACGACCTTGTGTGCCCATGGGGCAAATTCATCCCAATTCATTCCGATACTCCCATATCGACGCGACCGTTCTGACTTTGGCAAAGCTGCTCACCTATGGCGCGATGATCGGCTGTGTTTTCATCTTGCTTTCATGCACGTCAGCACCTTCGAAGAGCGACCCTTCTTCGAACCACGACCGCGGGGCGGCGGCCCCCCAGAGGGTTTGGCGCTGCGGATCCTTCAAGTCCCAGCGGATTGGCTCCAGTTCCGGGTCTACGGTCTGGTAATCGGAACAGTAAATCTCAATCCGGTGATTATCCGGGTCACGGATGTACAGGAAAAAGGCGTTGGAAATCCCGTGCCGCCCCGGTCCGCGTTCGATGTTGGCGACCCAGCCTGTTGTTGCCATCAAATCCAGTAGATCGATGATGTTCAGGGGCGTCGGCACCCAGAACGCGGTGTGGTGCAGGCGCGGGCCGGTACCATTGGTAAATGCCACGTCATGCACGCCGCCCTTGCGATGCATCCACGCCGCCCACCATTTCCCGGTCTCTGAATCTTCGGTGTATTCTGTCGTGCGGAACCCTATGGAATTGTAAAACTCTACCGACGCATCCACGTTCGGGCTGAACATGTTGAAATGGTCGATCCGCAGCGGTTTCACACCATGATACAACTTGTACTGCTGGTGGATCGTCGGCAGCCGGTCCATCCGCACGTAGAATTCCAGCGGGATGCCATGTGGGTCACGTGTGCGCAGTGTTTTGCCCTGGTAAGGCCGTTCCACCAATTCAACAGGCATGCCTTTGTCGCGGAAATGCGCTTCGGCTTTGTCCAGATCGGGCTCATCGAACAGTTTGAAGGACAGATGGCCAACATCAGCTTTGTCCGCCTGCCGCAGGATGATGCAGTGGTGACCGCGTTCCTCCATGGCGCGCAGGAAGATGGTCTTGCTGTCTTCGTCCGTGACCTGCAGGCCCAGCGTATCGACATAAAAGGCGCGGGACTTGGCAAGGTCGGTGACCCGGTATTCCACATGGCTGAGCCGCAAGATGTTGAACGGCGGGTAAAGAACAGGGGTTGGGACGGGCATCAGAAGGCTTCCTCACGGGTGTCGGAGAGGCAAGGTTTCGTTTTCGCTAGATGAAAACGGCCTTTGACCGGCCCTTCCTTTTCCGACATCAAAATGATCGGAACGTGGGTAAACTTGGCCGCAAGTACGGTTTCGTCCATTTAAGTTCCTCCTCCGATACTTTCGGCTTAGACGCCCAATCGCGTGATCTTGTGATGACCCGTGGCAAAGCCGATGTGCTTTTGTTCCATGTAAAACTCGAACGACCAATCCCCGCCGTCGCGCCCGATCCCGCTGGCTTTTACGCCGCCAAAGGGCGTCGGCAAATGACGCACGTTTTCGGAGTTGACCCAGATCATCCCGGCCTCCAGCCGTTCTGTCACCCGCATTGCGCGGGTCAGGTCATTGGTCCAGACATAGCCTGTCAGGCCATAGGGGATATCATTGGCGATCTGCAGTGCTTCGTCTTCGGTGGAAAACCGGATGGATGTCAGGACCGGGCCAAAGATTTCATCCTGCGCGATAGTCATATCGTTGCTGGCGCCTGTGAACAGAGTCGGGTTTACGAACCACCCCGTGTCGCCATTCCGCGTGCCACCGGCTGCAACGGTTGCACCATTTTCCCGAGCCGTGTCAAAATAAGACGACACCTTGTCAAAATGCGTTTTGTGGATCAGCGGGCCAATCTCAGTCGTTGGATCCAGCGGATGGCCGACTTTGATATTATTCACCCGCTCCACCAGCTTTGCTTCGAATTCATCAGCGATGGTGTCCTGCACCAGCAAGCGGCTGGAGGATGTGCAGCGTTCGCCATTCAGAGAATAGATCATAAAGATGGCGGCATCGAGCGCGCGATCCAGATTGGCATCGTCAAACACGATCACGGGGTTCTTGCCGCCCAGTTCGAAATGAACTCGCTTTAGTGTAGGCGCGCCCTGCGCCTGGATCATCGACCCGGTCTTGGATTCACCAACAAAGGCGATGGCCTTGATATCGGGATGTTTGGTCAACGCCTTACCCGCTTCTTCGCCAAACCCGTTCACCAGGTTCCAGACGCCTGGCGGCAAGCCAGCTTCTTCGGCAATTTCCAGCAGAATGCGCGCGGTGACCGGCGAAAATTCGGCCGGTTTGTGAACCACGGTACAGCCCGCTGCCAGAGCCGGTGCAATCTTCCATGTCGACAGCATGAAAGGTGTGTTCCACGGCGTGATGATCCCAACGGGGCCAATAGGCACACGGGTGGTCACATTCATCAAGGTTGGGGACGGCAGCATCTGTCCGTCCCGCGCGCCAGGCGCCCGGTCTGCGAAGAAACGGAAATTTTCTGCCCCGCGCAGCGCGGCCTTGGACATGAACCGCAGCGCCTGCCCGGTGTCCCAGCATTCGCACAACGCGATTTCCTCGGCGCGTTCAACGATGCCATCGGCAATACGGTGCAGGATTTTCTTGCGGTCGGTGCCAGCCATATCGCGCCAGGCCGGGAATGCGGCCTTGGCAGCCTGCGCGGCGGCGTCGATGTCATCGGCATCACCTCGGGCGACCTGGCAGATCAGGCTTTCATCTACGGGCGATGATGTTTCGAATTTGCGCCCGGACTTGGCTGCAACCGCCTGACCGCCGATCTGGTTCAGAACGCCTGTGTCCTCAAACCGGGTTAGGAACCCATTGAGTTTTTGGATATTTGTATCCAGCTCGGCCATTTTAATCTGCCTCCCTCAAATGATCGCGGATCGTGCCGGCTTTAGGCGCAAGATCAGGGTCGATGTTTCGCATTTCCATAGACAGCGCGATGGAGTGTTCGGCCATGGCCGGTTTCAGATAGGCTTCGGCAGCGGCAAAGATATGCTCTGTGGCCTTCTGCCGCTTGGTCAGCGGGCGGCCGCCCCTCAGACGGACAGAAATGTCGATATAGCCATGGATGCAGTCACCATCGGCAATCGACACATGGTCAGCGCGGAACGCCCGGACGCGAACCCCGGCCATTGGGAACACACCGGTTTCGATTGCAGCGCGCCGCAGAATGTCGCACAGTTCTGCAATGTCGACGCGGTCCTCCATATTGGCGGAGTAACCGATAGACAGATGAGGCACGGCTTCTCCCTCTCTTCATTTATTTAACATGTTTAGTATATGGCGCTCCTGCTCCGGTCAACCCCCGGAATCACCGCCATCCAAGTCAGCATTGATCTGCGCGGCAGACTCGGCGAATGTGCAGCATGGTTCGCAAACTCCCTTCTACCTCCCGTTCCCTGCCCATCGCACTGCTCCGCGCCCGGGAGCGCGTCATGGGGCCAGTGCGGAACATGCTGTCGTCTGTCGATATCACGGAACAGCAGTGGCGCGTTCTCCGCGTTTTGCAGGAAAACGGCAATATGGAACCGACGCGCATTGCCGAAGAAGCTTGTCTGCTCCTCCCCAGCCTGACTCGTATTTTGCAGAAGCTTGAAGAAAAAAACATGATCCAGCGCGATCCGGATACCAAGGATCGGCGCAAGCAGATTGTCCGGATCACGCCAGCAGGCGAACGGATCATCGAAGAAAACCTGGAAATTTCGCTGGAACTGAGCGCCTCTATTCGTGAACGCATGGGGCCCGACAGGCACGATTTGCTGCTTGATCTGCTGAATGAACTGGAACTGGCAGAAGCTGATCACACAAATTAGAGGCGGGCCTTGACCTTCCATCTAGTGGAACCCTTATGTGAAATGGGAACCACTCGAATGGACCTCGGACGGACCCATGACACACGACATCCAGATTCAGCTGGACGGCATGAATTGCGCTGCCTGCGCATCCCGGGCTGAAAAAGCTCTGCAAGCTGTGAACGGCATTGGCAGTGCGACTGTCTCCATCGCGGATCACACTGCGCGCATTGACCTGTCGAATGCCCAGATGACAGATATCCGGAACGCTCTGCAGAACGCGGGTTATCCCGCACGCGAAACCACACTTACCCTGGCCATTGACGGCATGACATGCGCGGGATGCGCGGGACGCGTGGAAAAGACGCTAGCAGCGCTGTCCGGGGTCACCGAAGCGACAGTCAATTTTGCTGACCGGTCCGCGCGCATCTCCGGACTGTCTGGTATGGTGCAGATCGATGACGCGATCCGCGCGATCCGTTCCGCAGGATACAGCGCAACTATCCCATCCGATGAAATGACGGACGAAGATCCTGCCGCCGCAGAAGTTGCACAGGCAAGGTGGCAGATGATCATCGCTGCGGTCCTGACGCTGCCGGTCTTTGTGCTGGAAATGGGCGGCCATCTGTTTCCCATGTTCCATCATTTAGTGTACCAGACCATAGGGCAGGATATGTCCTGGACCATTCAATTCGTGTTGACCACGCTGATTCTGGTCGGCCCCGGCGCCATCTTTTTGCGTCGCGGCGTGCCCAATCTTTTCAAAGGTCACCCGGACATGAACAGCCTGGTCGCCATGGGCAGCTTGGCCGCCTGGGGGTTTTCCACCATCGCGCTGTTCGTACCCGGCGTTCTGCCCGAAGGCACCCGAGTTGTATATTTTGAAGCGGCAGCCGTCATAGTGACTCTGATCCTGGTCGGTCGCTGGCTGGAGGCTCGTGCGCGCGGACAAGCAGGCGCAGCGATACGCGAATTGGCACGGTTGCAGCCGCAGACAGCCCTCGTCGAAACTGCCAATGGGACCCGTGAATGCCAGATTGCCGAGGTCCTCGTTGGCGACATTGTTCATCTGCGCCCCGGTGAACGCGTGGCCGTTGACGGAGTTGTTACTGGCGGGCAGTCGCGCATCGACGAAAGCATGATCACCGGTGAACCCGGCAGCGTGCTGCGCAAGTCCGGTGACTGGATCACCGCAGGTACAATTAATGGATCAGGCGCCTTGCAATACGAAGCGCGGCGTGTGGGATCAGATACGGTGCTGGCCCGCATTGTCGCCATGGTTCGGCAGGCACAGGGGGCGAAATTGCCCATCCAGTCACTCGCCGACAAGGTGGTCTCCCGTTTCGTACCCGCCGTGCTGGTCATCGCTGCTCTGACCGTGCTGGCCTGGGTTATTTTCGGGCCGGAGCCAACCCTGGTGAACGCGCTGGTGGCGGTTGTGTCCGTTCTTATCATCGCCTGTCCCTGCGCGATGGGTCTGGCTACTCCGACCTCTATCATGGTGGGTACCGGGCGGGCTGCACAGCTGGGCGCTCTTTTCCGAAAGGGCGAAGCTTTACAGCGTCTTTCCGAAGCGTGCGTTGTCGCCTTTGACAAAACCGGCACACTAACAGAAGGCAAACCGCGCGTTACGGACTTCGTTGCGCAAGACGGCTGGTCCGAAAACACCGTTCTGGAACTGGTTGGCGCTGCAGAGGCGCAATCGGAACACCCGATTGCGCGTGCGCTGATAGACTATGCCGAAAGCCGGGGAGCCGTTCAAGGCACTGCATCCGGTGTCACCGCAATCGAAGGTCTGGGTTTGTCCGCCACAGTGAACGGTCAGTCCATTCTTGTCGGAGCGCCGCGTTTGATGACCGAGCAGGGCGTGGACAGTGAAGGTTTGTCCGATCGGATTGATGCATTTCAACGTGCTGGCCGTTCAGTTGTGCTGGCGTCGGTAGACGGGACGATCTGCGCCGCCATCGGGGTGGCTGACGCGATCAAGCCAGACGCGGCTGCAGCCATTCAAAGGTTGCACAGCATGGGTTTGAAAACCGCGCTGATTACAGGGGATTCTACCAAGGCCGGGCAGGTTGTGGGCGACAAGCTGGGCGTCGGCCACGTTGAGGCAGAGGTGCTGCCCGCTGGCAAGAAAGCCGCGGTCGATGCCCTTCGGGCTACACATGGTGACGTGGTGTTTGTCGGCGACGGGATCAACGATGCCCCCGCCCTTGCCGCGGCTGATGTCGGCATCGCCATGGGCACCGGCACTGATGTGGCCATTGAAAGCGCCGATGTGGTGCTGGCCGCAGGTCGGCTGAGCGGTGTGACCACAGCGCTGGACTTGTCCAAGCGCACCATCACCAACATCCGGCAAAACCTGTTCTGGGCCTTTGGATACAACGTGGTGCTGATCCCCGTTGCGGCGGGTGCCCTTTACCCAGCAGCAGGCGTGCTGCTGTCTCCGATTCTGGCGGCGGGCGCAATGGCACTATCGTCAGTCTTTGTTGTCACCAACGCGCTGCGCCTGCGCCGGTTCCAGCCGGCCAGGGATACTGACCAACTCGAAACCAAGCCGATGGCAACCCCTGTGGCTGCAGAGTAACCATGAACATCAAAGACGTTTCAACCCGCACGGGACTGCCCGCGAAAACCATCCGGTATTACGAAGACATCGGGCTGATCCGGCCGGACCGTCAGGCCAATGGCTACCGGGATTTTTCCGATACCGATTGCCACAAGCTGGCTTTTCTCAGCCGCGCGCGGACCTTGGGTTTTTCTATTGAGGACTGCCGCACGCTGCTGGGTCTTTACGAAGACGAAGGTCGCGCCAGCGCGGACGTTCGCCGGATTGCGGCTCATCATCTGGACCAGATCGACAAACGACTGACCGAACTGCTTGAGCTGCGTGATACCTTGCAGCGGCTGGTCTCATCCTGCGCTGGCGATAATCGGCCTGACTGCCCGATCCTAAACGATCTGGCGAATGTTCAGACCGGTACGAAACGGTCCAGCGCTGGGTCGTAACATTCGAGCCCACCTTCGCCGATATCGGTCCACAGACCGTGCAGCGCAAGTTCCCCCGCATCGACAGCGGAGGAAATGAACGGGAAGGTCACAAGGTTTTCCAGCGACCGAAGCACCGCCTGCTTTTCCAACTGGCGGGCCTGTTCGTTTTCATCCTCAATCGCCGCAACAACTTCGTATTTGGGCTTGAGGATGTCCATCCAGCGGCCCACGAAACTTTCGGGTTTCTCCAGCTCAGGCGCGTTCCCCTTGCACATTTCTATACACCCGCGCACGCCACCGCATTGCGAATGCCCCAGCACGATCAGGTGCGCAACCTTCAATGCTGTCACCGCGTATTCCACCGCAGCACTGTTGCCGTGGTGGTCGTCGTCAGGTTCATAGGGTGGCACAAGGTTGGCGATATTTCGATGGATAAAGAACTCCCCCTGATCCGCCCCAAAGATGGAGGTTACGTGCACGCGGCTGTCGCATCAGGAAATCACCATCGCCCGGGGTCTTTGGCCTTCGGCCGCCAAACGGCGGTGCCAAGCTTGATTTTCCGTATAATTGGTTGCCTTCCAACCATGATACCGATGGAACAGATAGGTGGGCAGGGGCTTGGCTGTGATCATTTCCATTCCGTCCGGTTTGCGATCTCTGGCGCACTTGTTAGACCGCATTTTCCGAAATTTCGAGTGAGTTATCGATAACTCGGAAAGAAAATGACAATCTTTCCACCTGACAGTTCCAGCAGCAGTGGGGGCGAAGACAACCAGTTGAATATGGTGGAAATCGTAATTGAATTGCCATTTTTTGAAACCGTTCGATTGGATGGCGAACGGCTGGGCTGGCTGATTTGCAAGTTGGACCCGCGCGATGCAGAAGACATGGTGGGTCACGCGACAGAAGAACTCGCGACGCGCCTGTCGCGCTGCGAAACCGCATCAGGCCTGCGTGATTTGCCAAAGCTGCGCAATGCAGTGGAATCAGTGGGTATTCTATCGGACCAGCTTGGCATGACGGCGCTGCGCCGGTCTGCGGTGCATGTTCTGTCCTGTATCGATGCGGGCGACGTGACCGCATCGGCGGCCACCCTGGCGCGGATGATCCGGGTCGGAGACATCTCTCTCAACACCGTGTGGGACATTGAAGGTCTGTCGATCTAGTGCCACTTGCATCGCGCGCAGCGATCCGGCAGCTTCTCGCAAAACCCTGTTTAGGAGCGCCCGTATTGACCCTGACCTTCACCGATCCGACTGACGACACCATTGATCTGCACGTGGTCGCGGCTCAGGATCTGGATGCCTGGCTGACCAGCGCAGATGCGCCCACCCGCACCTGGGTTGAAACCTGTGGGTTTACCGCCGCCAAGGGCCAGGCTGTTTTGATTCCGGCG
>Ga0075480_10002757_pt1 | contig 11298 bp, 9 predicted proteins | sample DEB08_DNA_7_FD_81590 | JGI IMG/M metagenome (GOLD analysis project Ga0075480, IMG submission 81590) | Aqueous microbial communities from the Delaware River and Bay under freshwater to marine salinity gradient to study organic matter... | ecosystem: Environmental > Aquatic > Marine > Coastal ... | reverse complement strand
TAAATTACCAGCTAAAAAAAATAAGTCTTGAAAATTCATTAGAAGCTACAAATTATCCTTCATACTATATGAGTCTGAATCAAAGAGGCGGTGTTCAAAGTTATTATGAAACAGGAGATCGTCTTGTTTATGAGACAAAACAAGATTATGAGGATTGGTTAATAAGGCTGTCAAAGTATGCAGAAAATATTATAAATACTAAAATCAATCTTCAAGAAGGTTTAAATAATAATTACACACAACCAAAACTTGTTACTGAACAGGTTGTAGCCCAAATAGACAATATATTAGATACAACTATTGAAGATAATCCTTACCTAAAAGTTTTTTTATCAGCCAATGATTCTTTTTTTAATGAAGATGAAAAGGAAGATTTAATAGAGAGCGCTAAGTTTTTAATTGAATCTAAGATTCTTCCAGCCTATAAGGATTTAAATGATTTTCTGAAGACTGTATATTTACCAAACTCAAGATTAACTATTGGTTTAAATGGTGTTCCAAATGGAGATACATGGTATGAATATGCAGCAAAATATCATACGACAACTAATCTAACGCCAGATGAGATTCATAATATTGGTTTGAGTGAAGTTAAAAGAATAAGAACAGAGATGGAGCAAATTATCAATGATCTGGAATGGGCTGGAGACTTCAAATCATTTTTGAATTATTTAAGAACTAGTCCAAGATTTTATTATGATAATTCTGAGGACTTATTAAATGCTTATTTGATAATGGCTAAGTCAATAGACCCCTTATTACCAAAAATATTTAAAGTATTTCCAAGGGCTCCATATGGAGTAATACCAATACCTGATGAATCAGCACCTTTTACAACCACCGCATATTACAACTCACCAGCCAAGGGAAGACCGGGTTACTTCTATGCTAATTTATACAAACCTGAATCGCGACCTAAATATGAAATTCCTGTATTAACAGTTCATGAGGCTGTTCCCGGACATCATTTTCAAATATCAATAGCTCAAGAACTAGAAAATGTACCTACATTTAGAAAATATCAAAGCTTTACAGCCTTTGTTGAGGGTTGGGGTCTTTATAGTGAGGAACTTGGTGAGTTCATGAATTTGTATGACGACCCTTATGATAAGTTTGGACAACTAACATATGATATGTGGAGGGCTATAAGACTTGTCGTTGATACAGGCATGCATTATAAAAACTGGTCAAGACAAGATGCTATAGATCTTTTTATAGAAAATACCGCTAAATCAAAACTTGATATAGAAAATGAGGTTGATAGGTATATTGCTTGGCCAGGACAAGCTTTAGCATATAAAATTGGCCAATTAAAAATTCTTGAATTACGAAATAAAGCTGAAAAAGAATTAGGCGATAAATATGATATTAAAGATTTTCACCATGAAGTTCTTAAAAGAGGCTCTCTTCCTTTAGATATTTTAGAAACATATATTAATGAGTGGATTTACGAATCTTTAAATTCTTAGATTTTTTACATCTCTCACTACAATACTTAACTTCTTTCCAATCTCTCTCCCATTTTTTTCTCCACTTAAATTCTTTTTGACAAGCTGAGCAAATTTTAGATGGCAATGTAATTTTTTTATGCAATTGTTCCTAAAGGGTAATGATTGGTTCCACTTCTAATATGTAGAATATTATCAATAATTATATTTTCCTTGAGTGCAATATCAACCAACTTATAGTAAGTTGCTCTATTAAAAAAACCTTCTATATCACTCCTAACGTTAACTAATGGGATAATAGTATTTTCATAGTTTATTAATCTTGTTGTATTCTTATTATCTAAAGTAAATGAATAATCAAGATTTGTGTGAAGAGTTATAATATTATCAGCAACATCAAAGTCAGTAATGATATACGGAGCCAGTTCAACAGAAACTGGTACTTTTTCATGAGGAGTAATTAAGAAATATAATCCGTTATCATTTCTTAAGACTGTGCTAAACAGTTTTACTAATTTTATGTTTTTTATAGGAGAGTTGTTGTAATACCAATCACCCTCTCTATTGATTGATATTTCTTGTCCTTCGCATAATTCAGGATTCCAAAGATGAACAGGTGGAAAACCTGAATCATTAATTTTTATATTATTAGCTATTTTAGAAATACTCATACAATGATTTTAAAAAAATAAAGAGTCCAATAGAGCATAAAATTAATGCCATTGCTTTATTTATTAGATAATTTCTTTCAATATTAAATGTATTAGAGCTTGTTAATAAATAACTCAAAAACATAAACCACAAAGCTGAGGTTATTGAAAAATATATTGGATAAATATAAAAAAATAATCCATCTATTGAATCAATAAGCATAGAAAAAAGAGAAACAAAAAAAATAAAGGCTTTAATATTAAATATATTTGTTATTAATCCAGACGTAAAACTTCCATAAAATGATGACGATATAGCTTGGTCATTTTCTTTGGCATTATTTGAAGGAAAAGCCATCCTAATACCTAGGTAGAAAATATAAATACTACCAATTAGGCTTACAATTAATTTATATATATCATTTGTAATAATAAAAAGTGAAATTCCATTAATTGCCAAAAGGCAATGTGCGTAAATTCCAAAGCCAATTCCAATTGATGCATAAATACCCGCCCTTCTTCCATGAAGATTAACCTGCCTGATAATAATAGCAGTATCTGGGCCAGGACTGGTAAGGGCAATAAGATGAGCAATTGATGACCAGATAAACATGATTAATTAATAATATTTGGTTCTATTTCAAGGGATATGTTAAAGGTTCTAAAAACCATATCATTTATATGGGATGCAAAATTTAACACTTCTTGCTGAGTTGCCTTTCCATTAGTTATTAAAACCAATGAATGATTTTTATAAATAGAAACATTTTTAGATAGCGATAATTGATCTTGAATTAGTTCAATCAACCTTGCGGCCCCAACTTTAACTAAAGTATCAGAGTAGTCCCAAATTATTAATTGCTCTTCACCAAAATACTCAAAATTAATTTGATTTTTATGAATAATAGGATTTTTAAAAAAACTTCCAGCATTAAAAATATAATCTGGATTGGGTAAGGCCTTTGCTCTGACTTTAGATATAATTGCTGAGATATCTTGTTTATTTAAATTATCTATATTTAGAGAATTATCATGTATATATTTTTGTATAGACGCATAATCTGAAGAGATATTTTCTTCAAGATTAGATTTAAAGTTTATGTTATAAATAAGATAATGAGAGTTTTTTAAAATAGAGTCTCTATATGAAAATTTACAGTCTTTGTTTTTAAGGTTAACTTGTTTAAATGTTTTTAAGCAAAAACAATCTATACTTTCTATCAAGCTTGAAACATCAGCGCCATAAGCTCCAATATTTTGAATAGGACTTGCGCCAACGCTGCCTGGAATATCAATTAGGTTTTCAAAGCCATTAATATCATTTTTAATGCAGAATTTAACTAAGTCTGTCCAATTATATGCTGAACCTACACTTAAAATGTTTTTTTTAAGATTGATGTGCTTTAACTCTGATTTCAAAATTAAACCATCATAGAAAGTTGGAGGTATTATGTTAGTGCCCTCCCCTTGAATAAAGTATTTTTTATTAGATTTAATTAAATCATGAATTTTATTCAGATCTTCGATATTTTGTATTCTAACCAAATATTTACACCTTGATTGAATACGAAGAGAGTTATCAATTAATGCATTTTCTTCAATCTTCATTAGCAGTCAAATAAGTAATAGCTTGATCTACATCTTCTTGAGTATCGATTCCAGACGGGATTTCATTTTTATATTGCGTCATATAAATTGAATAATTATTGTCCATAAATCTAAGCTGTTCTAATTTATGCAATAACTCGTTTTTAGTTGGCTTTAGATTTACCAATTTTCTTAATGTTTTCATTTTATATCCATAAATTCCAATATGTCTCATGGGAATTTCACTACTATTTATTGTTCTTTTAAAAGATTGTGCATAATTGTTTGAATCACAATGAACTTTAACGCAATTAGGATTTATTAGATCATCTAAGTTGCATATTGGATGACAGGCACTAATGACATCGCATGAGTTCTGAAAAAAATCTTCCACAAGCTGAATTACCAAATCATTGGGCATGAAAGGCTCATCTCCTTGTAAATTTATTATAAGAGTATCATCGTTTATTTTAAGATTTTCAGCAGCCTCAAAGACCCTATCAGTTCCTGAGATATGTGCATCACTGGTCATGATAATATTTTTTGAAAAGGATTGGGCGTGTTTGTAAACTTCCTGAGAGTCAGTTGCGATGTATGTATTCTCTGAGATAGTTACTGAATTTTTAAAAACCCTTTCGATTAAGGACATACCCTTGATATCTATTAGTGGTTTATTTTTTAATCTAGTTGAACCAATTCTTGCTGGAATAAGAATTGTGAAATTAGTATTCATTTAATTTAAAGATTTTAATTTAGTATCTAGTTCCTCAATAAACTTATCAGAAACTTCAGCTTCAATTGTTAAATACCAAATTTTATTATTGTCGAATTGTCTACATTTGGACGCATCCTTCTCAGTCATTATTATAGGTAAATGATCTAAATAAAATATATCTGATTCATCAAAATTATGGTGATCTGGAAAAGGATGTCTGATAATTTCAAATCCAAGTCTGGCTAGAAGATCAAAAAATCTACCAGGATTTCCAAGACCTGCTACTGCATGAACCTGTTTGTGCATTGGCCATTTCTCAACATGGTAAGATTTACCAGATTTTAAATGAACAAATTTAGCAGGACTAATATTCATTAAATATTCATTTTCTTGAGTTGGTCCAGAATTATTAACAATAAAATCAACACTATTTAATCTTGACTTTGTTTCTCTTAAAGGGCCCGCTGGGAAAGTTAAGTTATTTCCAAAACGTCTTTTCCCATCTATAACTACGACTTCTATGTCTCTACCCATATTATAATGCTGCAAGCCGTCATCTGAAATAATCACATCACAATCGTGTTTTTCTTCCAATGCTTTTACTGCTCTTACTCTATTTTTGTCTATATAAAATGGTAAGTTTAATTTAGATAATATTTGAGCTTCATCACCAGTTTGTTTTACAGGCGTATCGGCTGTTACATGAAGTGTTTCTCTAAATTTGCCACCATAACCTCTGCTAACTAACCCTGGCTTATAACCTCTTTTGGCTAATTCAGAAGCAATATATGCAACTAGTGGAGTCTTACCTGTCCCGCCAATTGTTAAGTTACCCACAATAATGATGGGTATTGATGTTTTATAACCAAGTTTTTTTGATTTTATAAACTTTCTTCTTCTTCTATTAGTTATATAAGAAAATATTAAAGAGAAAGGTAAAAGTAGATATAGCCACAAACTTTTTTTGTACCAACTATCTACAACAAGACTTGAATTATATTCATCATCATATTCTGGTATGTATAGTTGAGTTGATTTAGAAACTTTTAATTTTTCTTCAGGCGCGTCCTTAAATTTATTTTTATATAGTGATTGATAAATACCATCATTATCTAATAATTCAGCATGAGTACCTGTTTCTGAAATAGCGCCGTTATCAAGAACAATTATCCTTGAAGCATTCTCAATAGTTGATAGTCTATGAGCTATCACAATAGTTGTTCTGTTAGTGATTAATTTCTCAAGAGCTTCTTGAACAATAAGTTCTGATTCAGTATCCAAGGATGACGTGGCCTCATCTAATATGATGATTGGAGAGTTTTTATAAAATGCTCTTGCAATGGCAAGTCTTTGTCTTTGTCCTCCTGAAAGAAGAACGCCATCATCTCCAATTTCAGATTCAAAACTCTCTGGAAGGCTTTCGATAAATTCGGTACATCCTGCTTGACTTGCTGCTTCTTTAAGTTTTTCAACATCTATCTCATCATCACCATAAGCAATATTTTTTGCAATTGTATCGTTGAATAATGAAGGAGATTGATTAACTATAGAAATAGAAGACCTCAGGTGTTTTAAAGAATAGTCGTTAACTGAAATACCATCAATCAAAATATCACCAGATGTGTGGTTATAAAAACGTGGAATTAAATTGGCAATAGTTGATTTACCAGAACCAGACTTACCAACTATAGCAATAGTTTCATTTTTAGATATTGAGAATGAAATATTATCAATAATCAAACCACCGGTATTATATGAGAATGAAACATTTTTAAAATCAATATCGCCAGAAATTGGCGCATCTATATCACCAGAATTATTTTCATTTTGCTGATCTAGTTGATCAAATATTTCATTAGCTGCGGCTAAGCCTTTTTGGACAATAATATTTATATTAGATAATTGTCTAATTGGTTTAGCCATTAAACCTGCTGCAGTGAAGAATGCAACAAAAGTTTGAGCGTCTAAGCTTATTCCAAGTTGAGAACCTAAAGCAAAGTATGCTACAAGTGATAACGAAATTGAAACAAGAATTTGTATTATAGGAGTTGCAAGATTTCCAGTAGCTTCTAATTTTAAATTCTGATTTTTATTAGATGAATTAGCTTTAAAAAATCTATTATTTTCATATTCTTCTGCATTAAAACTTTTTATCTCTACGTGACCATCAACAGCCTCGGAAGCAATGTGAGTTACATCACCCATGGCTGTTTGAATTTTAGTAGCTAGTTTTTTTAGTCTCTTTCCAGCTATGTAAACAATTAAAGCTATTAATGGCGCCGTGCCTACCAAAAGAAGAGTCAATTTAAAATTGAGTATAGATAAGTAAACAAATAAGCCAACCAAAAGAAAACCTTCTCTAACAAATGTTTTAACAGCATTTGATGCTGCACCAGAAACTTGAGTTGTTGTAAAAGTAATTCTGTTTATCAGTTGTCCAGATTGATTAGCATCAAAATATGATTTAGGAAGATCATGAAGCTTTTGAAATAATTCAGCCCTTAAATCATGAACTATTCCAAAACCAACTCGCGACATGAAATAGTTACCAACAAAGAATCCAAATCCCCTTCCTATAGCAATAAATATTAAAGACATAGCTAAAAGAGTATTCAGACTTTCATCGTCTGAATCTATATAACTTATTATTCTTCTTATCCATTCGACTGCTGCAATATCAGCAGCAGCAAATGCAATGAATCCAAAAACACTAATTAAAAATGACCACCTATATCTATAGGTATAGCCTAATATCCTTCTTAAACTACCTGATTTCATTTTTCTATAGTTCTTATCTGAACCTCATTAAATCCATTTTTATTAAGAATATCCATTATACCTACAATCCAGATATGAAGAGAGGCAGCCTCAGCACTCAAAATAATTGAGTTATCTGAATTATTTAATTCAAAAATTGCCTGTTCTATCTCCTCAACGTTGTTGATGTTGTAAACAATATCATTTATGTAAACACTTCCATCAGCTATTACAGATATCTCATTTATGGATTCGACAATGTTATATTCAAAAGATTCAGTTTTTGGTAGATCTAAGGAAAGAAATTGCGAATCACCCACTTTCGAAGTTACCACAAAAAAAATAACTAATAAAAAAACAATATCTATTAAAGGAGTAATTTCAATTGAAAAAGAAGATTTTTGATTACTTATAAACTTCATTTATTTATAACATCAATAAAACGAGACACCTCTATCTGAAGTGTAATTAATAAAAAAGAAACTTTTTGTTCAAAGTATTTATGTAAAACTAAGCCTGGAACAGCTATAAATAAACCAAAAGCTGTTGTTATTAAAGCTTGAGAAATACCTGCAGCAAGAGCATCAGGATTTGCACCTGTCACTTCGCTAAGACCTGTGAATGCTGTAATCATTCCTATTACTGTGCCAAGAAGACCAAGAAGTGGGCTTATTGTTGCAATTGTTCCAAGCATGGTTAAATTACGTTCAAGAGAAAACTTTACTTCTATGGCCTTGTCTTCAATCTTTGATTCTAAGTTATCTCTTGGGAGATCTTTATATTGGATGCATGATATTAATAAAAAACCAAGTGAAGATAATTCAGATATCTCATCAGCCTGTTTATTATTAATTAGGCCTTTGTTATAGAGATTTACAATTTGATTGGTTAAGCCTATAGGAGATACTAGCCTTATTTGAAGAAACCATAACCTTTCTATAGAAATAGTAATAATTAAAATACTACAAGCTAATAATGGCCACATAAATGGTCCGCCAGCAATTATAAATTCAGTCATTTAGGCCTCTATTAATTTAAAGTCTTTTAAATAATAAATTTTATCAAAACTCTTTATAAAGGTATTATCATGAGTAGCTGTCACTAAAGCAATATTATTTCTTTTTGAGACGTCTAGTAATAAATTTTGAATAATTAAAGCATTTTCGTCATCTAGATTGCCCGTTGGTTCATCTAAAAAAATAAAGTCTGGCTTGTTTATCAAAGCTCTTGCAATAGCTACTCTTTGTTTTTCACCGCCAGAAAGTTTCCAAGGTAGATGATTTATTCTAGATGAAAGACCTACTTCCTCAATAATGTCGTATGCCTTCATATGATTATCATTATCTGCAAGTTGTGCAGGAATCATAATATTCTCAAGAACTGTAAGATCTTCTAATAAGTGATGAAATTGATAAACAAAACCAAAATTATTAAGACGGATATTGCTTAAAGTTGCATTTGTATTATTTTCGATAGGATTGTCATCATAAATAATTTCACCGGAGGTAGCTAAATCTAAGGATGCCATTATATGAAGAAGAGTTGATTTTCCAGCACCTGATTGTCCTGAAATGGCAACTAAATCACCCTTACGTATAGACAGATTAATATCATCCAAAACTTTAATACTATTACCTTCCACAAAAAAAGTTTTTGATATATTTATGCAACTTATCTTATTCATGTCTAAGAATCTCTATTGGATTTAGTTTTGTTACACGAAGTGCAGGAAACAGAGAGGCTAATAAGCTGAAAATAAGAGATATAAAGCATATAAAAGCTATTTGTTCGTAATCAATATAATACGGGAAATAATTGATAAAGTAAGCTTCTAATAAATTTCTTCCCATAACACCTTCTAAAAAAGTAATAAAATTATTTATATTGAAAGTAACTATCAAACCCAGCATTAAACCCATTAATAATCCAATAAGACTGACCATTAATCCCTGAAAGAAAAAAATCATTACAAGCTGTTGGTTGTTAGCTCCAATAGTTTTTAATATACCGACCTCTCTTTCTTTAGATTTAACTGTCATAACTATTGTTGATAAAACAAGTATCGAAGCTACTGCCACTATTAGAAATAACATTAAGCTTATTAATAACTTCTCAAACTGAATTGCCTCAAACAAAGTTCCATGTGTCTCTTTCCATGATGACGACTTCAAACCAGTATTGTCTGGTATTGCTAAATAAGCTATTTTATCCGCAAGAAATAGATTAGATGTTTTTAGTCTGATTGATTGAGTTTCATCATTTAGTGATTTAAATTTTTGAGCAAGCTCATGAGATATCAATACCAAAGACTGATCGATTTCAGCTCTAAGTTCAAAAATACCTACAACCTGTAGGTTTATAGATCTCGGGTATGAACCTATGATTGAACTTTTAATGTCTGAGGTTGTAATCGTAATTGAATCACCTACAAATATTCCGAGATAAGATGCAAGCCAAGACCCTATTACAATTGTATTATCTTTGCTTAAGTCTTCTAAAGAACCATAAAGCATATAATCAGGAAGTATTGAAACTCTATCCTCAAGCTCTACATCAATACCATTTACAGAAACTCCCTTACTTATGGAGTTAGAGGTAATTAATGCTTGAAATGAAATATATGGGACGGCTTCTTCAACTCCATCAGCTAATTTTAATTGGTCAATAAGACTATCATAGTTTTTAATTGGTTCATCTGAATAAACCACCGCATGGGGAACAACACCAAGAATTCTATCTTGAAGTTCTTTTTCAAAGCCATTCATAACAGACATAACTATGATTAGGCTAGAGACGCCAATAGTGAGACCGGTAACAGCTAAAAATGAGGTAAACGAAAATATTCCACCTTTGTTAGATTTAAAATACTTAAACGCTAATCTAAGAGGGAGCTTGAACACAAAATTACTTTAATAGACTTTTTAAAAGATTCTCAATGCTTTTTGTATAAGGAGGTCTAATGCCATCAAATAATTTATCAAATTTAAAGCCAACATCTTTATAAAATGCTCTGGGGTTTGAGAAATTCTTAAAACCATCATAGGATTGATACCTTCCCATTCCTGAAGGCCCAACCCCACCAAAAGGGAGATCTTTTTGCTGAATGTGACCAACAACGTTATTGATAGTAACGCTGCCTGATGAAGTCTTATTCATAATTTGTGATTCTTCAGATTTATCAGTACCAAAATAATATAGGCCCAAAGGTCTATCCTTTGAATTAATAGTAGATAAAGCATCATCCAAATCATCGAATTCTATTACAGGAAGAACGGGACCAAATATTTCCTCATTCATTATTTTCATATCATCTGAAGTATTTGTAACTATGGTTGGAGGTATTTTATAAAATTGTTGTTGTGAGAAATCTTCGTTTGATGGATTGATTTCATTAATATGAGCGCCCTTGTCTTTTGCATCCTGGATTAAAGAATTAATTCTATTAAAGTGACGTTCATTAATGATAGAAGAATAATCATCGTTATCTTTGATAGTGGGATAAAAATCTTTAATAGCAATCTCAGCTTCTGATATAAATTCTTCCTTTTTGTCTTTATGCACAATCACGTAATCAGGTGCTAGGCAAATTTGACCCGCATTTAAAGTTTTACCAAACATTATTCTTTTAGCAGAAACTTTCATATCTGCTGATTTACCAATAACTACTGGTGATTTACCACCTAACTCAAGAGTGACGGGAACTAAATTTTGCGATGCTGACTGCATTACATGCTTACCAATATTGCCTGATCCTGTATATAAAAGATGATCAAAATGTAGCTTTGTAAAAGCCTCACCAACTTCAGGTCCGCCTAAAAAAGTAGCAAATTCATTTTCATCATAGGCTTTATCACACAACTCTTTTATTAATGATGCTGTTAAAGGTGTAAGCTCACTTGGCTTATGCATAACCTGATTGCCGGCTGCAAATATAGCTGCAAGCGGCTTAAAAGTAAGATTAACAGGAAAATTCCATGGTGAAATCATGCCAACAGTTCCTAATGGTTCATGCCTTACATAAGATTTAGCACCTAAAAGACCAAAGGGAAAATTAGACGATCTTTTTTTGGGGCTTGTCCATTGCTTAATATTTTTAATGGCATTGTTAATATCAGGAATAATGCTATAGGCATCTGTCATT
>Ga0075480_10002750_pt1 | contig 11306 bp, 11 predicted proteins | sample DEB08_DNA_7_FD_81590 | JGI IMG/M metagenome (GOLD analysis project Ga0075480, IMG submission 81590) | Aqueous microbial communities from the Delaware River and Bay under freshwater to marine salinity gradient to study organic matter... | ecosystem: Environmental > Aquatic > Marine > Coastal ... | reverse complement strand
TTGCCCAAAGCTGAACAATCTAGAGCCGGTTTTGAAAATGGGGCAATTCAAAGTAGATGGCCGCAAAGTTCAAAAACCAAAAATCCGCAAATTTCGACGAACCGATTTAGTGGAGCTTCCCGTCTCAGGACCGGCGACGCAAATTGAATTTGAAACAGCGGATTACACCATGAACTAAAAAATTAGTAAAACAGAACATGATCTATTCTCTGGCCTCAATACTTTGCTGCTGATGAACAAGAATAACGATCTTGAATGGATCCGAGATCACATAAAATGGCACATGGCGCACCACGGCCTAGAAGCGGTCATGATTATGGATAACAATAGCGACCGGTATAAATCTGACAACCTCATTCCATATTTGAAGGATACGGGCCTAAAGCAGGTCGCTTTATTAAAATTGCCCTTCACTTATGGTGCCTTCGGGATCACCCCTTTTCGCTTTCGCGAACTTTATTTGCAAACCAGTGCATACAATATTTCTAGGTTAAGGTTTTTGCAGCAGGCGCGCGCTGTCTTATCTTGTGATGTAGATGAGCTCCTTTCCCCCGGACCCGGATCAATCTTTGAACGCGCACTTGCCTCCCGCTCCGGCTTTGTGCGGATCAAAGGATCGATGCGTTATCATGATTTGGAAAACACATCTCAAATGACTCACGTTGGTGGATATTTTCGGATCGGTACAAAGCTGGATTCGGCACCAAAATGGTGCATCGTCCCGTCGGGGCGTTTCAAAGGTTATAATTGGGCGCCCCATTCACTTGAAAAATTACTGTTGGAACGGTTTTACATAGATAAATCCTATGAATTCTGGCACTTCTTCCATGTATCGACAAATTGGCAAGGAAACCGAGAAAGCCAAATAGCCGGCTTGAGCGAGGATCCCGATGCACGCGATTTGCTGAGTAAAACACTTGGACAAACCGCAGATCGCGTTGCCGGTTATATCGAAAAATAGAATGATGGATCTGAGTTCGCACAATATGGCTCCCGCAAACGTTTTAATACGCAATATTGCAAGACACACAAATTTCGCCTAGGACATACAAAATTTGGTTAAGTGATCCGAAAAACATAGGGATAAAACATCTTATGACTGCAGATGACCGTGTTGTCCCTTTTAACAACATTTATTTGACGGATCAGGCACATATTAACATTCTCCAATCCTTGGAAAGCGGCGCATTGTCTGGTGACGGTGGATTTACGAGACGCTGCCATCAATGGCTTGAAACCTATCATAAATCGCCCAAGGCATTGTTAACCCATTCTTGCACAGCGGCTTTGGAAATGTGCGCGCTCTTGCTGGATATCCACCCCGGCGACGAAGTGATCATGCCTTCTTACACCTTTGTCTCTACCGCAAACGCCTTTGTTCTGCGTGGCGCAGTGCCGGTCTTTGTTGATATTCGTGCCGACACGCTGAATATAGATGAAACGCTTATCGAAGATGCCATAACCCCAAAAACCAAAGCGATTGTCGCTGTACATTATGCAGGCGTTGCCTGTGAGATGGATCGGATTATGGAGATCGCTGCGACCCATGGTCTTCATGTCATCGAAGATGCTGCACAAGGGATGATGGCCACCTACAAAGGTCGCGCGCTTGGCAGTATGGGACATCTGGGCGCGCTGAGCTTTCATGCGACAAAAAATATTATCTCGGGCGAAGGCGGCGCACTCCTCGTTAATGAGCAAAAATATGCACTCAGAGCAGAGATTATTCGGGAAAAAGGCACCGATCGCTCACAGTTTTTGCGCGGAGAAGTCGACAAATATACTTGGCAAGATGCCGGATCTTCCTATCTGCCTGCCGAAATTGTAGCAGCCCTTCTGTGGTCGCAATTGGAAAACGCAAGACAGATCACCGACGCCCGTATTGAGGTTTGGGATCGATATCACGACCTGAGCAAATCTTTAGAAGACCAAGGTCGCCTTAGGCGGCCCTATGTGCCGGAGGACTGCCAACATAATGGTCATCTCTATTATATTTTGGTACCTGATTTGGCGCAAAGGGATGAAACGCTCGCTGCGTTAAAAAAGCAGGGCATTCAATCTGTCTTTCATTATGTGCCTCTTCACTCCTCCCCTGCGGGGAAAAAATACGGTCGTGTTCATGGTCCTATGCAGACAACTGAACAAATGTCTGCCCGCCTTATCCGGTTACCACTTTGGGTCGGCATAAATCAGGCTCAGCAGGAACGCATAATCCAAGCACTCCATACATTCCTTTGAGCACCTGAAGAGGGCCGGAATTATTCCTGAAAAATCACAACTGATGTGAGACTGCTCAGGGGCAGACCCAGCGCGCGCATAGCAGACAAAGATATTTGGCTTCCGCTCCCCTGCCCATCCAGCGGCAACAACGTTACGTTTACGGATTTTCCCGTCTCTTTGTGTGTAACACGCCCAGAGCTTTTCGTTCCAAGCAATGGGGTTTTCACCCAAAACCCTGTTTCTGCGGGATTGCCAAGGCTTACGATTGTCTCACCCAGTGCTTGTGTCTCAGCAACAGATGTTTGCGCAAAGGCTGCCTCACGCTCTTCTCTTGTCGCCACATCAAGTGCGGCGGGGGCTTTGGGCGCTCCTGTTCCTGACAAAACTGGCCCAACTTGGGCCTCTTTTTTGGACGGCAGCGTAAGGAGCGGCTTTTGTGTACAGGACCAAAGCGCACAAAGAATCGCAAGAGTTGCCAGTTTTGCGACCAATTGAAACACCAATTTCTACTACTCCCCTCATTTGGCTTCTTGAACAGATGCCGACTTGCCCCTAGATTTACAAGAATGAAAGCACCATTGATAGACCCCTTCGCACGCGCCATCACGTATTTGCGCGTCTCTGTAACAGACAGATGCGATTTTCGCTGCGTCTATTGCATGGTAGAAGATATGAAATTTCTTCCCAAAAAGGATCTGCTGACACTAGAAGAACTGGACCGCATGTGTTCAACCTTTGTCGCATTGGGTGTTAAAAAGCTGCGCATCACAGGTGGGGAACCTCTCGTTCGGCGAAATATTATGAGCTTTTTCAACAGCATGTCACGCCATTTGGACAGCGGCGCTTTGGAAGAGCTCACTCTGACCACCAACGGATCCCAACTGCATCGCTTTGCGAGTGATCTCTACAGTGCGGGCGTGCGACGCGTGAACGTGTCCCTTGATACACTGGATGAGCAAAAATTTGCCCGTGTCACACGATGGGGACGTCTGGATCAGGTTCTGCGCGGAATCGACGCTGCACAAAATGCCGGACTACGGGTGAAGATCAACGCCGTGGCCCTTAAGGGGTTTAATGAAGAAGAGCTTTTCACACTCACCGAATGGTGTCACGCACGTGACATGGATTTGACTTGGATCGAAGTCATGCCCATGGGGGATATGGGGTCAGAAGACCGTATTGGACAATATTGGGCGCTCAGCGAATTGCGCGACCGGTTGCGCGAACGCTACAGTCTGACTGATCTGGCGGAACGTAGCGGAGGTCCCGCGCGTTATGTGAAGATTGAAGAGACCGGCCAAAAGATCGGCTTTATCACGCCTCTCACCCATAATTTCTGTGAAAGCTGCAATCGGGTCAGGCTCACCTGCACGGGGGAACTTTACATGTGCCTCGGCCAAGAAGATATGGCCGACCTGCGCGCGCCCCTAAGAAACAGTCCGGACAGCGAAAAACCCCTTGAAGAGGCGATCCGCAAAGCTATTGGGCTGAAACCGAAGGGGCATGATTTTGATTACTCGCGCCAAACCATTTCGGGTCAGATGACGCGCCACATGAGCCACACAGGCGGTTAAACCGCGTTCAGACGCCTTTCAAAGAAATTTCACTGCGCAAGGCCTCCATAAGGGATGAGACTGACGTGATATAACGATCAGACACCAGTTGATCGTTTTCGTCAAATTCATCACTGGCCTGCGCAAGGCAAACAACCGAGGTCGTGATCAGCCTAGGTCCAAAGGGCGTAATGCAAGACCGCAACATATATTGAGCAGTTTCCCCGCCCGTACGTCCCGCAGCGGCGGTCATGACAGCCACAGGTTTGTCTTTCCAGACACCCCCAGGAACACGACTGATCCAGTCCAGCGCATTTTTCAAGACACCTGAAAGACCTTTGTTGTATTCGGGGCTAACAATAATGACACCGTCAGCCGATTTCACTTTGGCCGCAAGTGTTTCAACACTTTCGGGTCGACCGTCTTGCTCCAAATCTCCGTCATAAAGCGGTAGGTTCAACGACAGTTCAGTATAATCGCAAGCTCCATAAAGACGCACGGCTTCGTTCAACAATTTCCGGTTCAAAGAATTTTTCCGCAGCGACCCGCATAGTCCAACAATTTTTGCCATAACTCCGCCCCTACCCCTGTTATTCTATTGCGCTTCAAAGTGACGGGCCCGTTGCAACCGTTTGGTTCTCTCATTCCCGAGGACCTGTATGAACAGGTGGGCACCAGATAATTGGGCCAGGACCCAAACAGAGCCAGTTCCCTCGGAATTGCTTAAGGCCACCGGAATGTAACCGTTCACGAGAAGAACAGCACCCGTCAGCGGGTAAGTAGGGTTTCCAAATAGAAAAAGCAAGCCGTCGAAAAGGCACAGTGCACCAAGACGCCTGCGAAATCAGATCACAAAAACCGGCGGACCCGCGCTTTGTATTCCAAATACGGGGAACCGTATGTCGCCTTTAACCACGGCTCCTCAGCAAAGGGCGCAAGCACCAATGTGGCACAAACCAAACCGACAAGCACAATCGCATAAGGTGCAGAGGAAATTATCGCCCACCCCGTCAAGAGCATAATATCACTCACATATTGGGGATTGCGGCTGTACTGGTAAAATCCAATGATTACCAATTCGCCCTGACGCCCGCTGGTCTGATCATATCCGAATCGAAAAACCTCGCGCCAAACAATGACATTGCCGATGAGAAACAACGCGCCTCCCAGCCCAAAGCGAAGGATGGCGTAGACGTCAATCTCTCCCCATTCCACAACGCCGAGCACAAGGATGATCCCGTAAATCAAAAATGTCTTTGTCCACATGAATAGCGCGAGGACGATATTATATTCGCGCGGCGGCCACAGACGCCATTTTGGGAACACAATGGACCAGATCAAACTGAGCACCGTTGTGAAACATAAGAAAACGCCAAATAGAAAGAGGGCTTGATCATAACTTTTAATCTGGTCCAACATTTAAGAACCTCCGGTTTATTCATTTCAACCTTCAAACCGTAATTGCTCTAGCCACTATAGGAACAAGGATTATTTTTATGCGTTTATCCATCGGGGACTTAGGTCGGCGCACAGGGGCCACTGTGCAAACCATCCGCTATTATGAAAAACTGGGACTAATGCCGCCGCCGTTTCGCACACCAGCCAATCAGCGTGTCTACGATGAAGCGGACATCCAGCGCATGACCTTTATCCGCCATGGACGTGCTTTGGGATTTTCGCTTCAGGATTTGGCAGAATTAGTCGCACTCGATATGACAGCAGACACAGAATGCACACCGGCCCACAAAACCCTCAGAAAACACATCAAATACGTTAGACAAAATATTGAAAGACTTAGCTTAATTCTGCAAGAACTCGAACGTATGAAAACTGGTTGCGAGCTTCGAAGCGAGAAGTGTTATGTCATGCAATCTCTTGAATCGCATGCATATTGCATTTCAGAACATTCATAAAGCGCATCCAACCGACATATCGGCCTTGCCAAATGTTCATTCTTTGTTCACTCTGTGAATATGAATATTCTGCACGAGACATCTGCCCAGCCGGGGCAATTGCTTGCCCGTGGTGTGGCGCGCTATCTTTCCGGTTTGGGCTTTGTGAGCCTTGAGGAATTTGTGCCTGCACGGGGACTGCGCCTTGATCTTTTCGCACTTGGGCCTAAGGGGGAATTGTGGATCATCGAATGCAAATCCTCTCGGGCGGATTTTACCTCTGACAGCAAATGGCACAATTATCTGGAATGGGGGGATCGGTTTTTCTGGGCGGTGGATGGCGATTTTCCCACAGATATTTTGCCAATCGACACCGGATTAATCATTGGCGATGCCTATGATGCGGCGCTGATCCGCGAGGCCCTGCATCATCCAGTCGCCCCAGCACGGCGCAAAGCTCTTATTCAGAAATTTGCCACCAAAGCGGCAGAGCGGCTTTGGCGATTGCGTGACCCTGATTTTACTTCTTTGTGATCCCACGCGCGGCGGCTGCTGAGGCTTTGATTTCTTCTGCAATTTCATCTGCTTCATCTGGATCAAAATCCATTGGGATTTCAAGCGTGCCAGCTGAAACATAAATGCGTACCATTCCCTGATCCGTCGGACCAATTTGTAGATTGCTTTCCATATCGGACTGTTTGTTGATACCCATGATTACCCGCTCCGTGGTTTTTTGCACCAATAGTGGGGGTAAGGCGTAGTTGCAAGAGGGTGTGCTGCGCGATTGTATCGACTTTTAGAGCGAATTTGACTTGCAAAGAACGTCGCGCAAAGTTACACGCTCCCCCAGTGCCGCCTTAGCTCAGTAGGTTAGAGCGCTTGATTGTGGATCAAGAGGTCGCCCGTTCGAGCCGGGCAGGCGGTACCACCAGACGGAAAATGGATGTCCGATTTAATCCCCTTAGCTGATTGAAATAACACCACCCATGCCGGCAGCATGATGTTCAAGCATATGGCAGTGAAACAGCCAATCCCCCGGGTTATCAGCAACAAAGAGGAACTCTGCGCGTTCCCCCGGCTGCATCAAATAGGTGTCGCGCAACAGGTCACGTGCCCCGCCTTCAAACTCCTGCGAAGAGACCCAGAAATGCTGTCCATGCAGATGCATCGCGTGACGCCAGCGGGTATCATTCCAAACGTTCAGCTGAACGACATCACCAAGCTTCACATCGGCAATATCCAAAGCATAGCTGCCAATTTTACCATTGAAAGCCCAGAGCTTTTTTTCGTTTCGCGCAATATCCTGCAATGTGCGCGTGGTTCCGTCAAATTCTGCGCTCATCAGATTTCCCATCGCACCGCCCTGCATGTGAATATCCACCTGGCGGGCACCAGCGGGGTCAGGTTTTTCATACCAAGGCATCGCGCGCAGCGATGGAGGTAAACCGGATGAAAGAGCATTACGGCGTTCAAAAGACGCCGCCATGACGCGCTCGCCCGTACTGATTTCCCAGACTGACTGCAAGGTCGCACCGCTCTCTAGCAAGATATCAACACGTTGCGCAGGAGCCAAAGCAACTTCGTCTATGTCGAAAGGTTCGCAAGGTGCCCCGTCCACGGCAACAACGCGCATCAGCAATCCGTCATTCAGAGAAAACCGCATAATGCGGGCATTCGCAGCACTGATAAAACGCAACCTTACCGGACCCTCAGCGGGAATTTCGATTTTTGGCTGTGACCGACCATTCACCGTCAGGAAATTTCCATGCCGTCCCCCATGGGACCAATCGTGCAGGCTCCCCAGACTGGCAGTATGGATTTGCTCCTCCTCATCAAGAAGCCAGTCATCGACAAGCAAAACGATGTCACCCTTTTCGCTTTGCGATCCTTCTTCTTTCACGATGAGAGGACCGTATAGGCCTCTGGAAACCTGCTCCCATGCCTTGTTATGGGCGTGATACCAAAAAGTACCCGCATCGCGCAGAGGGAAGCGATACGTAAAACTGTCTCCGGGCTCCACAGCATCTTGGGTCAGGCCGGGAACACCATCCATCGCATTTATATTTCTGATCCCATGCCAATGTATGGTCGTGGGTTCATCCAAGTGGTTCACAAAGATGACTTCTAAGATTTCCCCTTTGGTTGCAAAAATCGCTGGTCCCGGTGCCGAACCGTTATAAAGCCATAACTTCGATGGCTTCGCGCCTTCGTAGAAGCTGTGTTCACCTTCTGCGGCACCAATGCGATAGCTTTTGGCTACATCTTGGGACGCAAAAAGGACTTTAGGGAATTGGCTCAGCGCCAATCCAGCCGTTGTTGCCGTTAAAACTGTTCTGCGTGAAATCATGGTAATCCAAATTTTTCAACTGTGTTTTTCAACTGTGGGAGTGCGTTTTGATCCGGACCTCTTTTAGGATTGTAACACGAAATCCGTCTGTGACCAGATTGTCAAATTGATGCAGGCTCGTTTCATTTAGAAGTGCTTTAATCGCAAGAAACCACAGATTGACTTCGATTATCTTCATGTCCACTGTCACATGGACACGGTCCATACATTCAGGGACGACGATGGATAACATTGGCCCAATTTCCTTATGGGAACATACGTCCGAAGAACAGGCGGCGCAAAGCGCGGCGCTGCCGGACAAGGTCCTTGATGTTGCCATTATTGGTGGTGGCTATACAGGGCTCTCGACCGCCCTGCATACCGCGGAAAAAGGTCTTTCTGCCCATGTGTTTGAAGCAAATAATATTGGATTTGGCGGTTCCGGTCGCAATGTGGGGTTGGTGAATGCCGCAGCCTGGCTTCCCCCCGAAAAGATCCAAAACATCCTTGGACCCGTCTACGGGGACCGCTTCATCCGTCAGTTTTCAGATGGCCCTCAATATGTATTTGATCTGATAGAGCGATATCAAATTCGCTGCGAGCCGACGAAGACGGGAACATTGCACGTGGCCCATAGCGCGAAGGGATTGAAAGATCTGCGGGCCCGCTTTGGACAGTGGCAGCGGCTTGGCGAACCCGTCGATTTGCTCAGCGCCGAAGAAACGGCGGATATGGTGGGCTCTGAGCGGTTCTTTGGTGCGCTGCTTGATCACCGAGCCGGAACAATAAACCCGATGAGTTATTGCAGGGGGCTCGCGCGTGCCGCGTCTGCGGCAGGCGCAAAGATCAGCACTGGGGTCAGGGTCCAAAAACTTAAACAGATAGGTGATCTTTGGCAGGTGACTACATCTTCTGGCCTTGTCCGAGCCAAAGCAGTGGTGCTTGGAACAAATGCCTATACAGACGATCTATGGCCAGGGCTGCAAAATATATTTCATACCATCCATTACCTGCAGGTCTCCAGCGCGTCTTTGGGGTCACGGGCAGACAAAATACTTCCTGCACGACAAGGGCTATGGGATACGGGAAAGATTATGTTCAGCCTGCGAAAAGACATGGATAATCGTCTGATCATAGGTACGATGGGCCGCGCATTTGGCACTGCGCAACAGGGATTGACCCAGCGCTGGGCGCAAAAGATGTTAAAGGCCATGTTTCCTGATCTGGGAGCGGTGTCCATCGCAGAGGTATGGCATGGCAAAATTGCCATGACGCCGGATCATTTGCCCGCGCTCTATCAACTGGCATCAGGACTTTGGACGCCGATTGGCTATAACGGACGCGGAATTGCGACAGGAACACTCTTTGGTCAGGCCATGGCAGAGGTTTTGACGGGCAAGGACCCTGCCACCCTGCCTCTGCCGATAACGACCCCGCGTCCTGCCCCTTTGCGCGGGCTTACGCAGCAGATGTACGACATGGCCTTTAGCGCCAAACAGCTCTGGAAGGCTCTGTAATCAAAGTTGAACCTGATGTGTTACCACCACATGCGCTTAAACAGGTTCGACTTTAGCACAAAATAGTGAAAGAGCGACGCACCCACATGCAAAAACAGTAACAAAAGAAGCGCCGTCTTAAGGATCTCATGCGCATTGCCGGCCCCTTCGGACAGCTGAAACCAAGCAAACCCTCCAGAAATCGGCAGCAGCAGCAAAACTCCGTAAAAACTCCAATGCACGATTTTTGAAGCCAACTCCATCAAGGCAGCATTTTCTTTGGGATAGGACGGAACCCCCTGCCCCATACGCACCCAAAGCCGCGTGACGATCAAAAGAAATACCACGCCACCAAACACGAGGTGCAGACCGATTAGGGCGCTTGGCACCACTTCTTGTCCTTCCAATCGAAGCTCAAAGGCTTCCGAAATCGGCTCGTGAAAAACAAATTGCCCTAGGATCAAAATGAAAACGATCCAATGTAGCCATATTTGTAGATTTGAATATTTTTGCATTTCCCGCATCTCCTTCTCTTTGGAGGCGAAAGATATAGCATTTTCAGGACAGCTCCAAGTCGATTTCTAAAAACCAATGACAGAGCGGGTTATGAGATTTCTTCTGCTTGAAAGGTCGAGCTTTTTGAACAATCTACCCTGTGCAGGGTCCCGTTAAAAATCCAGCGCGGCTTCAATCTGAGCCAAATTCGGTCGTACCAGATCAGCTATCCATTTTCAGAGCAGATATAAATGCCTCCTGAGGAATATCGACTCGGCCGAATTGACGCATCTTTTTCTTGCCGGCCTTTTGTTTGTCCAAAAGTTTGCGTTTGCGCGTCGCATCCCCACCGTAACATTTCGCCGTCACATCTTTGCGCAGAGCGGCGAGTGTTTCGCGTGCAATCACTTTGCCGCCAATCGCGGCTTGGATGGGGATTTTGAACATATGGCGCGGGATAAGATCCTTGAGCTTTTCACACATCGCCCGTCCCCGCGTTTCCGCACGATCCCGATGCACCATAACTGACAGGGCGTCCACGGGTTCGTCGTTCACCAGAATAGACATCTTCACCAGATTATCCCGGCGATATTCCGTCATCTGGTAATCAAAACTTGCATAGCCTTTTGTCACAGATTTAAGCCGGTCATAGAAATCAAAGACCACCTCGTTGAGAGGCAAATCATAGACAACCATCGCGCGGCTGCCCGCATAGGTGAGATCCTGTTGGATGCCGCGCCGATCCTGACAAAGTTTCAACACGTCGCCAAGATATTCATCAGGGACAAGGATAGTTGCTTTGATCCGTGGTTCTTCAAGGTGATCCACTTTGCTCAGATCCGGCATATCCGCAGGATTGTGCAGCTCGATCATTTCTCCGTCACGCATATAGATGTGATAAATCACAGAGGGCGCGGTTGTGATCAGTTCGATATTATATTCACGTTCAATCCGATCACGAATGACCTCAAGGTGCAAAAGACCTAAAAATCCGCAACGAAATCCGAAGCCCAGCGCAGCCGAAGTTTCCATTTCAAAACTAAAAGACGCGTCGTTTAGCGCCAATTTTTCAATTGCATCGCGCAGATCTTCAAATTCTGAACTGTCCACAGGGAACAGTCCGCAAAATACCACGGGTTGACTTGGCTTGAACCCCGGCAATGCCGTTTCCGCGCCTTTTTTCTCATGGGTGATCGTATCTCCTACGCGGGTATCGCGTACCTGTTTGATAGAGGCTGTGATAAAACCGATTTCTCCGGGCCCAAGCTCCGTAACATGTTCCATTTCAGGACGGAAAACCCCAATCCGGTCCACGTAATGCACG
>Ga0075480_10002749_pt1 | contig 11307 bp, 10 predicted proteins | sample DEB08_DNA_7_FD_81590 | JGI IMG/M metagenome (GOLD analysis project Ga0075480, IMG submission 81590) | Aqueous microbial communities from the Delaware River and Bay under freshwater to marine salinity gradient to study organic matter... | ecosystem: Environmental > Aquatic > Marine > Coastal ... | reverse complement strand
GCTCTGGCGATCGGGCTGGGAATTTTCGAATTTTGGGGCGAGTGGGACAAATTGGCGCTTGTCGCTGGAATTTTTTTCTTAGGACAAGTGATTGAAGGCAATTACCTCACCCCTAAACTTGTCGGGGGATCTGTGGGGTTACATCCTGTGTGGCTCTTGCTGGCACTTTCGGGATTTGGCGCATTGTTTGGTTTTGTTGGCATGTTGATCGCGGTGCCTGTCGCAGCAAGCATCGGCGTTTTGGTGCGTTTTGGTGCGGGCCAATATATGGCCGGTCCGCTTTATAAAGGCGCGATTGGCAAAAAGACCAAAACGGGCAAAGACGACACACGTTGATGACCACACAGCTTACATTTGATTTGCCTTGTTTGCCCTCCCATGATCGGGGAGACTTCTTTGTTTCGCGCAGCAATGAGATGGCAGTTAAATTTATAGAAGACTGGCCAAACTGGCCCCTGAAGAAACATGTGCTTAGCGGCCCCAAATCCTCCGGCAAAACCCATCTCGCCCATATCTGGGCAAAGATGAGTGAGGCATTTGTCACAAGCGCAAAAGACATATCCGATCCCCAAGCCCTGTCTCAAACGCATCTATTGGTCGAGGATGTTCATAAAATTTCTGGGCTAAGAACACTGGAAACGACATTGTTTCACGCTCACAACCTTTTACAGCAAAAGGGCTTTTATCTATTGATGACGGGTCTGGGCAGCCCACTTCATTGGGGGATCACCTTGCCGGATCTTGCGTCACGCATTCAAGGTGCGCGCCATGTCGCATTGGATCCACCTGACGATCGCCTCTTTGCGGCACTTCTGGCAAAACAGTTTTCTGATCGCCAATTGTTCCCCGCCCCCGAAGTTTTGCAATATCTGGTGACACGGCTTGAACGCTCTCATGAGTCAGCGCGTCGTTTTGTGGAGCGTGCGGATCAGGTCGCGCTCAGCGAAAAGCGGGCCATCAGCCGAGGGCTGGCCAAAAGTATTTTGGAAGAATTTGACACAGACTCTGATTGACCACAGAGCGCTCAATCTGCATAGGTTAAAATAACAGTAGCCAAGGTGAATGTCCTTATGCTTCAACACTCTGTCTCAGGTAAGAGCGCGCCGGACCCCTATCAAAAACCGGTCTTGCCACAACTTGATGAACGTCGCCTGTCGAAAATTGCTGTGCTTGATGTCGGATCGAACTCTGTTCGGCTGGTGGTATTTGACGGAGCTGCTCGATCCCCATCATATTTTTACAATGAAAAACTGATGTGCAGCCTTGGCGCGGGTCTTGCGACGACCGGCCATCTTAATCCTGAGGGTAAGCAACGCGCAATCGCTGCGATCCGTCGATTTAAATATCTTACCGTCTCGATGGGAATAACTGACGTAACCGCAGTTGCCACCGCGGCCGTTCGAAACGCCACGGATGGGCTCGATTTTTGCGAGGAAGTTTTTGAAAAAACGGGCCAGAAGATTTGGATCATTGATGGAACCGAAGAGGCAAAACTCTCCGCCCAAGGGGTTCTTTTGGGCTGGCCGGGGTCTTTTGGGCTTGTCTGTGATGTTGGTGGCTCCTCAATGGAACTGGCGGAGATCTATAATGGCACGGTCGGGCGACGTGTAACATCAGATCTTGGACCCTTAAAACTTCAGGAACTATCAGGTGGCAGCGACGCAAGACGGAAATATATTCGGGAGACCATGACGCGACTTGCCGAAGAAATGGGCCCCCAGCACAATCGATTATTTCTGGTCGGGGGTTCGTGGCGGGCACTTGCCCGCATAGATATGCAACGGACAAACTACCCATTGCACGTGCTTCATGAATACCGAATGGGGCGCAGTTCAGTTTCAAAGACTTTGGCCTATTTGGACGAAGTCGGGCTTGATACTTTGCAGGATCAATGCAGTATTTCTCAGTCACGGATGTCCCTTTTACCCTATGCGGGCGAAGTTCTTACAGAGTTGTTGGATGTGTTTGAACCCAAGGACATTGCGATTTCCAGCTATGGTTTACGTGAGGGATTATTGTATCAACAAATGTCAGACGATATTCGTGCCAGAGATCCTTTGATCGAAGCTTGCAAAGTTTCAGAGATGAAGGATGCCCGCGTTCCGGGTATGGGAAAAACGATCTTTAATTTTGTGCGTCCGCTTTTTTATGATGCGAGTGCCGAGCTTCTTCGCATTGTTCGTGCCGCCTGCCTTTTGCATGACGTCAGTTGGCGGGCCCATCCGGATTACAGGGCAGAGGTGTGTTTTGACAATGCAACGCGCGCGAATCTGGGTGGTCTGAAACATTCCGAACGCATGTTTCTGGCGCTTGCGCTGATGCACCGATATACCAATAAAAGAGATGATGAGATATTTTCATGGATGTTCCGCGTTATTGATGCGACCGAGGTAAAAACTGCAGAAATTTTGGGCAAAGCAATGCGCCTTGGCGCTATGTTGTGGGTGTCCGACGCAGGTCAGCGCGCGGAATTAAAATGGGACCCCAAAAACGAAGAGCTCACACTCCTCTTGCCGGGTGACACGTCAGCTTTATACGGAGAAGTCGCTGAAACGCGACTTCAGTCACTTTCGCAAGCGCTAAACGCGAAAAACTATAATGTCGTAACCTAGCCTGCACCAAACGTTTGTTTTGACGCATTGATAAGTTCAAGATTATCTCTGATGACCGCCAGATTTGCTCCGGCTCCCTCAATCACGGCAACAACATTTCCGTCAAAAGAAATCCTGACATCGCCTGGACTTGTATCATCGTTATTGATGACAACAACATTAACCGTTGGTTTGCTTTTGTCCTCACCCGTAAGCTGATCAGGATCATAGAGAATTTGCAGCTCATCTTCGCTGGCGTTAAAGGATTTAATGGTTAATTTTCCTTTGCTGCCATCGTCCAGAATCTGGTAGACGTCTTTTCCTTCTCCTCCATTTACGACGTCGTTTCCACCGCCGATGAGCGTATCATCGCCTTTCCCGCCGATCAGAATATCCCCTCCATCTTCAGCGATAGCAGAACTGAATGACCCTCCGTTGCCCCCGATAAGTAGATCGTTTCCATTGCCGCCGCCACGAAGATCTTGGCCTTCACCACCGATCAGTGTGTCTGCACCATATCGACCAAAGATTTTATCGTTTCCATTATCTCCATTGGCCCAATCGTTGCCGCCGTCGGCGTAAATAAGGTCATCACCATCTCCGCCGGAGACAGTGTCATTCAAACTGCCTGCAGAGATAAAATCGTTTCCATCCTGACCAGAAATCGAATCGCGACCAACGGCGCCATCAAGAGAGTCGTCCCCTGCCCCCCCTTCCAGAGTGTCGTTGCCTGCATTGCCAAACAGCTGGTCAACACCGGCTCCGCCGACAATCCGGTCAGAACCATCGTTCCCAGTCAAAATATCGCCAGTGTTGTTTCCAAACAGCTCAATCCCCGGTTCATTTGACCCCGAACCGCCGGACTCGCCCCCAGAGCCCGTGCTTGAACTCCCGTCCAAAGCACCTGAAATTTCTAACACAGTCCAACCCAATACAATTGGTGCAAGCAACAAAAGCGCAAACATGAAACAGCCTAATAAACTAAAGTTTATAATTAATATCCTTCAAGAAAATATATCACAATAATTACGATACTATTGTATTGTCTTTCTGAACAAATACCGAATTTTGTGCGCATTTTGCACCAATTTCGTTTAATCCATGACGTCCTGCTAGATCGCACAGCACCGCAGGAACGGTTCAAGATACCCAAAGGTGAAAACACAAGAATCGGCAAAACTGATCAAAGGTTAGAAATTTGCAATTCAAACGGGGTTTTTGTATGATTGAGCCAATTAATTCAATAAACCGGTATCATGATAACTCTTTCGAACAAAGTGCCAACTCAACCAGAGGAAACGCCTCCGAACCAGCCCATTGGTTTGACCGTCCAAATTGTGATTGATACGCTGAGCGCACGGATCAAGTCAGGGGGATATCAGGTCGACACACGCCTGCCGTCTGAAAGAGCGCTGGCCAATGAACTTGGGGTTTCGCGCAATACAGTGCGAGAGGCGCTCGACTATCTGACCGGAAAAAATTTCATAACACGCCGCCCCGGAAGCGGCAGCTTTGTTACCTATCGTTCACAGCCTGAACAGACCTCCACTGGTGGCAAACTTGCCGAACAAACAGGGCCATTGGACCATCTGGTCATGCGCGGCATTTTAGAACCTGAAATCGTACGTTTGGCCGTTATGAACATGACCCAAATCGAACTTGACACATTGTCCGGACTGGTCACGGAGTTGGAAAAAATTCGCTCTGATGTGTCTGCCTTTATGCAATTGGAAGAACAAATTTATCTATGTATTGCCAAGAGCACGCGTAATCCTCTTTTGGCGGCAAGTTACCAAATGGTCGTTGAAGTCAGCCGAGAAGGGTTTCGTAAAGCCCACCTCAGGCGCCACTTAACGCCAGAACGGATATTGGATTACCAGCAACGCTACAACAAGCTTTGCAATGCATTTATTTCGCGCGACATCGAAACGGCAGTTGAATTCGTAAAATTGCAACTCGTTGAAGAACAAAAGCTTTTGATAAAGGACTTATAGTCAGCGTAAGCGTGATTTATTTCTTGTTAAAGATCATGAATGTCCATTCCAAATACGGAACGCAAATCATCTTTTTGAACGATGCGCTGTTCCCATAATTGATCAAGCCGGTGCATTTCTTCTCTGAGGCGGTTTTTGTGCCGCTTTAACCATTGCGGAATGGATCCAAATTCAACGATACGTGCTTTTTGATCCCGAATTTCCACAACTGGCCAATCTCCGACGAGCGCGTTTGAAATTCCAAAAAGTTCCTCTCCCCACCATTGGGCAAGACCGAAGACATGTTTCACATCTTTCATCTGCTTCATGGCAGCCAGAACAGATACAGCTGAAAGCGTATCGGCTTTTTCCACCCCAGAGAGCCAAATATCTAAGGCAGCAACATATTCCCAGCTGACTGCAGACCAACTATTGGGGAACTGGCGTGTGTAATCTTCGTAAAACTGATGCGGATTGTGAAAGAAAAATGCCGTATCTGCCAACATGGGATCATCAAAATCGGGAAACTGGAAAATGCTTCCTTCCATGAATTCAGGAGAGGTTTTTGCAATCAGCGCTGGATAATCATCCATAGTACAAGACAGAATACGTCCCTTAAATCCTTTGGAATAAGCCCGTTCACTCATCGCATGCACCATGGGGGTATAGCTTGTGCACCAACAAAGCACATCTGGATTTTCAGCCAGCATGGCATCGACAATGGCATTTGCCTCAAAAGTCGTCGGATCATAGCGAATTTCTTTGACCACATCCATTTTTTCGGCTGCCAAAGCTGCACGATAGGTCGCCAAAGAGGGATCTCCAAGCGCATCTCGTTGACTGCAAAGCGCAATTTTTTTTGCACTTGGATCGCGACGGGCAAGCCAATTCACGCCGGTCACATTGTAAAGCGGATGCAATTCGCTGGGTGCAATCAGATAGGGCGTGTCAGGAGACAAATCACTTGGCAAAAGAGTTGTGGTCAACACCCTGTGGCGGGTCACAAAATCACGGATCGGGGAAAACGTATCTCCACCCAGCATCAATAATAATCGGACATTTTTGTTCAAAACAAGGTCCTTGGCGCCCTCAACTGCCTTTCGTGGATCATATCCGCAATCAAAAGAATGGATTTCTACTGGATAACGACGCCCCCGCAACAAAAGTCCACCCGCACGATTGATCCAGCTCGCCCACAGTCGGCATCCATGGAGACCCGGCAAACCCCAACTTTCCACTGGCCCGCTTAAGGGTGCAAGGAAACCGATGCGTACCGCTTCCCCCATGCCCGTCTGCAGACGGGGAAGAATTGCGGATACAGCCAATCGATGGGCAAAACTGCTTTCTGTCATTTTACGGAAACACCCAAACTTGTGATCCTGCCTTTACCAAAGAACCGGTTTCAAAACAATTGACAGTTTGGCGCTAAATCGGTATGATTGGATCAACAAAAGGTACCAAAATATAACCAAAGTCAAAAAAACTGCTATAATCATATGTGTAAACAACAGGATAAGAGGAACCAATGTCAAAAAAAAGAGTCGCAGTCATAGGCGCCGGACCGTCTGGCCTCGCACAATTGCGTGCCTTTCAGACAGCTGCAAAAAATGGAGAACCAATCCCTGAGGTCGTCTGCTTTGAAAAACAATCCACTTGGGGAGGGTTGTGGAATTACGACTGGCGCACAGGTGTCGATGAAAACGGGGAACCCTGCCATTCATCAATGTATCGCTACCTTTGGTCCAACGGGCCCAAGGAAGGTCTGGAATTTGCTGATTACTCTTTCGAAGAGCATTTTGGCAAACAAATCGCGTCATATCCTCCTCGTGCAGTGCTGTTTGACTATATAGAGGGACGCGTTCTGAAGGCCGATATCCGCAAATGGATTCGCTTCAATACTGCGGTCAGATGGGTCAATTATGACCCTGCCACATCGCTTTTTACAGTGACGGCTCATGATTATGCCAATGACACCTCTTATAGCGAAGAGTTTTCTCATCTGGTTGTGGCCTCGGGTCATTTTTCAACGCCAAATGTGCCGCACTATGAAGGATTTGAAACGTATAACGGGCGTCTTTTACATGCTCATGATTTCCGCGATGCCCGAGAATTCACCGATAAAGACATCCTGATCCTTGGCACCAGCTATTCTGCCGAAGACATTGGATCGCAATGTTGGAAATACGGCTGCAAATCCGTAACCGTTGCACATCGTACCGCACCCATGGGGTTCAACTGGCCTGACAATTGGAAAGAGGTTCCCGCCTTGCAGCGGGTGGAGGGAAAAACAGCACACTTCAAGGATGGAACCAGTAAAGAGGTGGACGCGATCATCCTTTGTACAGGCTACAAACATCATTTCCCCTTCTTGCCCGATGATCTACGCCTAAAAACCGCGAACCGGCTGGCGACAGCAAACCTCTACAAAGGCGTGGCTTGGATCGATAATCCCAAAGTCTTTTATCTTGGGATGCAGGACCAGTGGTTTACCTTCAACATGTTTGACGCTCAGGCATGGTGGGCACGTGATGTGATCATGGATAAAATCGCCCTTCCAGACGATAAGGCAGAAATGTTGGCCGATGTTGAGGAACGCATTACCCGCGAAGAGGTCAGCGCAGATGGTAAATACTGCATCAGGTATCAGGGTGATTACGTCGAAGAATTGATTGCGGAAACCGATTATCCAAGTTTTGACGTGGATGGGGCCTGTGAAGCTTTCTACCAATGGAAGAAACACAAAACCGAAGCCATCATGGAATTCCGCGACAACGCGTATAAATCGGTAATCACTGGCACCATGGCGCCAGTCCACCATACTCCGTGGGTCGATGCACTGGACGACAGCAAGGAGGTCTATTTGCAAAATTAAATCCCTGTAGGCCAGCACCTAATGTCTGAATCCCACGTGCCGGCCATTTGGAATACCGCATTTCTGAACTGATCCCAATAAATTGTTCTAAACGAAATGCGTTACTCCCCTGCCCAAGACCACTGATGCGGGGGAAAATGAGGGCGGCATCTGCTGAGGGTCAGGTGCTGCCCGAATAATTGACTCATGTCTTCTGGTCACGCTTTGCCGGCTTTTTCCGCTTCGATGGAGTCAAAAGCTTCGTTTAGCCAAATAAGACGTTTTTCGGCCAGTTTCACTGCCTCTGCCGGAACCCCCCGCGCGATCATCTGATCGGGATGGCTTTCACGCACCAATTTGCGCCAAACACGTTTGATCTCATCCAGACTTTGGTCTGGTGTCACGCCCAAGACCTCATATGGATCGGGAGGCTGATCGACAACGTAGCGTGCGCGAATGGCGCGAAATTCGCGGGCATTTAGGCCAAATTCATGAGCAACCTCTTCCAAGAAGGCATTTTCGTTGGGATGGTATTTCCCATCGGCCGCAGCGATATGAAATAACCCTTCGAGCAAATCGTGAAGGACCCGATCACCAGCCCCGAACATGCGGGCGATATTTCTGGCATAAAGTTCAAAGCCCGATACGTCCTGACGAGCAAGATTGAAAACACGCGCGGCCTGTTCCAAAGCGTTTTCTGGGATATGGAACACTTCGCGAAAGGCGCTGACCTCATCGCGGGTTACCTGGCCATCTGCCTTTGCCATTTTTGCCGATAGTGCAATAACGGCTATGGTAAACCCGATAGAGCGCTCAGGTGGTTTGCGCAAACGATCAAAGATCGCTGACAGCCCTTCTCCTATTGAAAGGCCAGAGAGAGCTTTGGATATGCGTGCCCAGAGTGACATGGCAGGCTCTTTAACCGTCTGTGCGCATTTTCACCAGTAAAATAACTGTGTAAATGACCAAACAAAGCAGCGTTTTTCATATCGCATGCCTTGCAGGTAAATTAATCGCTCTTCATTAAAGGATTTTCTGCAGCAAGATCAAATCGATCCAACGGTCAAACTTGAAGCCAACCTGTGGCAGCCGCGCGATAGTGGAAAATCCAATCCGTTCATGAAATGCAACACCTGCAGGATTATCCGCGCTGACCCCAGCCCAAAGAGATTTCACTCCGCCCGCTTTGGCATGCGCACATAAACGCTCCATCAAAGCGCGCCCGATACCCGCGCCTTTTGCCTCGCGGTGGGTTAAGATCGTATGTTCCATGGTTTTGACATAGCCGATACCGCCCCTGAATTGAAAATAAGTGCAAAATCCCAACAAATTCCCGCCATCCTCAGCCACCAAAAAGGCACGATTGTCTCGGTCACAGGCCACAATCGCCTCTTTCACGGTGTCGTGCGTTTTTTCGACAGAATTAAATGTAACGGTCGTTTCGCTGATATAATAATTCCAGATATCGGCAATGGCATCCGCATCTGTCTCAGACGCTGAACGGATGTGGATCATAAATCCGCGTCCCCTTGCGGCGTGCTGATTGTAAGGCTCATCATGGGCATTTCTGACGTCTCAAAACCTATGCGTGGATCCTTCAGCATATGGTCTGCCCAAGCACGAAGCTGACCTGCCTGCGGGTGAGACACCGTCAATTGTTTCAATCTGCATCCCGCTTCCAGCAATCTATATGTCGGGGGTATGGTTGTTTTCCAGTCTATGATCGACGGGGCTGCACCACCCATCGCCAAGCGACCATCCTCTGCAACCGTAAGATCCCATATCAGATCGTCGCGTGTAACTGTAATCACCTGACCGGGATCGTATGGCAGGGCCGATAAAGTTTGACCCATTTCGCGTGTTTGACACAGCCACGTTATCACCCGGGGAGGACCTGCAAAATGCTCCAGATCAAACCAAAGGGGCCGCTGTGCCGGTTTTGCCAGCGGATTGCGCGCGATCACCTCAAAGTAACAATCACCCAGTCCAAGCAACCGATTATGCGTCCCAAACAGATCATGTTGCCCCCCCGCATCAAGGGAAACGCCAAGACGGTCTTGAACGTAATCAACGCCCTCTTCTAGGGTTTCAGCTGCCAATACAACGTGGTCTAATTTCAACATGCAACTTTGCTACATCCAGATATTCTTCCGTGCAATGGGTTTTCATTGCGAAGAGTTAGTTGAATTTGCACACCAGAGGTGCGACATGATCTTTTAACACGTAACTTACGTGAAACGAGTATGACAAACAAAAGCACCCAAAGTGGCGAACAAAAGCAAATCCGCAGGCCCATCCGAACCGGGGCATTTGCGCTGTATATGACACAGCGCGACCACCGACAGAAAGGTCGAATTTCATGAACCACACTGTGGAATGGATTATCAGCGAGGGCTTGACTGAGTATGAAGACGCCGTAACTTTTATGGAAACCCGCGTTCAGCAGATCATAGAGGGAAAAGCCTCGGAGGCGATTTGGCTTCTAGAGCACCCCCCGCTTTATACCGCTGGCACCAGCGCCCGTGAACAGGACCTCCTGTCCGTCAATCGTTTTCCTGTCTATACCGCAAAGCGTGGGGGGCAATACACGTATCATGGGCCGGGCCAACGTGTTATTTATGTGATGCTCGACCTCAATCGTCGGGGAAAAGACATACGGGCTTTTGTCAAAGCACTCGAAGATTGGGTGATTGCCACTTTGGATCAGTTCAACGTCAAAGGCGAAATTCGAGAGGGTCGAGTAGGTGTCTGGGTCGAACGCCCCGAAAAACCCAAAAGGCCAGACGGTCACGTGTCAGAAGATAAAATTGCCGCCATAGGAATTCGACTTAGAAAATGGGTATCCTTTCATGGCATCTCGATAAATGTGGAGCCCGAACTTGATCATTTCACGGGAATCGTTCCCTGTGGCATTTCAGAGCATGGGGTTACGAGCCTCGTAGATCTGGGATTGCCCGTAACGCTCCATGATCTGGATGTAGAATTGAAAAAGACTTTTGAGAGACATTTTACCTAATTTTTATGCCGCCCCAAGATGTAAAGCTGTTTGTCAGTTTACACTTTGACCGCGTCAATATATCCCCCCCTGCGGCAAAGACGTGCATTGCCTGTCTGGGACAGCGAGCGTATGGTCACGCCGGAGAGATCAGAAGCGGCGTTTGAGTCGTTTTTGGCACAGCTAGTACAAAAGCTAACATAAGCAGGAGCAAGATATGGCAGACGCAGCCATTCATGGCCACGACCATAGCGACGAACGCAGTTTTTTCACGCGGTGGTTCATGTCCACCAACCACAAAGACATCGGTATTTTATACCTGATCATTTCAGCCTTTGTTGGTCTTATTTCAGTTGCCTTTACGGTGTACATGCGCCTTGAGCTCATGGATCCCGGCGTTCAATACATGTGTTTGAACGAATTGGGAGAACCAGCGGCAAGATTGGTGTCAGGTGGCACGGATTGTTACGCGCCAAACGGGCATTTGTGGAACGTTCTGGTGACCGGACACGGCATTTTGATGATGTTCTTCGTTGTTATCCCCGCACTTTTTGGTGGTTTTGGAAACTATTTCATGCCGTTGCAAATCGGCGCGCCGGATATGGCATTTCCGCGGATGAACAACCTTTCACTCTGGCTATATGTTGCAGGAACAACACTGGCGGTGTGTTCTGTATTGTCACCAGGAGGCAACGGTCAGGCCGGATCCGGTGTTGGTTGGGTGCTTTACCCACCTCTTTCTGTGAACGAAGCGGGCATGTCTATGGACCTTGCGATCTTCGCGGTCCACGTTTCCGGTGCTTCGTCAATTCTTGGGGCGATCAATATGATCACAACCTTCCTGAACATGCGTGCCCCTGGCATGACGCTGTTCAAAGTTCCCCTGTTTTCATGGTC
>Ga0075480_10002747_pt1 | contig 11308 bp, 10 predicted proteins | sample DEB08_DNA_7_FD_81590 | JGI IMG/M metagenome (GOLD analysis project Ga0075480, IMG submission 81590) | Aqueous microbial communities from the Delaware River and Bay under freshwater to marine salinity gradient to study organic matter... | ecosystem: Environmental > Aquatic > Marine > Coastal ... | reverse complement strand
AGGCGTTGGGTCGCATTGGTCGCAATAAGATCCAACAAGATTATACGGTGAGGTTTCGCAATAACGATTTGATAGAGAGGTTGTTGAATCCAGTTGAGTATAATCAAGAAGCGGTAAATATGAATAGATTGTTCGTAACAGATGAGGAAGAAGACGAAATTTAGATGGTAAGTTAGAAAAATGGGAGGGGGTATTATAATAATTAAAGTTGTTCAATAACAATCATAGAATTACTTTTTTTAACACCTTTGCGCATTTTCAATGCGCAATGGAACAGTTACTTTTCAAAGAGAAAAGGTGTAACATAATAAATAATGGTCTTGTCTATAATGATATTATGAGAATTCATATTATCATTATAGCATTTATAAAAAATAAGCATTTTACGAAAAAAGTACATATTATTTTACAAAGCGTTAAATATACAGATGGTAATGTTTATTCGTTGTCGTAATCCATAAAATAGGATGCGACTTCATCAGCGATGTGAATACCTGCAATCCATAGACCGAATGTCATATCAGTTTTTTTCAAAATGTCCGTGACGGTTTTCACGTTGTTGGTACGTTGTCTGGTAGTAATGGTATTGTCTGTTTTCATATGACAGTCTGCTTGGCGAATAATTTCTCTATGTATTGTATCGATGAAGGCGGGGTTAGAGTCAATGACGTGTTCGATTATTTCGCAAAGTTCGTGAGGATTGATGCGTTTCTGTTGTGTCTTTTTCGGAGGGTCGCAAATTTCGGATCTACATATACCGCAAGTGTTGGCGACTCTCATATGCTTGATGAAGCAACCAACACAATAATTATGATTACATTTGAGACGAACGCTATCCTCCCCGATTGTATCATAGCAGACCATGCATTCAGGTGGTTCCTGAGCAATATCTTTCATTCCGAGTATAGCATCATCGTTGTCAAAGTCAAGTGAAACGGGATAAAATACGGTGCTATCGTCGTCGTGATCCTGGAAAATGGGTGTTAGTAAAGTAGGGGTACGAGAAGGGCAAGTACGAATGTTATGTCCGGTGGAAGAACAGTTACTGCAAGGCATAACGGAAGAATATGTAGTTTTGTGTGTTGATATACAAAGTTTTATAATTTAATAAAAGTATTCAATTTTTACAATTTTTACAGAAATTACGAAGAAAACACAGTAACAATTTCACATAATTCCGAAATTTCTCTATGTAATCGTCTAATAGCCCAGAAAGTTTTTCTGTATTTTGTTTGTAATAAAGTGATATTTTTTTGAATATCAGAATACTTACCAACACTATTTTTGAGTTCTTTGAGTTCATTTTTTATAATTTTCAATTGATTGTTTTTTTCTTTATATTTTTCGTATGCGCGTTTTAATGGAATTGGTGCGTCCTTTTTTCTAGCACGATGACTCATAATTTGAAATGCGGTTTGATTTATACGTAGTCTGCGAGGAAGAGAATCATCGTTATGAGAGTTTCTACAAGTAGGACAGGTAGAATGTCCATTACGAAACCATATTATTTGACATTTGGTATGAAAACAATGACCACATTGTAAAGTATAAGTTTGTTGTGAAGATAAATCTTCAAGACAAATAGCACATTTATCAGAAGAATCGGTCATATGTATATATGTTTATATACACATATGTTTATATATGGGATTTACAATTAGTATAATTTATCTGGCGGAATGAGGAATAACAAAAGGATTGGATTTAAGAACAGAAGTCAAATCGGGTGTAGTGCGTTCCATATGGATGTTTTGATTTAAGGAATTACCTCCAGAAATGCGACCAATAGCCTGAGTAGAAGGAGTAGGAGCGGGCATATTCTTGATTAATGGACGATTGTTATGGAGGTCATTATCTTTATGTTTGGCGGTCATATGTACGTCAGGATTGAACAATTTCATATTACCGGAAGCAGTGCGACCATTAATAGTAGAGGATTTGATATCATTATTACGTTGGTTATATTCTGCTTCATAAGAGCGCATAATTTTACGTCCAGCGGAAGCACTAGAACCGCCAGTGTATGATGTGGATGTTTCTGAGCGAGCAGTATGTGCGACTTGGTGGTCGGAAACTTTATAAGCACCGCCATTTTGGTTAGTATTAATAAGGGGATGGAATTTACCTTGTTCAGTAGATTCGCGAATAGTGGGTGCTGCAGTCTGATTGGGGTCGTAAACATAAGAGGAAGATACAGCAGATTTAGCTTTTTGATAAGGTCTGAGACTACCAATAGTGTGTTCTTTTTTTGAAGGTCTCAAAACATCTAAAAGAGGTGCTACTGCGGCACCTATAGCACCACCAACAGCACCAAAGTATTTATCATTAGATGTAGTGCTACGATTATTGGGATAAGCTTTCTTGCTTTTAATACCATAATCGGAAGCGGTAGCAGCACCGCGATTATGTGCTCCAGCGGGTGTAAATGCGGGTCCATCTAATTGTTGTCTATGAGTAGGCATATGTTCACCATCTACATAGATAGCAGAAGTTTGGTAATTGGCACCTCCAGCATATTCAATCGAAGTATCGGGTCTATTGACATCTTTATCAATATGTATAGAACGTAATGTTTCGCCTTTTTGGACACCAGTAGTAGTAAAATAACGATCTTGTGTCATTTCAAAAGAAGTGTCGGGGCGATTTTTTTCTTGAATTCCTTGATGTCCCATTTGTTTAATATGTGAATTAGCTGGACCTTCGCGCCCAATAATACTAACACCACCTGCTTTTGGGTTTGTAAGGACACGCAATTCGTCAACATTTTTAGCGGTCCAAGCGTCACGTTGCATCATACCGGAATTAAAACCCTCTGCGCCTTCGGTGGTATATCCTAAACCTAAACCAGGAGCAACTTGTTGTTGTTTAAATGGGTTAACATTAGCCATCCGGTTACTAGGGTTCATACGGCTTCTAATAAATTCGGTATTATTAGGAGCACCATTTGCCCATTGTTGATTTTCTTTAGGAGCAAAGAGCGGAGCTTGTTCTTTTTTGGAAAAGTCTTGAGATCCAGAACCAACGTAATTATCTAGGACACTTTCATTAGCGTTCATATCATTAATACGACTACGAACACTACCTTTGAAAAAGGGAACCATGTTATTATGTTGAAAATAGGAACTACCAACACTTTCGCCGGTAAGTGATGTAAATTGAGTATCACCAGAAGAATCATTTGAACTAACTGCGTTGGAGTTCATATTAGCATTAAAGTATTTATCTGTGTATACCTTTTGTCCGTCGTAAGCATTATCCCTAGTAAGTTTGCTCGAACGGTCGCTCTCAGCAGGTGGTATATTATCAGGAACATAATTACGATCAGGTATATCAACGTTAGGCAATTGAGAAGATGTAAAATTTTCTGATTCATTAGTTCTAGTAGATGCATATAATCCGGTCATTGCTAATAATGGTATAACGACTTCCATGATAGTATATTAATATATAATATATTATCATAATTATCAAATAAGTTATAATTAATAAATGTAAAAATGAAAGGTTGAATTAAACCATAGCAAATTTTGTTCCCTTACCATTTTTACCGGTTGCTTGACTAGTTAGGACATTACCACCGGAACCATCAGGATTATTTTCATCCAATCCTTCAATAATAGGTTGTTGTTTATGATTATGGTTACGAACTTTATTTTTCTCTAAAATGCGTGAAGGTTGATTGTAAGAAAAGGGAATCTCCGTTTTGGATTGGACGTCATGAAATGATGTAGTCCATCTACTATGTTCTAAATCTCTATACATCCACGCGGGGTGTGTTGCACGACTTTCGTCAATAAAAGCAGGTTCAGAACCGTATATTTTATTATTTGTATTAGGTGTCATAAACGAAAAATCTTTATCATCTTTAGAAAGTGTGTGACCGATACCCCGTAAATCGCTTTCAAGGTTGACAGTATTGGTCTTTAAATTAGCACCCCATTTTTGAAGTCTGATTTGTGGGTCTTCCATATAAGGTGTGAAAATGCCAGGACCTGGTGCGTCTAATTGATATCTGCACAATCCGCTGCTTTGTTGAACCTGTTTTTTAATTCTAATAGGGTCATCGTGGAAGCGTGTAAAAGACATATATATAAAGTCTATATAAATTTGTTCATAAATAAATATAAACAATATTATGAATTGTATATAAGTAATGAATAGTAATTCGTCTGTAAAAATATGTCTAAATATGATAGTAAAAAACGAGAGTGCTATTATAGAGCGCTTAATAGATAGTGTAATACCAATAATAGACAGTTATTGTATATGTGATACAGGCAGCACGGATAAAACGCCGGAATTAATAGAAAATTATTTTAAGTTGAAAGGCATACCAGGTAAAGTCGTTTATGAACCCTTTAAAGATTTCGGGTATAATCGCACAAAAGCGTTGGAATTTTGTAGAGATTTATCAAATGCAGATTATTTATTATTGATAGACGCCGATATGGTATTAAAAATACCGCATAATTTTGACGTATCACTTTTTAAACAACGTGTATCGAGTGGACACGCGCATTATATATTACAAGGAACAGATTCATTTTATTATAAAAATATCCGGTTAATAAAAAACCGACCCAATCTTAGTTATTGGGGGGTAACACACGAGTATATTAATTTACCAGATGATACGGTATATGGGTTTTTTAATAAAGAAGATATATTTATATGGGATATTGGTGATGGTGGTGCTAAATCCGATAAATATGAACGTGATATACGTTTATTAACCAAAGGTTTGGAAGAAAAACCGAATAACGACCGCTACACATTTTATTTGGCAAATAGTTTACGTGACGCAGGGAGAACCGATGAAGCAATCGATACCTATAAAAAACGTATAGCACTGGGTGGATGGATGGAAGAACCTTGGTATAGTAATTATTCTCTGGGTAAAATTTATAAAGACCGTAACCAAATAGATAAGGCGGTATACTATTGGTTGGAAGCGTACGCGTGTAATCCTAATAGAATAGAGAACCTGTATGAAATCATAAATTATTATAGAATTAATGGTAAAAATGAATTGGCGTATATGTTTTATAAAATAGCAAGTGAAAAACGTAAAGAAATCAAGAATTGGGATTTTTTATTTCTGGAAAAGGACATATATGACTTCAAGTTGGACTATGAATTTTCCATATTAGGGTATTATATAAATCCAGAGAACAAGGATTTGGTGCAATGTAGTATGAAATTATTAGACTATCACACAGTACAACCGAATATATATAATAATATTATGAGTAATTATAAATTCTACGTTCCTCAATTAGAAGGAGAACATGAGCAAAAATACGAAATATTATCGAATATGGGGAGTGAAATGGATCCTATAAAGGATTACTTTGGAAGTACGCCAAGTATATGTATGCATAACGGAGAACTCATAGTAAATAGACGTTTTGTAAATTATAAAATAGACGATAAAGGTAATTATATAAATGGTAATACAATAAACACTATTAATATTATTGGTTCTTATTCAATAAATGAGAACATACTAATAGAAAATGACACAAAACTATTGAAATATAACGAAGGATACGATGGATATTATAAGGGATTAGAAGATGTCAGGTTATTTTCGTATAACAATGAAATAATCTATAACGCAAATCGGGGTGTGGATGGAAAAATGCGTATAGAACACGGAAAGATAGTAATAGAAGCTGATACTATATATACAAAAGAAGAATCTTTACTTGGTAAAGAGAACCTAGCAAATATTGAAAAAAACTGGGTATTATTTACGGATATTAATAATAATTTGAAATGCGTTTATAAATGGTTTCCACTTACAATTGGAAATATAATTAATAACGAACTTAAACGGATTGAAGAAATCAAAATGCCCAATTCATTTAAACATATTAGGGGTTCGACGAATGGTGTATCAGTGGGCGATGAAGTATGGTTTTTATGTCACGCTGTTTCTTACGAAGACCGCAGATATTATTATCATATAATGATTGCTCTAGATAAAGTAACGATGCGTTTAAGACGCCACACACCTTTTTTCACATTCGCGAATAATAAAGTAGAATATACTTTGGGTTTTGTAAAACATAAGGATAAATTTATTATTGGATATTCTGAAATGGATAAAACAACAATGTTTATAAGCGTTCACGAAAAAAAATTTTCGGATATGTTTGAGAGGTTGGGTTTCTATCCAGTTATCGAAGAAACAGAGAACATTACTATCTCAATTTAATTTTACACACGGAGAACCTTGTTTTTTTCTATGATTGCTTCACCTGTATGTGTTCCTTTATGAACATTTCTAATATATGTATAATTGATTAAACTGTTATTTTCCTTTTTAGATGAAGAACGTGTTTTACATAGGATTGCACAACGGTACAATACATTTTTGGGAATTTCGCAAATATCTTTATTTGTAGCAAGCACTACATAAGGGGAGGGAGCATCTGCTAGATGAAACCATATATTGTCGGGTTCAGAAATATCCAACAAGTTCCAATTTTCATTTTTGTTTTGTCCTATTCTTATAGTATAATTTACTCCACAAGACATAAAGGTCTCAGTAATCATTTTAGTGTGGTGGGTTTTTTGTTATATTATTATTATATAACAAAAATATCAATTTTTATAAAGGTGAAAATTTTGCTTTTTTACAACATCCATATGTTTTACGATGCCATTGTGTGATTCCATATTCAGTAATACCTTCTAAATGTTTCTTTGTCCCATATCCGACGTTGGAATCAAGACCATAACGTTCAATTAATTCGGGATATTCTTTACATAATTCTAAAATATATTCATCGTGTGCGTTTTTAGCAAGGATTGATGCTGCTGCTATAAATGTATATTTTCCATCACCTTTTTCAACCGTAGTGTGTGGAATTTCACGTATCATCTGCCTATCATTATCATACATAGTATATCCGGTAAAATCATTTCCATCAATAACAAGAAATGTTTCATATCCTTTAGGGTCAACTGTCGAAAGAATAGATTTAATACATTCTTTCATACCTTTCATAACCGCTTGTCTTATATTAATTTCATCTATAATGTCAGCTTCAATATAATGAATGTGCCACGCAATAGCATTTTTTTTTATATAATCTGATAGTTCACGCATTTTAGTTCGTGATTTTATTTTTTTACTATCTTTCATTTCATCATGTTTAAAATCTTCATTTTTAGGCAAAATCGTCGCTGCTACATATAATCGTCCAAATAACGGACCGCGAGCACACTCGTCTATTCCTATCTCAAAATTATTAGAAAGATCATAAACACGCGCAAGTGGAATAAATGGTTTCTTCGGCATAAGTAAATAAGAATAATTATTTTTATTTACTTATAGTATATAATATAAACATGTTCAATTTTAAGTTATCACCATTATGGTTGCTTGGAATAATATTAATAGTATTGACAATTTCTATGATTTGGTATAATAATGCGTCCATTGAAGGGTTTGGTGTTGCTCCCTCCACCAATAGTGATGTATTAACGCATTATCCCAATGCGACTACTAACGTAATAGATTTTGGGAAAGAAGGAGACAACACTATAAAAAATTATTTTGACACGAGTACCGGAAATATCATAAGAGATTATGATCAGACTATAACCGTCATTGATCGTGCGGGGAATATAAGAAAATTTATAAAGCAGAATCTTGAAACTACCATACCAGTAGAAAACGATGAAGTTCATAAGGGCAGCACATATGGAGCATTTTCTCTATATGAAGAGAGTGATACTGAGCAATTAATCTATATAAGTATAGGAACCAAAACCTTTATCCATTCAATCGATCTAACTAATAATACACACGGACCGACTTGTGTCTTTGATCCAGGTAGAATGATAATAACGGAACATGAGGCAGATAGTAGTAACGTTGGCGTAACAATAACCACACCACTTCCAACTGTTAATATGAATAATGTTGCTCTTGATATATCAGGAATTGCTGTTAGTGCAGTGAAATTGGTTGATGATATATATTATGATCCCAGTGCGCAGTTATTGATTCAGAAGACATTGGATGCTCCTGCTGCTGGTGATGGTACTGGTACTGCTCCTCCTGCTGATGCTCCCCCTCCTGCTGATGCTCCCCCTCCTGCTGATGCTCCTGGTACTGGTGGGACTAGTGGTTTCACACTATTCAACAACCGTTTATCTAATAAAGTATTTGATGGATTTATTACTACGTCAAGTGATGATTCAACCATAACGTGGGATATATTTGACCGCGCAGGAATTCAAAAACTTTCAGCATTTAGTGATAATAATTACGCAGCGAGTTCTGATTCGGCAAGCTTTGTAGTAAAAATATTAAATGCCTCGGACAATACATCACAAGTAGTTATGATGACTCAACAAGAACATACAGCAATTCTCGTGCTAACAAATGAAGGCACAGGCACAACAGCAAAAAATAAATATAAAATACTGGGTATTAGAAGGTATATTGGGAAAAACCTTGAACAACCAACTACTACGCCATCTACACCTAATTATACACCAGGTGAAGATAGTGCTGAAGAAGAAGAAGAAGAAGAAGGACAAGATATATCAGATTCCGCAATGTCAGAATATTGGAAATGGTTTCACTACTGGAATGCCGACGGTGGTGGCGCTATGGGAGGCACACAACCGATGTCGCAAGATTATATGTTAAAAACAGATTATGTTCCTATGGCGTGTCCTTCGTGTAGCGGTAATTGTCCAAATGGGAATTGTTCTCATGTAAACGGCGGAAGTGGAGGGATTGTTGGAACAACAGGTAGTGTAGCAAATAATTTAATTGATAAAACAAGTGGTATTGTAGAGAAAACATTAGATACAGGAACAGACTTGGCGTTGGGTGGTGCTATATTAGGTGCTGCAGCTGCTAAAGGTGCTGCTGACTTAGGAAAAGATGCTGTAAAAGGTGCTACTGACTTAGGAAAGGATGCTACAAAAGGTGCTGTTGGTATAGGAAGAGAAGTTGCGGGTGGTGCCGCTGGTATAGGAAGAGAAGTAGCAGGTGGTGCTGCAGGTATAGGAAGAGGAGCAATTAACTTAGGGAGAGAAGTAGTAGGAGGTGCAATAGGATTAGGAAAAGACGCAGTAGGTGGAACTGCCGATTTTATAAAAGATTCACAATACGCTAGAGCAGGAGGGTATGCGTCAGGTAGTAACGGAGATATTAGAACTAGAAAATATGTAAGTGGTCAAAATGTAGTAGGTGGAATGGATCCTTATACATATAACGGTGCGTTAGCAAAACGAGGTGGTTCTAATTTTATGCCTTTGACATCTGATTTCAGTTCTTTTAGATAAAAAAGAAAACATAAAAAACATATAGAATATTTTTCATATTATATAAAAAGTATGAAAAATATAAATATATTATTAAATAGAACCGAAATAGAAAATGAAATAAAACAAATATTAAATGATTTTGAGGAAAAATGTAATAATCAAACATTTAAAAAGGGTTTATATATTTATGGAGCACCAGGAACAGGTAAAACACAATTTGTTATGGATATATTAAAATCATTAAATTATGATGTAATAAATTACGATGCTGGAGATATAAGGAATCGTTCATTAATAGATACAATAACAAGTAATAATGTATCGACGAGAAATGTATTAGATATGATGAATAAAAAGATACGAAAGATGGTAATTGTAATGGATGAAATAGATGGTATGAATAGCGGTGATAAAGGAGGCATTACAGCATTAATAAAGTTGATACGACAAAAAAAGACAAAAAAGCAAAAATTAGAAAATATAACCTTATTGCCTATCATTTGTATAGGAAATTATTACCTGGATAAGAAAATGAAAGAATTAATGAAAGTGTGTTATTCGTTCGAATTAAAAACACCAAGTGAAGAACAGATTATAAATATATTGAGATTAACAATACCAGATAATACGTTTAGTAACAATACAATGCAAAATATAACCAAATTTATACAGGGTGATTTGAGGAAATTGAACTTTATAGAAAAGGTATATACAATTAATAAAGATAACGTAAATGATGATACAATTAAAGATATATTACGTATAAAATATTATAATGAAGATTCGAAAGATATCACAAAACAATTGATAAACAATTATATTCCATTAGAAAATCATAATAGTTTTATGAATGAAACGGACAGAACGATTGTCGCTTTATTATGGCACGAGAACATAATAGATATTTTGGATAAGAAAAAAATATCCGAAACATTACCAACATATTTGAAAATATTGAAAAATTATTGTTTTTCTGATTATATGGATAGAATCACATTCCAGCATCAAATATGGCAATTTAATGAGATGAGTTCAATGAATAAGACATTTAATAGTAACAGGATTTACCACAAAGAGATAAATAGAAAAAAAAATATATTAAAAACAGGTGAAATCAGATTTACAAAGGTTCTTACAAAATATTCTACGGAATACAATAATCAACAATTTATGTTTAATATGAGTCAAAAACTAGATATGGATACAAGTGATGTTAATGCGTATTTACAAGAATTGCGCTATATGAATGGTAAAGAGTATTGGGAAGAATTAAACACACCTTTAATGAATGCGTTAGAAGAAAGTAATATAACCAAATTAGATGTAAGGCGAGCATATCGTTATATAGATAAAAATGAATAGACATTTATTCAATAATAATAATATTATTATTGAAATTATGTGGATATCAAAATAATTATTGATTATTCATTCTTTTCATATATTTTAAGTTTATCTTTTAGACTTTGATTTTCCTGTTGTAATTCCAGCATTTTCTGATCGTTAGACTGATTTAGCTTGTTTTGTATGGTTTCATTAATCTTAATTAGTTCTTCATTTTTATATTTAAGTTTTTTCATTTCTTCACGAAGACCATTAATGAGTCTAATAACATCTTGTGATTTCAGAGCAACAGGAGGTTTACCAGGTTCTTGTAAAACAATTTGTTCTCCGGAAGGATTATTTTGTTTTGCCTGTTCTTGTCGTTCCTGTTCCATTTTTTTACGCTTTTCTTCAATTTCTTTTGTTTGTTTTAAAACATCGGGTTTATTAGCGGGTTCTCCGGGTGCGTATTCTTTTAATAATGTGTCGATATCTTCTAAAAAAAACTTTTTGATATTATCTTCTGTTGCTTTACGTATAAATTTAGAAACCGTTTTATCAGATTGTTTCATAAATTGTGGATGGGGATTATCAAGTAATTTACGTTTATCAAAAGTATTATGTTCGTGTGAAAAAACAAGAATTGTTTTACAAGGGTCTAATTGGACGAAAGGTATAGTGTATCCGT
>Ga0075480_10002746_pt1 | contig 11309 bp, 5 predicted proteins | sample DEB08_DNA_7_FD_81590 | JGI IMG/M metagenome (GOLD analysis project Ga0075480, IMG submission 81590) | Aqueous microbial communities from the Delaware River and Bay under freshwater to marine salinity gradient to study organic matter... | ecosystem: Environmental > Aquatic > Marine > Coastal ... | reverse complement strand
TTCTAATTCTAAATGAGAGTTTTCTAAGTTTAAACCTTCCCTAAAAGCTCATGATTTTCAACACCGCTGTGTAGATGCCAGATCCCATTAATCCAAGGGCAGATAATCCAAGGAAGATATCCCATGTTTTATTTGGTCTAACTCTTGGATCGCTGCATTTATACCTGAAGTACAATGCTGAGATAGCCATGATTGGTAACATTAAAGCGTTTAGTAAACCACCGATAAGTACTAAAGATGTAGGGCTTTTGAATGTTGCGTAGATGATAACACAGAGGATTGGCAACAATGCACAAAAGAATTTTTTCCAGAATGTATTCGATTCTTCAGTGCTCTCCTTTAAACCAAAAACATTAAGGGAGTCTGCAACGACTCTGGCTTTTGAAGCATTTCCTACAAAGAAAGTAGAAAATAAAACAGCAAAGGCACCGAAAAGAAAAACCCATTGAGCCCATTCTCCAAATACAGGAACATACATCATTCCTAAAGTTCTAACCATGTCACTCTTCTCTGGAAGAAGGCCTATTTTATTGAGTATTCCAGCTCCTAGTAGATAGAAAACAATGGTCGATGTAGTATAAACAACCAGTGAGCACCAGGCGTCCCAACGAAGAACATTCATCCAGCCATTAGCTCTATCTGCCCATTCTTGGGAATTATCTTTTGGGCCAACAAACTTGGCATAGCCTGCTTCTTGACACCAATAAGGGTAAAAGACTAATTCACCGGCGGCAACGCCAATAATTCCAAATGTAGAAAGAGCGGTTTCTAGAGGGTTTAATTCGCCAATTTCAGGAGGCAGTTGGAATTTCAATCCTTCAATAATGCTACTCATTGGGATTGCCCATTCAGCTATAGTTTGTAGCATTATTAGGTTGAGAACTGTAGCTAGAGTAAAGCAGCCGATAAGCACGGTAACAAAAGTTGCTATAAATCCATAGCCACCTTTTACTAACATAATGACTGTGATAATTGTTATGATGATGCACCAATAGACATCGTCATGATTTTTGTTTTGTAAGTCTGCTATTTTACTTCTGAACTCATCCGACTCATACTTGATTTTATCCTTTGCGTACTTAGCTTGGAGCTCAGTTAGTTCTGGATATTTACTTAGATAACCAACCGAGTTTTTATCTAAAGCCTTAAGGTCGTGCTCGGCTTTGTGGCTCTTGATGACGGTCATAGTTTTTTCAGTCATCAAAGCATTGTATTCTTTGCCAACTTCTGTTATGGGAATTGACATCGCAAGTGACTGTCCAACGCCACCAACAATACCTCCCATCTGAAAAGTGGTGGCAATAATCATACACAGCCAACAAGCAAGAACCCAGTTCACTTTCTTGATTCTAGGACCAGGAACCATCTGCATGCCTTCAAGAGATGTTTTACCAGTGGTAATAGCAAAGCGGCCGATCTCGACTTGGACAAAAACTTTGATGATACAGCCAATGATGATAAGCCAAAGTAAGTAAAAACCTGCTTGTGCACCAGTTGCAGTTGTGGCAATCAGCTCTCCAGAGCCTACAACTGCCGCTGCAACTATAAGTCCAGGGCCAAGTTCTTTGAGAATTCCACCAATTGATTTTGGTGGATTCCGAATCGGATCTTCTTCAGACATCTTATCTCCAGCTGTCGTTCATTCGGCGTGTATGATAAGCACTGTTAATACGCCAATTGCAGATTTTCATTAATAGTTTTGATTTGATTTCGCTATGTTCTTGAGATTCCCATAAGTTGTTCATTTCATCTGGGTCGTTTAGCATATCAAATAATTGCCCATCCTCGCGATCAACAAAGTGAGTCAATTTATATCTCTCATCGCGAATCATTGTCATGAAATCACATGTTTCAAAATGGTCATCTCGTCCTTGTTCACAGTAAACATGATCTCGAATTTTTTCTTTTTCTCCTTTTAGGATTGGCAGAATAGACTTAGCTTCAAATTCCTCAGGAATTCCTGCACCTGCCATTTCCAGTAACATTGGCGCAATATCCATTTGTTGTATGAGTGCATCTACTGTTTTTCCACCTTCAAAATACTTAGGACCCCAAACGATAAATGGCATTCTGTTAACTTGATCGTACATAGTCCACTTTTGTGTGTGTCCATGATCCGTTAAGCAGTCTCCATGGTCTGATGTGAAGACAACGATGGAATTTTCCAAATAACCAGTTTCCTCGAGAGTAGTCATAATCTCACCAACCTTTTGGTCGATCATGGTAACATTGGCTAGATAGTAAGCTCTAACTTTGTGTCTTTGTTCATGAGTCGGAGTCAGTGTGTGAACGATTGAGTCGTGGTCAACTTCAGTATTGTGAACCATTAAGTTTCTGTAAGCTTCTGGCTGATTAGCTAAATCCTCTTGGGTATATTTTTGCATAGGAAGATCTTTGTTGATGTATCGGTCAGCAAACTCTGGAAGCGGGTCGTATGGAGGATGTGGGCCAGGAAAGCCAATCTGTAAAAAGAGCGGTTCTCTTTTTGGATATTCCTTGAGCCACCACTTTGCAAAATTACCAACAAACATGTCAGAGTGCATATCTTCATCTAGTTCCCAAAGGAATGCACCCATCGCATCTCTGTAATCTTCTCTTTGGCGATACAAAACGCGTTGTTGTTTGACTATTCCACGAGCTCTACATGCCTTGTCCCATTCATCATAAAAGTGACGGCCTTCAAGAAATCTATCTTTGTTTTCAACTACATAACGTTGATTGAATCCACAAGGAGTATTCAGTGGCCAAGTATGCATCTTACCGATGTTAACAGTGTTGTAGCCAGAGTCTCTTAAGTTCTCAACCCAAGAATGTTGCCAGGAGTCAGCATTTTTAAGAATACCTGAAGTATGTGGGTAGAGTCCTTTAAAAAGACTTGCTCTAGCAGGAACACATGAAGCGCCAGTTACATAACAATTATTAAAAGAAATTCCTTCGCGAACCAAGCGGTCCAAATTTGGAGTTTCCATGTAGTCGAAACCAAGAGCATTAATAGTATCAAATCTTTGTTGGTCAGTAATTATAAAAATTATATTTGGTTTTTCTTTCATATCTCTTCACGTCTCTAAATTTACTCATCTTATTTGTTCTTCTAAGCACACAAAACAATTATGGTGACATGTAATTAGGATGACAGGAAGTTTGACTAATTTGTACATTTTTGCTTCCATCATCTTTGCATTAGTTCAAGATGTCGGGATGGGTGAAGGTACAGAACTTTCAAATACAGGGCCTGTTAATACTACTTCCGATAATATTCACACAGCCGTTTGTTTCACATCACGTCTCTAAATTTACACATCTTACTTAGTATATAGAGCAACACACACGATTATTACGGAAGAGCTCCATAAAGGTGACAGAGAGTTTTTGAAATTATTCAAAAATTAAGCAGCTGATTTTATTTATTTTAAAGTTTTATATAAATTTTATGATTTTAAAAAAGTTGTACTTAAGCCTTGGTCTTGAATATTTTTGTTATGATATCAGCATGAAATGTTTAAATATTATTAAATTTGAAAAATATTTCTAAATATGATTTGAATTAATTCTGGATATGGATATTATCTGGCCTTGTGAGAGGTTGTGGTGGGCAACTTAGTGTTGTATGCATAGGGAAGAGCATGAAGTTTAAAGGGGCAGCATTTGCTGCAATTATACTTGGTGTATACGTCTGGATCGTATGGCCAAAAGGTTTATCGAATCAAAAAGAAGACCAATCATCTGAAATTATTGTTGAAAAGCCTGAACTTAAAAAGAAAGAAAAGGCAGACAGATCAACAAAGTTTGTAAGCGAAAAAGATCTCAAGAATAAGCCTCAAGCAGGCGAAAAAGAGGACCCATCCTTAGTTAAACAAGTCCCAGCTCCTCCATTAAGCAAAGAACTTCATGATGAATTAGCTGACCTTAGAAAAAATGGTTATGGCAAAATCCCTCCAGTTAATCTAAAAGAAAACTTAAACCCGCAAAAGCAAAGTGCTGTTGAAGCAGTTCTTAGTGGGAATCATCCAGAAAGATTGTCTGTGGTTGGTAAACGCGAAAAATTTGATTATGAACGCTACAAAGAAAACCCTCAAGAATATTTGAATGTAGTCGTTCCTTCTAGAGCTTTAGACAGTGCTAAGCCAGGAGAGGGGGTGCAGCGCTTATCTAGAGTAACATCACAATACATAGAAACCTATCAAGGCGAGACTGTTGAGTTAGTCGTCAAAGGAGCTGTTGGAGATGCACCGGTTTCAGCAACGGTTTTTGATGGTGGTCAATTTCAAAACGATCTTAGTGCCATAACAGTCCAGGCTGATTCAAATGGCACTGCCACTTTACAGTTCACGCCAACAGCTGGTGTCATTCAAAATACAAGAATTACAGTCGCATCACCATTATCAAGTGGTGTGGTACACTTTAACGTTTACGTAAGGAAGAAAAGGGAGCAAGCTCAACAATGATTAGAACATTTCGAAATATAATATTTGCCTGTTTGTTAATAGGCTCAACAAATGTAAAGGCAGAAGATGTGCCTGTTGGAGAACTCTCTTTTACTGAAATTCTAGCTGAGCTTAGTCGTCAAATTGATTCTATTTATGCTACTTGTTGCAATATCAATGACAAGCCTCCTACAAACTGTAAAAGATGTGAAGAAGAACATTCTATATATGATTCAGAAGGGTTCAATGGTGACGTTTGCCCAATTGAAGATGGAGAAACAGATTCAGGGGTTGATGGGGATTCTAAAGTTGAAAATACTACATTCTCTTATAACCAGGTTCAAACTGATGGACGTTATGGCGGTGGTTTCGGTGGAGGAGTAAGCTCTTGTTGTGGCGGTGGAGTTGGAGCCCAGGGTGCTGCAGCCCCACAATTCAAAAGGCACTTTACTTCCCGTAAAGCAGGAATTGTTGGAGACTTTGGTTTAGACCAATCCTCCAGTTACGACTACAAACTTCGATTAATGGTCGATGCTAACGGTAAGCACATTGCCGATATCGATACTCCAAACTCAAACTTTAGCCGTCGTATGGTTGATGGTCGCGATGGAGATCCAATGGACGGAATCTTTCATGACCAATTAAATGGTGTTGTTTCAGAGCTTAAATTATTAGATGAAAATGGTCTGCCTACAATCGACTTATCTCTAGCAAAAACAGCTGAGCTCTACTCACTTACTCGACGCTTATATCTTTTTGAAATTATTCAAATGGGCACTGACTATGTTGGTCGCTTAAAAGCTATTAAGAACCGCAATGGCTACGGAATTGATATTCAGTACAAGTCTGAAATAGAAGGCATGTTTACTGCAACGGAATTAGCGAATAGCCCAGAACTTCAGTGGCAAAAACATACAGTTACAGATGCTACTAAAAGAGTAACTACTTTCGAATATCATTCCGATTTCACAATTGGCGGGAATTATGTTATTTCTTCGGTAACTTTACCAAACAACAAACAAGTTCTTTATAATTACGAACAAGACACTCTATCAGAAGTCATTTACCCGGACAATTCAAAATCTGTTTACTACTACACTTACCAAGGTAACTTCACTCATTTTCATGCTCATGAAGTAAGTGGCAAGAAAAAAGAAGTTGTTATGTCAAATAACATCGCAGGAGTCTTGATAGGAACTAACCAATTGACTGCCAATGGAGTTCAGATTTGGAATCAGTCTTCTTTTCTCGCTAAAACAGTTTCAGTGAAAAACGAAGTCCGTTATCACTTAATGTCTAACCAAGTTAAACCGTATAACCTTCGTACTATTTACCAGGGGAAAGGAAAGCTTACTCAAGTGCACAATGGTTGGTGGGCCCGTCAATTTAACGGAAATGTTTCCATTCCGGCAAATGGAGAGGGCTGGACTTACGCTACAGTTACTGGATCAAAAGAAGGAAAGTATGCAAAATGGAAAGGCTATCCACATGGTCAGCTATACAAAAAAACGCCTTCAACTTTATATGATGACCAGGGAGTGCAATACTTTTACGAATATAGCGGAAATTTACTAACCAAGAAAACATATCTCGACAATACTTATGAAGAGTGGGATTATAATCAATTCCGTCAAGTAACAAGATATAGAGATAGACTTGGTCGTGTAACTAAATCAATGTACGATTCAAGAGGTAACCTTCTTTCAAAAGAAGTAGGGCTTATGGAAGTTGCTGGGGTCGATACACCAACTCAAGAGCATGCCGTTTTCAATAAAGAATATTATCCGGCAGGGCATGCAAATGAATTCTTACTCAGGTATGAATGGGACGCTAATAATAACCGAAAAGAATTTATTTATAATAGTGACGATCAACTAATCACCATAAAAGAACCAAATGACGAAGGTTCGGGTTACCATATTGCATCTAGCTTCACTTATGACCCTGTGACTAAAAAGCTTGAAACGTCAACAGATGCGGAAGACCGAGTTACAAGCTTTTACTATGATGACAGAGAAAGACTTGTTAATATAACATATAATGATGATTCGACGGAACTTACTTTTTATGGAGAAACGGTTTATGATCCAAATGATCCAACTGTCATTTTAAAGAATGAAGCCGATCTCGTAGTCAAGAAGAAAGACCGCAATGGTAACGTCACCAAGTTTGAATACGATGATGCTGGTCGCTTAGTGAAAACTATAACAGCTTATGCAACTATGGATGCTGATGGTTTTGGTGAGCAATTAGTTGACAATGGTAATGACTCTATAAAAGATTGTACTTACATTGAAGGTACAGATATAAGAGATAGCTGTACGACAGATGGCGATCGAGTTGATTATCATTTTGACTACAGAAGAAGAAGAGTTGGGTCAACTTCTTACCCGAATGCAAATGTATCTTTAACTACAAAGTCTGTTTATAAGAATAATCTTCTCTTTTGCAGTGAAGATGCTTATGGAAGAAAAACCTATTATGCATACAGAAATACTGATAATGCTTTACTAAGAACAATCACTGGAACAGTTCCTTCTTATACATTATCAAACTTCAGTGACGTTCTAAATGAAGTAAGAGATCAAAGCAATAATGCAGATTTCTTGCTTACCGAATATGAAGTTGATGTTGAAGGGCAAACAACTGCAGTAATTGATCCACGTGAAATTCGTAATGAAACTCAGTATGATAGCCGTGGCCGAGCTATCCGCCAGATTAATGATGCCGGATTAGGAAAGCTTAATCAAACTTTTGACACTTTCTACGATGCCAACAGCAATGTTAGTTCCAGTGAGGATGCTCTTGGTAATGTAACCAGCATGACTTACACAAGAAGAAATTTATTAAAAACTAGAACTGTAGCGCTTGGGACGAGTATTGAAGCCACTGAATCATTCACATATTACGATGATCGAAGAGCTCATACCCATACGGACTTTAGAGGAAATACATCTACAACTGTTTGGCATGTCTGCTGTGGTCGACTTCAGGCAAAAATTGACCAGGAAGGAAATAAGCAGGTTTTCAATAATGACTATGCTGGTAACTTTACTCACACAGCAGTTGTAGATCATGAAGCAAATCTAACTGATTATCATGATCTTCCAGATAATGATGAAGGACAGCCATTAAATACTCTTCAGGAAATAACAACGCGTTACGATGAACGTCATCGCCCAATCGCTAGAACAGTATGGAATGAGCACTTGGGTGATATCCCACCAAACTCTGTTCCAATTGCTGGAGATGATAATGTTTCGGAAGAAGGTTTTACTTCTAGAACTTTCTATTTTGATGAAGTCCCTGGACACGATGTTCTTAAACCTCTTCTCGATGAACTTGAAGAAGATAATAACGTACAGGATTACTTCGATTCTTACTCTGATGGTTCGGCTGTTATTCAGGTAAACCCTGAAGGCGAAGTTGCAGTTTCAATCCAAGATGGAGTCGGAAGAACTGTAGCGACTGGAATGTACTCAAAACTTTCCTACACTGCATTTTTGGAATCTTTGAATTATGCCGACCTTGATCTAGTGACATGGCAAACTGTAAGTCATGACAACATTGCAGATGGACTGGTAGAGACGACTTCTGTAAGTGCTCTTAATAATAAAAATTCAGCTAGAACTGACGGCGCTGGCCGTAGAATCAAAACTATTGATGCTGAACTAAAAGAAACTAATTATGAGTATGATGCTAACTCTAACTTGGTCTCTGTTAGAGATGCCAATGGTGTTGGCCAGGACTGTACATTTGATAACCTAAATAGAGATATGACTTGTACAGATACTTATGGAGACCTAACAAGCAGAGTTTACGACTTAAATAATAATCTTCTGAGCGTAATTGATGCTAGAGGTAAATTCAGCTTAAATGAGTATGATGAACGCAATCGCCTCATTAACAATTGGAACCGTCTTGTTACAGAAAGCTTTACTCCAACTAGTCTTCCTCCTGAAGAAGAGGGGACTAATTATGAGTACGATGCCAATAGTAATGTTATCGCTATCTGGGACGCAAATCAGGCTCCAACAGATTATCAATTTGCAACTCGTTATAAGTTCGATGCAAGAAATTTAAATATAGATGTCGCTTACCCAGGCCACCCAGCTAGCTTAGATGAAGATAATAGCTATATAGATTTCACTACTGCTCAGACCGATGTCTTATACGATAGAACATCTTGTTCATATGATGGCATGGGAAGAAAAGAAGTTTGTACAGACCAAGAACTGGATACAGTAACATATACTTACGATTTAGCTTCAAGACTTTTAACTAGAAAGTATCATATGGCAGGAACGGCTTTAGAGTCAACTGATACCTTTGAATATGACGATGCTTCTCGTCTTGAGCTTGCACAAAAAGGTCGTTATAACAACACTGTTACTTTCACTTATGATGACATTGGTCGTAAGAAAACTGAAAAAATGACTTTAGCTCTCCCTGGGAGCGCCGATTTTCAATCGGCAGATACTTTCACAACGACGTATAAAAAATACGACAAGGATAACCGTCTAGAAGAAGTTCTTTATCCTACAGGCGTAAATAACACCTCAGAAACTAGAACAAAGCTGAGCAAAACCTGGACTACTCGTAACCAATTACAGTCTCTAACTTTCAATGCTTCACCGATCATAAGTAACTTTACTTATGATGATGGTATGAGAGAAGAAACTAGAACTTTTGACAATGGCTTAATATCGACAAAATCTTACAGGGATAATACAACAAGCAAAGATAACCAGCTTGCATCAGTTTCAATTGCTGGAAAAGCAGACTTGTCTTTCAACTATGCTTATGATCCAAACAAGAATGTAACTTCGGAAACATCCACTGGAATAGCCATGAAAGTCTACGACTGGACAACAGTCAAAGACGCTAATGACAATGGTTTTGATGCTATCGACCGCATAACAAACTGGGAAAGAACCGATCCAGGTAATCCAGATAATCAATCCTGGACTTTAGATAGAATTGGCAATTGGGATAATACAGTTGGTCAGCTTGGAGCTAATAACTTCAATGAAAATCGCGATCACAATGCAGTTCACGAAATAAGTTCGATTACTCCAAGCGGTCAAGCAGCTAACAGCATCACTTATGATGCCAAAGGTAACATAACTCTTGATGCCAATGGAAACTCCTTAGTATGGGATATTGATAATCACCTCAAATCTCATAATGGCGTAACTTACACTTATGATGCTTTAGGTAGAAGACTTCAAAAATCAGACGGCACAACTTCTGTACTATTCATCTGTGATGGTCAAAGAGTTATCGAAGAATATGAAAATACAGGTTCAGGCTACAGCTTAACTAGATCTTATGTTCATGCTTCATACATCGATGATATCATAGCAAAAATTGAAGGCTCAAATAAACTTTATTACCACTCTGATCGACAGTTCAATGTAAGAGGCCTAACGAATCAATCAGGTAATATCGTTGAGCTTTACGCTTATACTCCATATGGTAAACAGACTGTAGTTAGTTCAACCGCTGTGACCAATAACAACTACGGCTTTACAGGTAGATATCTTGATTCAGAATCAGGGCTTTGGTACTTCAGAGCCAGATACTTTGATACTGAGTTAGGTAGATTCATTTCAAGAGATCCGCTCGGGTATGTCGATGGAATGAGCCTTTACAATGGGTATTTTGCAGAAGGGTTTGGGTTGGACCCTAGTGGTTTAGAAAATGTTATAATGCAAATCACTCCTAAGGATGCGAAAGATACTCCATTTAAGAAATCGAATAGGAAGCAATTTGCCGGTGGTAGAGGAATAACTTATTTTATATATCAAAAAGAGTATCGTTCAAGCGCAGAAACAGATAAGACACATAGAGTAAAACCAGGCTTAGAGGAAATTACTAAACCAGATGGTACTGTTTGTTTTCAATTAAAAATAAATATTGCCGCATCTATTTTCGTAATTCTTTATGATGATGGGTTTAAGACCTCCAAAGAGTTACAGCAAGCGTATGGGCATGAACAGAGGCATGTAGAACATTTTTTAGAATTCTTTGATACCATGGAAAAAGTAGCAATGAAATTTGCAAAGATATATAATACAAAAAAAGAAGCTAAAACTGCTTGGCTGAAGTTTAAGAAATACTATGATCAAGAATTTAGTAAGGCCTTTATGAAAGAAGCAAACCATAATCATGGAGACTTTAAAGAAAATGGTGTTAAAAATGAGGTGAAACTTTTTGACCCTCTTCCAGGTTCTAGTAAATTACCAAAAGGGCGAGACAAACCATGAAATTTTCATTTTTAATTTTTATTATATTTCTCACAGGGTGTTCTCAAATACAACCATGGGAAGGGACCTATACAACTTCGAAAAAGCTGAAAGGTTATTTTGAAGTTAGGTTATGTATCTATAAAGAAAATCATCAATATAAGTATAAAAAAATTCTATTTTCAGACGTCGGTGGTTATTCAAGACTTCAAAAAGGTAATTGCTATGTTGTTGGAAATACTATCTTAATTCCAGATTGTTTAATTTTTGATCAAGCAATAAAAAATGAAGATATTCCAGAAAATCACGAAATTAACGAACTCCCCGAAAACTTTCAGTTATTTACTGAAGCTTTAGTTGATAAAAATGAGTTATTTGTCGAAAATAATATTCTTAAATATAAGCAAACTAAGAGTGGTGATAAAATGGCTCTAATGAACGTAAAAAGCACACAAACAAATCAAAATGACTTATATTTAACTTTAATTAAGTCTTCTAGTCTAAGTGTTTCTGATAAAGATTTAAAAAATCTTAAATTGGTGGATAAAGATTAAAAGTACTAGGTAAGGCGAAAGAGGATTTAGGTAGATTCATTTCAAGAGATCCGCTCGGGTATGTCGATGGGTTGAGCCTTTAT
>Ga0075480_10002742_pt1 | contig 11320 bp, 8 predicted proteins | sample DEB08_DNA_7_FD_81590 | JGI IMG/M metagenome (GOLD analysis project Ga0075480, IMG submission 81590) | Aqueous microbial communities from the Delaware River and Bay under freshwater to marine salinity gradient to study organic matter... | ecosystem: Environmental > Aquatic > Marine > Coastal ... | reverse complement strand
GACCTCATTTATCTTGGGCACCCTAATAACCCAACTGGTCAACTTCTGGATAAAAAATCAGCATTAGACTTTATTGAGAACCATCCTGATCTTTACTTTTTTATTGATGAAGCTTTTATCGATTTTACCGGAGAAGAGCACTCCTTCATTCACGATTTAAAAGGCAATATGTTAATTGGCCGATCATTTACAAAGTTTTTTGCCATTCCTGGTCTTAGGCTGGGAGCCCTTATTGCTTCTGAAAAGTTAGTAAAAACTGTACGATCTCAAATGTTCTCATGGTCAGTAAATGAACTAGCTTTGAGTGTCGGGGGCCATGCACTACAAGACTCAGAATATAAAGCTAAAACTCTTAAAACAGTGAAAGAAAATAAGGCATGGCTTCAGGAAAAGCTGAGTCAAATTCCTAAAATTACTGTAAGAGACTCTTCTGTAAATTATTTACTTTGCAGGCTTTCAGATCACAATTTAAAGGACTTAAAACAAGAGCTTCTAATTGAGCATAAGATAGCTATAAGAGACTGTTTTAATTATGAAAACCTAGACGATTCTCACTTTAGAATTGCGGTTAAAAGTCAGGTAGAAAATGAAAGGCTATTAGAGGCCTTAAATTGCTGTTTAACATCAAAACGTGTTTCTAAAGTTAAGACAAAAAAACCGTCACTTATGATTCAGGGAACAGCCTCGAATGCTGGTAAAAGTATCTTAACTGCGGCTTTCTGCAGAATCCTTTTTCAAGATGGATTCAAAGTTAGTCCATTTAAGTCACAAAATATGTCATTAAACTCTTATGTGACCCATGATGGATTCGAAATTGCCAGAGCTCAGGTGGTACAAGCTCAAGCTTCCAGACTAGATCCGGATATTCGTATGAACCCTGTCCTCTTAAAGCCAAATGCTGAGAAAGGAACTCAGGTTATCATCAATGGGGAAGTAGTGGATAACATGGTTTGGAAAGACTATATCAAATACAAACCAAAAGCGTTTGAAGAAGTTAAAAAATCATACGACTCCCTGTCTGATGAGTTTGATATTGTCGTTCTTGAAGGAGCTGGCAGTCCGGCTGAAGTTAATCTGAAAAAAGATGATATCGTCAACATGGGAATGGCACGATATGCCAAATGTCCGGTTTTACTTTCCGGTGATATCGACCGAGGCGGAGTTTATGCCTCTTTTGTAGGAACCAATGAAGTATTACTCCCATGGGAACGAGAATTAATTGTAGGTTACCTGGTTAATCGTTTTCGCGGCGACTCTTCGCTATTACAGGAAGCTCATGACTTTGTAGAATTACACACAGGTAAACCCGTATTGGGAACTATTCCTTTCATACATAATCTTGGATTACCTGAAGAAGACTCTGTCTCTTTTAAAGAGAAAGTTAACAGCACTGTGGAAAAGCCTATAGACATCGCCATAATTGACTTACCCAGAATCTCAAACTTTACGGACTTTGATGCCTTCGATGTCGAAGACGATGTCAGCATTCGCATTGTTCGTCATGTAGGAGAACTTGGATCACCGGACTGCATTATCATTCCAGGGAGTAAAGGTACTGTCTGTGACCTTTTGTATATTAAAAATAACGGTCTTGCTAAAGGTATTTCAAATCTTGTAAGCGAAGAGAGCTGCAGAATCGTTGGCATATGTGGTGGTTTCCAAATGCTTGGCAAAACAATCTTAGACCCATTGAATGTAGAATCATCATCTAAAGAAACTGAAGGTTTGGGGCTTTTAGATGTCAGTACAGAAATGGCTGCCAATAAAACTTTAAGGCAAGTGAAACTTCCTGAAAATGTCGAAGGATATGAAATACATCATGGAAAAACCAGTGTCGGAAGTGGCGAGGTTTATATTGCATCCGGGGATAATATTCTGGGAGTAAGAAATGGCCATATTGAAGGAACTTACCTTCACGGTATTTTTGATAATGACATTTACAGATTGAATTTTCTAAATGAATTGCGCTCCAGGAAAGGCCTAAGTCAAAAAACAAACCCAACTGTTTATAATCTGGAACCGGCTTTTGACAGACTGGCGCAAACGGTACGCGAACATGTTAATCTCGATAAAATATATGGACTAATGGGACTGTGAAAAGATTAATCATTGCAGGAACGGGTAGCGGTGTTGGCAAAACTTCATTGACCCTTGGAATCATACGTCAACTCAGAGACCTAGATCTTAAAGTAGTTTCATTTAAATGCGGTCCTGACTACCTGGACCCAAGTTGGCACCGAATTGCTTCTGGAGAAGAGTGCTATAATCTAGATGGCTGGATGACAGATAAAGATTATGTAACTAGCTTATTTGATCGAGTAAGCCAAGATTACGACATTGCAGTTATAGAAGGAGTTATGGGGCTATTTGACGGAGCTTCCCCCACTTCTCTTGAAGGAAGTACAGCTCAGGTAGCACACTGGTTAAATGCACCCGTTATCCTGGTTTGTAACTCTCATGGAACAGCACGTTCTTTAGCCGCTACAGTCAAAGGTTATGATTCACTTGAAGAGGACATAAGTATTGATGGCATTATTGCCAACTTTTGCGGTAGTGAAGGCCATGCTCGCATTCTCACTGATGCTCTTCAAAATGAAAATCTCGCACCACTTGTTGGATGGCTCAAGAGAGATATTCTCCCAGAACTTCCATCAAGACACCTAGGGCTTCACAGTGCGACTCAGGTTAGCAATGCAGAACAATGTATTAGCAAAATTTCTAAAACCATTACTGAAACCATAGACATTAATAAATTAGTTGAAGTAGCAGATAGGCCTTGGGAGAAAAAGGGTATTAATAATGCATCTGAAATTGACTCCTCTTTAAAGATTGGAATTGCCTGGGATGAAGCTTTTCAATTTTACTATCCTGATAATCTTGAGATGATGAGAGCTGCTGGCTTTGAAATAGAGTTATTCTCTCCACTTAAAGATAGCGAAGTACCAGAATGTGATCTTTTATACTTTGGAGGAGGATATCCAGAAGTTTATGCAGATGAACTCTCAAAAAATTCAGCAATGCGCGAATCGATTAAAAAACACTTTTCAAATAGCAAATGTATATACGCTGAATGTGGTGGTTTAATGTACTTGAGTAAGTTCGTCAAAACTGTTGATGGTAACAAATTCCCAATGGCATCCATTCTCCCCTTCGCGACAGAAATGCTGACTAAGAGAAAAATGCTTGGATACATAACGACCAGCTTTGAAAGTGACTGCTTTTTTGGTCGTAAAGGCGTTCAACTGAGAGGGCATGAATTCCACTACTCACAAATTATTGAAGAAAGTTCAGAAGACTGGCAGAAAGTCTATAGCTTACAAGGACGCAGAAAAGGTTCTAAACCACGAAATGAAGGATTCTTTAATACTTACGTTCTTGCTAGTTATGTACACCAGCATTTTGCCTCAAATCCAAAGGCTCTTCATCATTTAAAAGATTATCTGACAAAAATTTACAATAAAAACACTTCTGCATGAACAGCAAAGATTGCAAAAAGCATCCAGACCATAATATTTCACAGATTATTATACATAACAGGAATCCAGCGAAATTCTGGAACGGCCCCGCCACTGTGAGCAGCAAAAACTGTATAGTCAGATACTGAAAAGGGTTACATTAACCGCCTTCGGTTGGGAGGAAAGGAAGAAATTCCATGATGACCTGTCTTGTATATCGATAATGAAAACTATTTTGGAAACATTAAAGATGAACAAACATGTGCTGAAACAGACTCCCTGGCACATTGAGGTAACTAGTACTCAATCTTATACATGTTCTCTGTTGAAGCAGCAGGAGTTTACTGTGTATGATTAAGGAAGCTGTTGTTTTTATTGGGCATGGAAGTCGCCGTGGAAATTCTAATGAAAAGTTTGAGCAACTAGTAGATTCCTACCGTCAACGGCATCCTGAACAAGATGTTAGTCATGGCTACATTGAGCTTGCCAAACCCTTTATGGGGCTTGCCATAAGACAAGCTGCTGAAAATTTCGCAAAAGTTACCGCTATGCCTCTTCTACTCTTTAGAGCTGGCCATGCAAAGAATGATATTCCTATAGAGATAGGCGAAATTCGAAAGGAATTCCCTAAGGTTAACATTCGTCTTGCGGATGTGATCGGAGTTCATCCCAACATGGCAAAGTTGGCCTGGCTCCGTGCTTGTGAAACCAATTCACTTCCAGATAATCCAGAAGACACTGCGGTAGTTTTTATAGGGCGGGGCTCAAGTGACCCTGATGCTAATAGTGATTTTTATAAATTATCCCGAATCTTTGCTGAAGGCCGAAACTTCAAAATGGTTCTTCCATGTTTCATTGGCATAACTGACCCAAAACTCGAAGAAACTTTAGACCTTGCTTCCAGGTGCAGACCAAAAAAGTTGATCGTAGTTCCTTACTTCCTGCTTACTGGTGTGCTCATTGAACGAATAAACGAAAAAGTAGCAAATTTTAGTAAGGATTACCCATGGGTAAAAACTGAAGTCGCTGAACCTCTTGGAATGCATGATAAACTCTTCGAAACAATTGAATATCGCCTAGAACAGGCTGAAAGCGGTGCACCAATGGCATGCGATGGCTGCCGTTACAGAACACCACTGCCACAACAGGAAGAACACGTAGGGGGCTTAAAAGCTCTACTGTGGAGCCGCCGTCATTCGTTCACACATAATCAGGCTATGCCACAGGAACACACTCACAAGCCTATGAAAAAGCATGTTTTGGTTTGTGGAAATGTCGATTGTGTAGATAAAGGGGCTATAAAAATGCTGGCTTCTTTGAGAAAGGATTTAAAAGACCGTGGATTGCAAAAAGAGATTGGCGTCACTCGCACTTCCTGTATGGGACGCTGTGGAGAAGGCCCAACTGTCGCAGTCTACCCAGACGGCATATGGTATCGTGGAGTTCAGGCTTCCGATACAGAAGAATTAACAGAAAAACACTTAATTAACGATCAATTGGTGACCCGATTGGTAGATGACATTTTAACATAAAGGAAGCAATATGGCTTGTCATGAATTAGCCGCCCTGAGACTGGGCCTTATGAAAGTACTTGGAATCGAAGATGAAGCTGAGAAGCAGCATGAGCTCAAAGAACTTGGTGATAAAATTAATTGTGATGGACCTCTTAAGTCAATGACAAATGCTGAGGATCTGGATAAACTCAGAAAGTTTTTCAGTGTATCTTTAGTTGACCTGCAGGAAATGGTTTCCAAAACTGCTGATGATGATCCTAAAATGCCATACTACAATTCCCTTTTGGTACTTACAAAAAAGGTTGAGCAGGAATTGACCACCTACTATAAAAATCTAGAAGTTCTATATAACGATCTGGATGAAGTCCACCACTACTTACACGAGTTATTCCCTGCATAAATTGATATATGGCTAAGGTCAATACAGGTAAAGTCACAGAAATAAGGCAGTTTCAAAAAGACTGCCGTATGATCACAATGGATGTAAAAGACATCTCATTCATTGGCGGTCAGTACATTATAGTCAACTCTGGAGTGAAGTTGGCCGAAGATAAGTTTGCGAAAGCATCATATACTCTTTGCTCTCCGATTTCTAATCCTGAGTCCATTTCGATAATTGTTAAAAAGATTGACAAGGGAGTTTGTAGTACGCATCTAGTAGAGAAATTAAAGGAGGGTGATGAACTCAATTTCAGTGGTCCCTGGGGAGCAAAGAAATTTGAAGAATTTAATCCTAATGATGAGACTTTACTTATAGCTACAGATACTGGTATTTCAGCCATTATTGGTCTATTAAACTCGGAACAGACAAGAGACTGTCTCGACAAGTGCCGTATCTTATGGCTTACTCCATCGGAGAATTATTTCATTCCATTAAATGACCTGAAAGAGATGATTCCCGAACAAGTTCAAGGGAAAATTACTGTTGAGTATGTTGCACAGCCAAATTTCTCGATTCGTATTGACCAAAGCAAAGCAATTTTAAAAAATATTCTTGAGAGCTACAAGCCTAAATTTGCTATGCTGGCAGGTGATGGAGATATCATCGAACCACTACAGCAGCAGCTCTATAAAAGTGGAATTGAAGAAAACATCCCTGTTGACTGGTTTTTTAATAACCCTAAGAAGAAAGAAGAAAAAAAAGATCCTAAAAACCTTCGAACTGGTTTCACTACAGGAGCATGTTCTGCAGCAGCAGCTAAAGCAGCCGCAAAAGTACTCATAACAGGTAAAAAAATTGAGTCAATCGATACCATTCTGCCCAATAAACAGGAAGTAAATTTTAAGCTTGAAAGGTGTGATTTCAACGAAGATGGCTCTGCTACCTGCAGTATCATTAAAGATGCTGGTGATGACCCTGACTGTACCGATAAAGCAGAATTGACTGCGACAGTAAAACTTTTAGAATCTAATGAAGTCATTTTAATAGGTGGTAAAGGTGTCGCAACAGTCACCCAGGCAGGGCTTGGCCTTGAAATCGGCACTCCGGCAATCAATCCGGTTCCGAGAAAGAACATCACTGAAATGGTTCAATTAGAACTGCAAGCTTCTAATAAATTCAACGGTGCTGAAGTAACGATCTCTGTTCCTGGTGGAAAAAGAATGGCTAAAGAAACCATGAATGAACGTCTGGGTTTAGTTGGTGGTATATCGATATTGGGGACTACAGGAATAGTTAGACCATATTCAACTGCAGCTTTCAGAGCCAGTATAGTTCAGGCTATAAACCTTGCCATGCATTTGAATTATGATGAGGTCGTTTTCACTACTGGAGGGAAATCCGAGCAATATGCAATGGAGATCCATCATCACTTAAAAGTAGAAAGTTTCATTCAGGTTGGTGACTTTATTGGTTCTTCTTTAAAATCAGCCAAGAAAGCAGGTATTCGTCAGATTAACATTGTAGGAATGATGGGAAAACTTTCCAAAATGGCTGACGGCCAGACACAAACTCATATGAAGGGTTCAAGTGTAAACATTCCCATGCTGGCAGATATTACTTCAGGTTTAGGTGCTTCAGAAGAAGTAAAAGCTGAAATTCTTAAAGCCAATACTGCCCGACACGTTCTAGAAATTTGCAGTGCAAATAACTTAGAAAATATTACTGAAGAACTATGTAAAAGAGTCGTTCAGGTTATGACTGACTTTGTTGGTGGTGGAATGGACATCCATTGCTACCTGGTTGATTTCGGAGGTAAGCTTTTAGCTTCTGTTAAAGGAATAGATTAAGGTTTTTGAAAGGTATTTATGAAAGAAATAAATGATATGCGTCAAATGACGCAACTAGGAAGGCAGATAGAGAATAACAGCTTTGCAATAATCGATAACGAAGTTGGCCCTCACGATTTCAATTCACGGGAATGGGAAGTTGTCAGACGGGTTATCCATTCAACTGCAGATTTCGAGTACAAGCACCTGGTTAAGATGAGTGATAACGCCATTGATGCTGGTATTAATGCCCTAAAAAACGGTTGCAACATCATTGCAGATGTTAAGATGATAACTATTGGATTGAATAAAGCTCGTTTAGATTCTTACGGCTGTAATGCCTATAGCTATATTTCTGATGATGACGTTATAGCAACTGCAAAAGAAAATAACTCAACTCGCGCAATAGAATCCATACGTAAAGCTCATAAACTTGGTAAACTTGAGGGCTCTGTCGTTGCGGTAGGTAATGCTCCAACGGCCCTAATAGAGGTGGTGAAAATATTCAAGGAAACAGGTGTAAAACCAGCACTTATAATTGGAGTCCCAGTAGGCTTTGTTTCAGCAGTTGAATCTAAAGAAGAAGTACTAGATGAAAAAGAATCTCTGGACTACATCATTACTCGTGGTCGAAAAGGCGGCAGTACTATTGCTGTTTCAATCATCCATGCACTCCTAAAAATTTCAGTAGATGAGGCAGAAGCGAATAAGTAATGAGCAAAGCAGTCACAATAATAGGTATTGGTGATGACGGTTGTGTTGGACTTTCCAGCCGGGCAGTAAATGCTGTTTCAAAGTGCCAGGTTCTTGTAGGAGGTGAACGCCAGCTGGAGTTCTTCCCTCAACATGAAGGACACAAAATTCTCTTGAAAGGAGGATTAATGAAAGCCGTAGCCGAGATTACAGAACTTGCCGATGAAAACAATATTTGTGTATTGGCATCCGGGGATCCAATGTTCTACGGTATTGGTTCCTTGATCATGAAAAAAGTCGGTACTGAAAATTGTGAAGTCATTCCGCAACCGAGCTCAATCTCTCTAGCTTTTACCAAAGCGGGAATAAAATGGAATGATGCTTATCTGACTTCTTTTCACGGCCGTCCTCTTGAAGGGTTCTTAACTCGCTTAAAGCACTTCAATAAACTTGGAATATTGACTGATGAAAAAAACTCTCCTCAAGTTATGGCTCAATCTATTCTAGATTCAAAACTTGAGGGATGGCAAGCCTGGGTTTGTGAAAACCTCTGTGGAAAAGAAGAACGAGTTCGTCACTTTAAGACAATGGAAGAGCTGGCAAAGTGCTCCGACATAAGCAAGCTAAATGTCGTTATATTTATCAATGAATCTAAAGAATGGCAAGCCTCTCCTGCACTACCGAATTTACATGAAGATGAGTTTACCAAACGCGTTCCTAAAAAAGGACTGATAACCAAAAAAGAAGTCCGTACTCTTTCTCTAGCGGAAATGAACCTGAAGAAAGGTTCGGTTATTTGGGATGTAGGTGCCGCTTCGGGTTCGGTTGCAATTTCTGCTGCTATCACAGCATACGAAGGCAAAGCATATGCAATAGAAACGGATGAACGCTGTTACGAATTTCTCTATGAAAACCTCAAAACTCTTGCTGTGGATAATGTCACTGTAATTGAAGGGCGTGCACCTGATGCTTTGGAAGACCTTGAAGATCCAGACGCCATTTTTGTAGGAGGCAGCAAAGGCAGTTTAAAAGCTATTATTGAACTCTCTTTGAAGCGTCTCAAAGAAAATGGTCGACTGGTTGTAAATGCTATTACTTTTGAAAATATTCAGGAAGCCTACCAAACATTCAAGGATCTTGAAATCGAGGTAAACATCATTCAACTCAATGTTTCGAGATGTGTTCCTCTTGCACGTTTTCATAGATACGAACCACTTAACCCTATACACATTTTTAGTTGTACAAAACCAAAGGAAATATAATGAAAAAGACTTATAAAAATACACTTACATGCAGTTTCAAAATTACTGACACTTGTGGTATATCCAGAAAAGAACTTTTTGCTTCACTTAAGAAAGCTAAGGCGGATAAAAAATAATTTATGAGCCAATTGGGTAAATTATACGGCGTAGGTGTCGGAACCGGCTCTCCGGATTTAATGACTCTAAGAGCAGTAAATGTCCTTAGAGAGGTAGATGCCATTGCCATTCCACAAAGTAAGCCTGGACGGAAGTCTGTAGCCTGGCGTATAGCAGAACCAAATGTTAAGAAGAATGATCTTCAGGAACATTTGTACCTAACCTTTCCAATGACTAAAGACCCAGAGATCACTGTTCCTGCCTGGGATATTGCTTTTAAAGAGATTGGCAAGCGCCTTCAAGAAGGCAAAAGTGTGGCTTTCATTACAGAAGGAGATCCACTCTTTTTCAGCACCTATATTTATCTTCATAAAGCGGCGCCTAAACGTTGGCCTGGAATCCAAACTGAAATAGTCCCGGCAGTATCGAGCTTTACTGCGGTTCCTTCAGTTATTCAGGCACCAATTGCAGATGGTCAGGAAAGAGTAGCTGTCGTACCAGCTAGTTATGGTCTTGACACCTTACCACAGATCTTAGATTTATTTGATACAGTTCTACTGATGAAGGTTTCCAGTATTATGCCTCAGTTGGTCGACATTCTCAAAGAGAAAAATTTACTTGATAATGCTACCTATGTCAGCAAAGCAACAATGGACTTCCAAAGTATCATTACCGATATTGAAGCGATTAAGAACGATAAGTGCGATTACTTCAGTATGGTCATGGTGAAGAAAAATGATCGTAATGGCATATTAGAAGGCAGATTCAATGAGTAAAACTTTCGCTGTCTACGTTATTACAAAACATGGTTTGGAGATAGCAATAGATCTTCAAAAAGTCATTCCTGAAGCAGTCTTGTATGTTTCAAAAAGATATATTGATCAAGCTCCAGAAGGTTCTAGACTTCTCACTACGCCAATGGGACCGACATTGAAAGAAACCTGGAATGAGTTTGATTGTCACATTCACATCATTTCTGTAGGTGCAGTTGTTCGTATGATCAAAGATCTGCTGGTTAATAAAAAAGTTGACCCAGCCGTAGTTTGTATTGATGACGCAGCTCGTTTTGCAATTTGCCTTTTATCTGGTCATGTCGGTCGTGGCAATGCTTTTACTGACCGTATTGCCAAAGCAATTGACGCAACACCTGTTATAACTACAGCTTCAGATGCAAAAGGTACATTGACCGTAGATATTCTCGGCCGTGATCTTGGCTGGACTTTAGATGATCCAGATAGAAATGTTACTAAAGGCTGTGCAGAAGTAGTTAATGAAAATAAAACCTGTTTTATCCAGCAAACTGGTGAATCCAATTTCTGGCCATTGGACAAACCTTTGCCACCAGGTGTTCAGTACTCAATGTCCTTCGACGAAGTCAATCCAGCTGATTATGAAATGCTACTGATAGCATCAGATTTGGACTTTAAAGAAAGTCACCCTGAGCATTGGCAAAACTCAGTAATTTACAGACCCAAAAGCCTTGTTCTTGGTCTAGGTTGCGACAGGGACTGCCCTCTGGAAGTCGTCGAAAAAGGCATTTTAAAATATCTTGCAGAAGAAGGCCTCTCAGTCAAGTCGGTGAAAGCCATTGCTTCAATAGACAAGAAAGCTGATGAAACCGCTTTTATAGAATTAAGCGAAAAGTACAGCTGGCCCTTTCAGACTTACCCTCCAGAAGAGCTCGATGTCGTTGAGGGTGTGGAAAACCCCTCTGAAGTCGTTAAGAAATATGTAGGAACTCGTTCAGTTGCAGAAGCAGCCTGTTTATTAAACTCCGGAGCTTCAAAACTACTTATGCCTAAGAAAGCTTTTAAAGAAACTGAAGATGGTAAAAATATGACCGTAGCCATAGCACGAATTCCTTTTGAAAAGAGAGCAGTAAAATGAGTGAATCAGAAGACCATAAAGAAAAGATGAAGACCCTCCAAAAAGAGCAGCGTCAAAAGGTTCGTTCTAAGTTAATTGATCGTGGAGTACTCATTGTAAATACTGGTGATGGTAAAGGTAAATCCTCTGCAGCATTTGGAACTGTTTTTCGAGCTGTTGGTTATGGTTATAAAGTCGTCGTAGCTCAATTTATCAAAGGTCAATG
>Ga0075480_10002737_pt1 | contig 11325 bp, 6 predicted proteins | sample DEB08_DNA_7_FD_81590 | JGI IMG/M metagenome (GOLD analysis project Ga0075480, IMG submission 81590) | Aqueous microbial communities from the Delaware River and Bay under freshwater to marine salinity gradient to study organic matter... | ecosystem: Environmental > Aquatic > Marine > Coastal ... | reverse complement strand
GCTAATGTAGTAAATATCTGATGGAATATCTGCATACTTTAGTCTTCCCATTACAAGGTGAGGTGAGTCTCGATCAGGAACGATACCTTTACCATTAGCTTCACTGTCACCACCAAGAATGACCCATTTTACAGCTTCTTTTTCAGCCTTATCTAAAACACAAAGGCGAATCTTTTCCTGAATGTCTTTACCTTGGTACTTTTCCTCAATTTCTTTCACTGTGATAATTTTCGTTGGCTTGCCAATGCTTGTTTTCCAATCGGCAAAATGCTGCCAGGACTCTTTAAGCCCTTCTGAGGTAATCAACAAAACCGATGGGGTTTTTAAGGTTTCGGCAGAAGCAAAACTTATTAATGCCCAAAATAATATAAATGCGCCTTTCATGTAAACTCCGGATATTTTTAAACTCATGCTCTTAGAGCAATATTTTAGATAAAAGTTTCTTGGGCGACTGAAAAAGAACTTAAAAATTTCGATTATCGAAATCCTTCAAAAAACAATCTTATATTCAAAATTTCCAAGGAAAGTACAATGAATTCCAAGGCTTATACTTAAGAAAAACAGCATAGCTCGTCATAATGTTATATTGTGTATATGAAAGTATGGTGCTTGTGATGAATAAAAAATTCACCCTTATTGAACTCCTTGTAGTAGTGGCAATTATAGGAATTCTTGCCTCTCTGCTTCTCCCATCTTTATCGAAAGCCAGAATGTCTGCAAAAAGAGCCGTCTGTGCCTCAAATCAAAAACAGATTGGTACAGTTTATACAATGTATATCGATGATCATTCTGGTATGTTTCCCAAACAATCCGGTTGGCACTCTGCCATGGGTAAAAATCCAAATAATGAGGCTTCAGAAGCCAAAGAAAGGCTGCTAAATCTTTATGCTGATACCAGAAAGTTAGCGGAATGTCCCAGTGATAAAGGCGATGCTTTACACAATAAAGCAAGTTGTTACGAAGCTTATGGTACAAGCTATATAGTGCCATTCTCGTATGATGTCTACGGGGTTGAGTATGTAACCTCAAATACTGGAACTCCGAAACGGCAATCCAGTTTTGAACAGCCAACAAAAAAGATCTTGTTGGGCGACTTTTCTATGTGGACTAATAGATCTTGGCAAGATGACAAAACTCGGTGGCATTGGCTCTCAGATAAAAGAAGAACCAACCTCTTGTTCATAGATATGCATGTGGAATTTTACTCTTTCCCTGCTGCCTATAATTCCAGAGCAAGTGGTGATTCACCAGACCCAGATGCATGGGATTTCTACTAACCTGGAACTTGCCTTTCTTTGCTATTGAGGAAAGCTTTATAGTTGCTAGGTGACATACCAGTCGACTTCTTAAATGACCTCGAAAAATGTGAGATGTCGTAAAAGCCTAACTTTTCGGAAATGCGGTCCACTTTGTTACCGATCATTAGCAAATTTTTGGCTTTCTCAATCTTTCTTTTAGTGATGTATTTCGCCGGAGGAAGACCAATAGTTTTAGAGAATAAGTCGGCAAAATAACTTTCTTCATAATTACATGTTGCAGCTAGCTCAGTAACTCGAATTGGTATGTCGATATTTGTTTCAATATACTTTAGAGCCGGCTCCAACTTTAGAAAAAGTTCTCCATCTTTGTTGAACTTACCTTTGCTAAGAAATGGGGCAGTGAGCTGTTGAATAATTGCTGGAACGAGAAGTTTCTTTTCTTCCCCCTCGGTCGAGTCTAGTTCGAGGATCTTAGCATAGAGTTCCTTTGTTAAACCTTCTGATGGAATAGGAAGTTCGAAAGGACAGTCAAAGTGGTCCAGAAGGTCAATTGAGTCGAATATTTTAACTCGGAAGTGAAACCAGTCTAAAGAAAACTTTTCTGGGCAACGGTATGTAACATATCTATTTGTTGGAAAGAGATATGACTTGCCTGGCACAAGTTCGTACTTCACTCCATCAATGATTAGCTCAGCATATCCACTTCTTATGCAATAGAGATGGTCTTCTGTGAAAAACTTTCCTTCACAGTTCCAGTTACTATCTAGCTTACAATAATTGCCAAAACAGTACTCAAATGAAATAAAGTTAAGAAATTCACTGACCATAATACACAAGCACTCACTATCTAATCCAAGAAATATACAAATAATTTCAAGGATTGTCCACCAGTTAAATAGTTTAAGTCGATGCATATTTTTCAACGATTGAAATTATACAGGTGAATTTGTGAAAGCGTTTATGTGTTTGTTGTTCAGTTTATCACTCTTTGCCCAAGCAAAAGATAAACTGAGTTTTAATAAGGATATCCGACCAATATTGGCAGATAGGTGTTACCATTGTCACGGTCCAGATGAAAAGGAAGGTCAAAAAGGCGGTCTTCGATTAGATGATGAAGCCAGTGCCAAAGCCGACCTCTATGCACTGAAAAGAAAGAAAAAAGGTCTCAGTCCTCTATCGGCAGAGAAGGCTAAAGAAAAGGCTCGCTTTGCCATTGTTCCACACCATCCGGAAAAGAGTACTTTAATTGAAAGAATTCTTACTGATGATGAAGACGACGTCATGCCGCCGGCAGATTCTAACCTGAAGCTGACAAAAGAAGAGAAAGACAAACTTATTCGTTGGGTAAAAGAAGGTGCAGATTATGAAAAGCACTGGGCTTTTGTACAACCCGTAAAAGTTAAAGCTGCTAAAGGCGATCATGCCTGGTCGACTAATGAAATTGATACTTTCATCAGTGAAAAACTCACTAAAGCTGGGCTTAAGCTAAATCCCCAGGCATCGAAAGAGAAGTTAATTCGTCGACTATCTCTAACTTTAAGAGGTTTACCTCCTTCCATTTCAGAAATCGATGCCTTTTTGAAGGATAAATCTGCCAATGCTTATGAAAAGCTGGTCGATAGCTTCCTGGCAGACAAAGCAACTGGAGAAAGGCTAGCTGTCGAATGGTTGGATGTCGCACGATATGGAGACTCTGCCGGTTTATTTGAAGATTCTTTCCGTAGTGTCTGGCCCTGGAGGGACTGGATAATTAAAGCCTTAAATAATAACAAAGCTTTTGATGAATTTATTAAGGAACAGGTTGCCGGAGATTTAATCCCGAATGCCACACTTCAACAGAAATTGGCGACAGGCTTCTACCGCAATAACCCGACTTCTAACGAAGGTGGTATTATCGATGAAGAGTACTTGCATCTTTATGCCGCTGACCGGGTAAAAACCACAGGTATAGCTTTTCTGGGAATGAGTATGGAGTGCTGTCAGTGCCACGATCATAAGTACGATCCATTATCTCAAAAAGAATTTTACGAGATGTCGGTATTCTTTAGAAATATTGAAGAGAAAGGCCGTCAATTCTCAACCGCTGCTCCTTTCATAGAAGTTCCTTCTGAAAAACAGATCAAAGAAAAAGAAACTTTGAATGCTCAAATAGAAAAATATCGCCAAGCGATATCCAAGTTGGAGAAATCTCCTTCAGGTACACAGAGCACAATAGAAAACCTTTCTGAAGTAAAAATTTCATTTGAGGGAAGAAGGAACCAGATTTACCTGAATGAAGTCAAGTTCATAGGCTTGGCGAAAGGTATTCAACCCAAAGTGATCGCTTCTAAAGGTGCAAAAAACATCAAACATCTGACAGATGGAAAACTGGAGACTTTCTTCCAATTAAGAACTAATAAAGCTTTCGTTTCATTTAAGTTTGATAAGCCAGTTACATTTAAAGAACTCCAGTTGGAGATTGATAAGAATCGCGCCAAACTTTTAAAGGGAGCTAAGATTGAGTTTAAAGATGCTAAAGGAAAGTTGATTAGCTTTGAAAGTGTCGAGAAACCTCAAGCGAAGATGAATATTAAAGCTCGAACGCCAGATTCTCTAAGGCTTAAAAATAGTCTTGTTAAAAGCCTGAAAGATCTTAAAAAGCTTAATGACTCTATTCCAAAATCAATGGTCATGAAAGATCTTAAAAATCCTCGAAAAACTCATATCTTAGATCGTGGTGATTATGAGAAAAAGTTAGAAGAAGTACAGGCCAATTTACCAAGTGCAATTTTGCCTTTTTCTTCAAAGCTGCCTAAAAACAGGCTTGGATTAGCTAAATGGTTGATTGATAAAAATAACCCTCTTACTTCTAGAGTTGTAATCAACCGTTATTGGCAGCTTGTTTTTGGAACAGGAATTGTTGCAACAGCAGAGGACTTTGGCCTCCAAGGAGATCTTCCAACACATCCAGAACTCCTAGATTGGCTTGCTGTAGAGTTTATTGAAAGTGACTGGAACCTTAAACATATGTTGAAGCTTATGGTCATGTCTTCTACCTTTAAGCAAAGCTCAGTTTTAAGTGCAGATAAGATTGCGAAAGATAGAGATAATAAACTTCTAAGTCGAGGTCCAGGAATGAGACTGCAAGCTGAATTCATTCGCGATAATGCATTGGCAATCAGCGGCCTTCTTGTTAATGAAATGTATGGCTATCCAGTAAAGCCATATCAGCCGCCAGGTCTTTGGAAAGAGAAGACAACAAAGATGCCTTTTGTACAGGATCATGGAGACAAGCTTTACAGAAAAACTCTGTATACTTTTTGGCGTCGAACTTCTCCTCATCCATCAAGTATGATCTTCGATGCAACAGACAGAACAACTTGTGTTGCTAGGCGTAGACAAACAACTACACCGCTTCAGGCCCTAGTTCTTTTAAATGATACTCAATACGTTGAAGCAGCTCGTGTTTTTGCCGAAAAGGTTCTTCTACAAGGAGGTTCTTTAGAACAAAAAATTACTTATGCTTGGCGCAAAGCAACATCCCGTTTCCCAAGTACTAAAGAGATTGGAGTACTGAAAGCAGAATACGAAAGACGCTTAAGTTTTTACAAGCAGAATCCCAACAAAGCTAAAGAGCGTTTAAGCATTGGGGAGTATCCTCAAAGCAAGAAAATCGACCCAGCTGAACAGGCTGCTTTCATGGCGGTTACTCAGATCATCCTGAACTTAGATGAAACAATTACATTGAATTAGGAGAACGATGATGAATAACTTTTTTGCTCCTTTTAACAGACGTGGATTCCTTAAAACTTCGGCAGCGGGATTAGGATCTATTGCCTTAAATTCTTTGATGGCATCTGATGGTGAAATCCATAAAGTTGGAACTCACTTTGCTCCTAAGGCAAAGCGCATCATTTTCCTTTTCATGAGTGGTGGCCCAAGTCAGCAAGACCTTTTCGACTACAAACCCATGCTTCGTAAGCATCACAAACAGGAATTGTTTAAGAAAAAACAAAAAGATGGTTTCTGGACTAAGGAAGGTTTTATTAAAAAAGAACAGCGTCTTACAGGAATGACTGCTGGTCAAAAAGGCTTTCCAATAGCAGGAAATAAATGGGACTTCAAACAGCATGGCAAAAGTGGCGCCTGGGTGAGTGACCTCATGCCTCATGTTGCTAAGATGTCAGACGACATTTGCTTCGTAAAAACTATGTATACAGAGGCAATTAATCACGACCCGGCGATGACATTTTTCCAAACTGGCGGACAGATACCTGGTCGTCCAAGTTTTGGATCCTGGTTAAGTTATGGGCTGGGCTCAGCCAACAAAAACCTCCCAGAATTTTCAGTCCTAATTTCCCAGGGAAGTGGTCGTAAAGGTGGTCAACCGATTTATACCAAACTTTGGGGTAATGGTTTCCTGGATTCAAAGTATCAAGGTGTTCAATTTAGAGCTGGAAAAGACCCTGTTCTTTACTTGAGTAACCCTCCGGGTGAAAGTAGAAACGATCGTCGTCAAATGTTAGATAATTTAAAAAAGCTAAATGGGATTTACGGTCAAACTCAACAAGATCCTGAAACGCTTGCTCGAATTGAGCAGTATGAGATGGCTTACAGAATGCAGACGTCTGTTCCAGAGGCATTATCCCTTAAGGATGAACCGGAATCAACATTTAAACTTTATGGTGAGTCTGCAAGAACCCCTGGTACTTTTGCTGCAAATTGTATCATGGCTCGCAGACAAGCAGAAAGAGGCGTTCGCTTTATTCAACTTTATCATAGAGGTTGGGACCAACATAACTCTATTCCTGACCATCTACCTAAACAGTGCAAAGACGTCGACCAGGGAACAGCAGGTTTAATTGCCGACCTTAAGCAACGCGGTCTACTCAAAGATACACTAGTTGTGTGGGGCGGAGAATTTGGACGAACTTCATATTGTCAGGGTACTTTGACTGAAAAGAACTATGGTCGAGATCATCACCCACGTTGTTTCACGTACTTCATGGCTGGTGGCGGCATAAAAGGTGGCATTTCTCACGGAGTTACTGACGAGTTTGGTTACAATATTTTAGAAGGTGGAGTCCACGTTCATGACTTCCATGCAACCATGTTACACCTTCTTGGAATCGACCATGAAAAGCTTACTTACAAATACCAGGGACGCCGCTTTAGATTGACTGACGTCCATGGCCATGTTGTTAAGGATATTTTGGCTTAGTTTAGATAATGTGAGTTATGGGCTCATTCTCTCCCATAACTCACATTTATTTCAATAAACTAAAACTACCTAAGCTTCTTTTGAGTTTTGAATTCGTGCATGTATTTATCAAATGTTTTTTGTCTGTGGAATAGATATTTTGGAGCTATTTGCTGCCAATCTTTACCTGGCGTTTTCCATTCGAAATCAAATAGGGCACTACCTTTGCTGATAAACTGAAAATTATAATAGCCAGGGGTCAGGTAGACTGAGGCCATTTCTCCAGAAGGCTCATCGCCATCAAATAAAACTGTATCTCCAAGAGTTAGTTTTCCAGCTTGCTTAGCGTGGAAGAAGAAACTGTATTTTCCGGCTTCTTTAATTTTCAGTAAACCAACACTTGTTTGGTGATGACCATTGTGAACATTAGTTAAATTATAGGGCATGTGCACTATTGGAGACATTATGTTCGTTCCCTCATTTTTATAATACCTGCTGTAATGAACCGGCTTTGATTTCAGTGCTGTCTCGTCGGCAATCTGAGCTTGCTTAGGCGGCATAGTGAATTCATAGCGCTGTGCAATTGGAGTTTTCAGACCATCCTTAGCTATAGCTCTTACCAGTAAGCGGCAATCTGAATTAATAGTCACAGGTTCATTGTAAGTCTGCCAATTAAGACTTTGGTCATCTACACTGTACACTGTACACTGGAGCTGCATCCAGTGGAACGGTTAGGTATTCAACTTTTGCTCCAGATATTCCTGATAACGACTTCATTTTTACCTGAACTGGTCCAGCCTGAGGACCGCCTTCATGGGAGAGTTTAACTAAGCCCTGATTCGAAATATACGGGTAGATCTGGAAGGTTGTTTTGGCCTCTATGTGATTGTGGGGTTTAAAGAATTCACGGCAGGATTTGTCGTTTATTTCTAAGCCATGTTCTTTATCTGTTAGTACAAAAGTCTTGCCGTTTTTCTTTTTTATGTCAGCGATTTTAAAGGCCCATCCGGCTCCAGTGATTTTATTGAGGTTTTCAGGTTTTTCGTTTCGTTTAATGGATGTTCCTTTCACGTTTACAAAAATGTAACTACCGACAAGTGATTCAGGTAGTTTTGAATCGACATAAAAGCCATTTTCCTGTCCACGCCACTCGCGTTCAGAAGAAGTAATCGTTCCTGTGTAAGCATCTTGAGGAAGTTTGTAGTCTATTCCTTTTCCTATTAAGTGAGTACCCCCAATGAGAGCTGCATCTGTTTTAATTCCTGCTTTTGCGATAATTCCAAAACGGCCTTTGAAGTCGATATTATCGTCTTTATAAGTGGCTTCATTTTCATCATTACTTATAATGATGATATCGATACGGTTGGGCATTGTCACTTCCAGAGCAATAGCATTGCTAGAACCATTTTCTCTAGGAAGACGTTTAACGCCCTTGATGTAAGGCTTACCTTGCCATGCTTCGTGAACCACAAGGAATTCACTTTGCTCAGCTGTATCTTTGACATCGTGACGTAGTAGGAACCCTGGCATACGGCCCCAGCCATTGGAGTGTTTGTTACCGTGTAGTTTCTGTGGGTGAGGCATATTGTATTTGTAGGCTTTCATACCAGGAGAACCAACGATATGACGGCGTAAACCAATGGCTGGTTTGTCAGAGTATGAACTATATTTTGCTTTAAAAGGGAGTGCAGAGTTTGGAGTTTTACCTTTAATTTCGGTTTCAACGCTACTGCGTTTAGGATCAAATTTCCACATTAAGGGTTTCCATGGATCAACAACATCAAAGTCCACAGTGAAGTTGTCGCTGGCATCTCCTTCATAAGCATCAAAGAAAACGCCATAACCTTTATTGTTAAGCATTTTTTCATCCCATTTTTGACCTTCAAGAGTGAGCATGCCGCGTTCGCCGGGGAGTTTATTCATGGAAAGAGAAACGTTGGATGTTTGTTCGTGATGCTTTGATGAGTGAAAGAAGTATTCACGTCGTTTACCTTTACCTTCATTTCCCTGACCTTTCATATAAAAAAGGTCTAAGATGTATGGGTGTTTTATATCTGTACTGATAAGAGCGACAGTGCGCTCAAATTTTTTCATTTCTTCCGTTTCACGGTGTGTCCCTACACGGGCAAGAGCAATGCCGGGAATATTACTTTCGAACATCCACGGAATACCGTTGGAACTTGGTTTGTTGAAGGTATCGTAACCGCCGCTATTCATCGCTTGCAGTGAATTATAGCGATTGCGCATTTGGTGTTTACCATAGCCAAATCCATCAGCCAGATAATGGCCGTTATCAAAGATCTGCAGGTCGAGGAAGCAGGAACGACCATGTGCAGTATAGAGCCCGGCGTTGAGATTTAATTGGACCTGATCATCACCTTCGCCATCACCAAGAAGGAAACGTTTCATACCGGTTTTTAAAACATGACCTGTTATATGTCGGGGTTCGGTCATTACATGGCGGTAACTACCGAGATTACGGTGCCCGTCTTCAGCGAGTGAATATTGGCCGCCATTTGGTGCAGTCAGATCTTTCCAAACACTAAAGGCCTGTTTCCAGAAGCGCTGGTATTTCATATCTTTGTTGGGGCGCAATGCGCGGTAATCTTTCAGCAGCCCTAGATATGGCATATCTTCAGGTAAAAATTCGCGTTCCCATTTTGCCTTATTCGGGCTGTTTAGAGGGACTTTGTAATCAGATGGGTCTGTATAGCCGACTTGCTGGAAAAGTCCTTTATGAGTGTGCAGTAAATGGATACCGGAATAACCGGAACCTTCGCTGTATCCAGCGTCGACGAAGAAGCTTTTTTGTGGAAAGACAAACATGGATTGCGCTGCCAGGCGAAGCATTTCCCTATTATGTATTAGACGTGCATAATCCTGAGTACCATTGATTGGGCAGCCTTGTCCCCATTTTCCAAGGACTTCTCCCTGGTAACGTCTAACTGGCATAAGAACATTGCGGCACAGTTTTTCATAAAATGTCAGAGTATACTTTTCAGGTGCTTTCTCACCAAATTTAGCGAATAGGTGCTCGTAATCAGATGGTTTATGATTTTTCCCATAATCTGTAAAAGCTTTGCTTTGTGCGAGGATATCTAAAGAATGTCTGAAGAAGCCTGGACCATGTTGTTCAGCAGTTTGTCGGGCTCCACCATAACGGGTTTCAGACCAGCCATATGGGAAGCCTCCTTTTCGACCACAGCTAAAGTAGTCTTTTCCATAATTGTCACAAAGCAACCAGCGGGGCAGGGCGTTGGCATAGCCATCGAGAATCACAGAGACTTTCCAGGCACATTTGTAAGCCAGTTCTTCATTCTTTTCTTTTTCATTATGTGTGTAGTAATAATAGGCCTTGGTTAAAGTTTTCATGACATCCTGGCAGAAGACATCGCGGCGTGTATCAAGAGCGCCATCCATATAAAAATAGGCAGTCCATTTTCCGTCTTCACCCGGTTTTAATTTTGATGGGTCCTTTGGAGGACGCACTTGTTCATGCCAGCGAACTTTGACTTTTACATTTTCATTTAAGTCCGCCCACATTCTTGGTGCTTGAAATTCTTTGGATTTATTCTGCGGGAATTTTGGGTTGTTAGGAAAAATTTCTTTACAGGTAGAGCATGTGATTCGGTCAGGCTTCTTCGGGTCGAAATCGAAAACTCCATTAGGATAATGTCGGCGTTTGTAGTCTCTGCCGTTTTCTTTTTTAGAGCAGTTGGGGCACAGGCTATAGATTCTTGGAGTTTGATAAGGTACACAGGCGCGCAATTCATCGTCTGTTAAAGAGAGGAATGAGTTGATTTTTTTGAGGTCTTGCTTTTCTTTGTCCCATCCTTTGACATCGGTAATCATGGGGTGAGTAAATGATGTATAGTCTTTACTTTTATCGGCTGCAATGGCCGAAAATATGAAACAAAGACTTAGCAGTGTTGCAGCCCGTAAACCTCTTAACATTTTGTATCTCCTCTAAGATAAGGTGTTAAATTTAAGCTCAGGAGTCAAATGTGAAATGAATGTTTCTTGACTCTTCTAATCTTTCTGCACCTTCAAACAGCAGATATTTGCATACTGGACAAAAATCTAAAAAATGTTGGGAATTCTTAATTTTCATTCGGTTATTTTAACACTGGAGTTTAAAGCTCTGGCTCTTTCCATAGAGGAATACCACCATTTTCTTTCTGCTTGTTAAATAACTCAATAAATGGCTTACCTGTATTCAAAGGCGCATCTTCATTCACCATAAGAGGCCTTACCTTATCCCACCATGCTTCATAAGCTTTCAGCATTTCACTGGCCACTTCCGGATGTTGTTGACTAACATCCTTCTTCTCCGATGGATCCTCATCTATATTGTATAGAGCCTTTTCAACTAATCGCCATTTTTCATTGCGGACTGCAAAAAATTTATACTTATAATTATCCGGATTTGTGTCTCCAGCCCCCATCCTTCCTTTGGCTCCTTTTTTGTTCCAGCGGCCTTTATGGAAGAAAAGGTTGCGATCCTGCCAAACTGACTTGGGATCCACAATAAGAGGTAAAAGACTGCGACCATCGAGATCTAAGGATGAGGGAAGCTCTGCTCCGGCCATTTCGGCTAAAGTAGGGAAGAGATCATAATGCCGAGTTAACTTATCAATATCGACTCCGGCTTTGATCTTGCCGGGTAACCTCATAAATAAAGGTACTCTGGAACCACCTTCATTAATCGACCCTTTTTTACCCTTCATTTTGAAATTGTAAGTGCCTCGAGAAGTCCCGTTATCGGTCATGAAGATAAGTAAGGTGTTATCCGAGAGCTGCCATTCATCCAACTTTTGCATCAACAAGCCCATATTTTCATCAAAGTTGGCAATCATTCCAAAGAAGGATTTCGATTCGTGATGTATG
>Ga0075480_10002736_pt1 | contig 11328 bp, 18 predicted proteins | sample DEB08_DNA_7_FD_81590 | JGI IMG/M metagenome (GOLD analysis project Ga0075480, IMG submission 81590) | Aqueous microbial communities from the Delaware River and Bay under freshwater to marine salinity gradient to study organic matter... | ecosystem: Environmental > Aquatic > Marine > Coastal ... | reverse complement strand
TAAAGAAAGGTAGTAAGGCTGCAAAAAGGCGTAAATCATTTTGTGCACGTTCTGCAGGACAAATGAAGAAGTTTCCAAAAGCTGCGAAGAATCCTAACTCTAGGTTAAGACAAGCACGTAGAAGGTGGAAATGTTAATGTATTACAAACACATGGATCTAGATCCTGTATTTGTGTAAAATGAGCTTATTATGACAAACGGACGTAGAGAAAGAAAAGTTAAAGGTACTGATACTGTTGATAATAAAGTAACAGGCGAAAAACAAAGGGTCGTTAATGTTGTAATGGAAAAAACGCCCCCAAAAAGAAACCCCGGAGCTGATGGTATAAACATTTCTTCAATGAAAACGAGCAAACCAAAATTTTCTCATAAGTATCCAAAGTTTATAGATAACCTTCATCAAGATAATTTAGTAAAAGATATGCAGAAACAAAGGGAAAAGAACATTAAAGAAAGAAATAAAAAATGATAAACAGACCCTTAAAACATAAAGAACCGCACACATACAAAGACTTGTGCACTAAGAAGTATTCTACAGTTCCGAATCACGACGGTTCTGTACCCGGTGAAAAACAATCTATATTTGTTGACACCAAATCACATCGTAAATTTAAAAACACTAAAGCGGAGTATTAATATGGCTGGATATGGCGCATATGGTAAACGAAAAAACGTTACTAAGGGTAAAAAAAATAAAAAGAAAAAGAAATTAAATAGTAAGCCTAAACGTATGAGAATGAAAGGATATTAAGCTTTTCTTCCGTTTTTATCCCTAGCAAAAGACCTATTTTGACTAGAATGTTGAACTACTAAATTCGATGGGTGGTTATTTTTTGGATTGCCATCTTTATGGTGTATATCAAAACCACTTCCTTTTGTAACTCTTCCTTCTCTTAAGGCTCTTCTACGTACATTATTACGTGCAGCACGTCTTTCTTTTTGTTCTTTAGATTTATGATATCTTTCGTATTCTTGTTTGTAATTTCTGCCCATATTAATACTGTGTTGAAGGGTCTTCCTTTGCAGGTCTATTTGCAACAGCTTTAGGTACAGGTCGGGCGTTACCGCGAAGTTGTTTTATTTGATAACCCGCAGCAGCATTACGTAAATTAATAAGTTTTCTTACTAATTCATCCGCATTGAACCAGAAGGTTGAATCGGCTTCAAAGTCATATCGTCCACAACCTTTACACCTTTTATCCCCAAACTGGCGCACTGTACACCACCCAATACAAGGTGAGTCAGCTAAGCTATTACACTCTCCTGTTAAACTAGAGAGGTTTTTACCACTCATAAGTGTTATTTTACACATAAATTCTCTAATTTGGCTACAAATTCTGAGATATTCATTGCTTCTTTCATGAACTGCGATTTAGTAATATTATTTACATTGTCAAAATCTTGTGTGCATACAAGTAAGTTACTTACACCGAGGACTGCAAATGTTGGCACACCTTCGTCTTTACGATCTTTAAGCCACGCGCATTGTTGAGGTGTTAAATTAAAATTAATAGATGTTCCATCTTTTTTAGGTAATTCTTTTTTATATTTATACTCTACAAAACAAAGGCCGCTATTGCCTGAGTAGAAACAGTCTGGCACACCGCCATGATATGCATCATTTATTTTCCATTTGTAGATAGTGGAAGGGAGTTTTTTGTGGATTTTGTTTATGAAGTGGCGTTCTTGCATACATTACATCGGATCGTGGCCGGATGTAATGTATTGTAACACATACGACGACGTATCTTGTCGCCGTATGTGTATCACTTTTAGGAGTCAGTTGGACCTAAGTTAAGCTTTGAGTATACGTCTTTAGCGTACTCGTAGTCTTCTTCAGTTACCCAACCTTGGTTTTCTGCATTTAAGTTATAGAACTTTTGTGCAGCTCTGTTTTGTGTTTGTAGAGAACTTAGTTTCCACAAAGCACTGAATCTATCGCCTCCTAGCTGTCCAATCTGAGTGTTCCACTCTCGTGAAACTCTTAGTTTAGATGAAGCAAAGTCCATAAGAAAAGGAGTTTTAAGTAACTCACCTGTCTCTGGATCTTTACGAAGTAATAGATGTGATTGAGTTTGAATGATCTCATGATCTTCAGCTTTCAATCCTTCTTTTGCAAGATGGTCGAGGGCTGCTGATTGACTTGTATAAGTACCAATTAACCCACCACCGCTCTCACGTTTTCTCCAAAGAACAAAGTCTTCTTTAAAATGTACGTTAATAACGTATAGCTCCGTGCCATAGTTTTCGTTAGTAACACTATTTATAAAGTCTCCCGGCTTAGCACCGTCAATGTACGCGTCATGGTTAGGATCCACTTCGCTGTTCATTTGTTGGAGTAACTTTACTCTTGGGGTTTGTAAATGCTCGGCAGTGACATTCTCATTACCAAGCCCTGACGCTTCTTTGACGTGCGCTGGCACGTTGTTAGAAACTAGTGATATAGCTGTTTCGCTCATTGTTCACCTTTCTTTTTTCGTGTTTAAATTTACTTACTTCGGTAGTTAACTTTAGTAAGCTCCGTGGAACGTACGCCCGGAACCGAAGGTTCCATAGCAATAAGTTCCCTATACGCTGTAGCTGACATGCGTTTCTGTAACAACTCAAAACGACCAGTGTCGCTTATGTGTTGATGCAAAACATCCCAGTCTTCTACAGTTGGTACTGTTTCTGTTTTAAGAGAAATAGTACATACATCGTTACCGGTCTGAGTAAGACCTTGTCTTTCCATATCGGCAGCGATTTCTGCTTCCAGAGCATTTTGTACTTGCTTTAATTCTTTCTCTTGGTCGAGAAGGACCTTAAGCTTTGCACGTGTGTCTGCAAGCATGTTCATTTTATCATCAAGAGTGACTTGTTGATTTTCCATAATAACTCCTAGTGGATGACTTGGTTTTCTGTTAAGTCAATACGCAAGTCATCATATACGATATTGACTCCTTTAGTAAGTTCAACAGCAAATAAAGCTGCTTCTTTTACAATCTCTTTAATATCTGGCTCTATATCTTGATCTAGATAACTAGAAACAATAAGTTCAGATATTGAATAAATTAAAGCTGTAGCTAATACAGTGTTATCTGTTTTAGTAAGCTCGTGTAATTCTTTTTGTGGAAGTTTACCTAATTGTAAAATCTTTTTTGAATCTGACATTTCCATATTATACCTTATGTAATTTACTAAGCACGTTAAGTAAACTTTCCATACGATTTAGTTTACCGTTTAGTTTGTTGTATACCTCTGACTCCCATGTACCTCTAGCTGATATAAGTATAGTTTCAGTTTTTTGAGTTTGACCAGAACGATGTATACGTCTATTAAATTGTTGGAAATGCTCTGCATTGTATGTAGGTGAGCACCAGATAATTGTGTTAGCTTTAGTAAGTGTAAGACCATGACCTGCTGACTGTGGGTGTGCAAACAATACTTTAATTTGCCCGGCTTGAAAGCGTTGTACAATTTCAGGCCGTTTTTGTGCAGGTACAGAACCGTCGATCACTTCGTATGTATAGCCACGTTTTTCTGCAAGCTCTATAAGTGCATCGCGTTCATGTTTCCAATTGAATGCTACAAGCGAATGTTTACGTACATCGACTAGGTCCATAACAAGTTCATATCTATCTTGATGAAAATACTGAGTAAGGCCGTTTTCATCATATACACCACCACTAACAAGTTGCAATAGCTTTTTGACTCGAGCACCTGCATTGACTGCATTGATAGTCCCTTGTTTTGTATACAATACTGACTCTTCAGCAAGTGTTTTGTACATTTTAGCTACCTGCGGGGAAAGTGTTGTATATACAGTTCGAACTATATTGTCAGGTAAATCAATACAATCTTCTAGTGCATGTCGAATTGTAATGTCTTTTAGTTGGTTAGCGACTACTTCTTCGATACCGGGTTTGTCTGTCCACACATTAGCAAAGCCATTGAACTGTGGCGTACAGACTTGATGACGATACGAGTAGAATCGCGAACCTAAATGTTCTCCGTCATCTATTAAATGGACTGGATGCCAAAGATCAAGAATGCTATTAGTATTAGGAGTTCCAGACATACCGACCCTTCGCTCGAATATTTCTGATAGCTTTTTAATGTTCTTGGAACGTTTAGCGTCTTTATTTTTGAAAGCAGTAAATTCATCAATTACTAAGTTTTTAAAGTTTGTTAATAACTGTTGATTTTTAACTAAGAAATTGACCGCTTCAAAGTTAGTGATAACCATATCAAGCGACGTATCTTCAAATACTTTTTGTCTATTCTTAGCGTAGGCAACACCGTATTTAATATCAGGTTGAAATTTCTTAATGTCATCAACCCAAGCTGCTTCCAGAATGGATAACGGTGCTAAAACAAGAGTTCGGCCTCCCCATTGAACGTGTGCGTCTAGTACGGACCTTGTTTTTCCTGTTCCGGGATCGGAAGTAACTAAACAACGCGGGTTGTTAGTTAGAAAGTTAGTCGTTTCTTCCTGATGTGCATAAGCACTTATTGTTTTCTCCATCATATCTGTATTTGTTATTTGTTATTTAGTATTTAGTGCGAGAGGATTATACCTACTCTACACCCCATTGACAAGCAGGGTCTTCTCCTTTTTTATACGAACACCACTTACAATTAGATTGGCTTGGGTTCGGTGGAAAATTTTCTGCTGATGTCATAATCATAGCTCGCTCATGAAGTTTTGGTAAAAACAAGAGAGCTTGATCTCTAGTATAGGACTGTTCAGTTACAGTGCCATGGTCTAGGTACCAGAGTTCTGTTTGTACATGTTGCAAATCTGGATAACGCAAGAACGAACCTATTGCATATGTTAAAGCCTGTTGTCCATGTGCAATTTCATTACCGAACTGTCTACCAGTTTTGTAATCTATTACACGTGCGCTGGTATCATCTTCATGTACGATTGCATCTAATTTAATACGAGCCCATACATCTTTAGCCATCCAGTGGCATGCTTCCCATTCTATGGTAAAGCCCCACTCGCCTTCTAATTCTACTTTACCTTCGTCGTACAAAAACTTCAGATCTTTAAACTGTGTTGTAAATTTATTTAATGTGTCAGGCATATCACCTAAAGTCCCCTGTACGTAATGTTCTGCTTGTTCGTGTATTTCACTACCACGTTTTGCAGCTGGTCCGTAGTCTTCAGATATTCTCTTTACCTTAGAGATATATATTCGATACGGGCACGTTTCGTACGTTTTAAGGGTTGAATGGGACCAAGCTGGTATAAGGCCTAGCTCTTTAGACTTTGACGTCTCAACGACATTATGAATGTCAGGACGTCTATCAGACGTAAGTTGTGGCATATATTTTAGGGGTTATCAGTTAATCACAGATTTATCTCCTAATAATGTAGTATCTTTATCGTCAAAGTGTTCTTGTATTAAATTTTCTTTTACTTGGTCATCAAGTACCCAAGTTACTGCAACTCCTCGAGGAGCTGAACTGTTTTTCCCAGTGCCGACACGCTTACGTGTGGTAGTGACATTTAGTCGACTCATTGCTTTTGTAAAATCTCGTATAGCTAATGCTTTTCTATTATCTGTGAGTACATCATACACTAGTTTAATATGTTGCATAGGTATAATAATTTCTGTACTTGACTTTGCTATCCAATCTTTGATATATCTCTGTGCTGTACTTATGCCACCTGCATCAAATGTATTTGTAAGTGGTATGTCTAGTATTTCTACAAAATATTCTAGATTGCTTTGTTTAATTGCAGTTGCAAATTCTTCTAGTACCGACATAGATACTTGTTTCATTTCTTTCTTAGCATCATTTTCTAATGCAGTGTGAGCCATACGTTCATCTACCGCAAACTTTTGTAATAGTCCTGCAAAGTTAAATAGCTCTGCTTGTACATCTGCCAGCATACCGATAAAGTCAGGGTATGCTTCTTCTAACTTACTTTCCTGTCTGGGTGCTACATTGTAACGTCTGTCGCCTTCTTCTATTTTAACTGCGTCAGCTCGGTTAGTAAGAAAGATAAAGTTACAAAAGCTAGGTAATTCTATTTGATTAGTACGCATCGCACGTATTGTTAGAGTAGGTTCTGTAACTTGATGTTTAAGCTTGTCAGCCATCCTGCCTGTATTACCTGAATCACCCATACGAAACTCATCTACTACAAGAAACAGGGCGGTACGCATGTACAAGTTAAATTGTTCTTCTATGTTTTCTAAAGAACGCATTGGTACTTGTTGTTCACCAAACAAAGGCTTCAGGACTTTGTGTATGAACAAACCTTTACCAGTGCCCGGGACGCCTGTAAATATCCACGCAGTCATTGTTTTACGTTTGTTTTGATAAATATAAGCAAGCCAATTAACAAAATGTTCAAACTCAGTTTTACCTCCACCAAGTATGTGCTGCATAAGTTTTGTAATATTTGGTATGTACTTGTGCATAGCGGCCCCTGTGCCGTATGTAAGTTCAGGTACTTCAGACGACGCACCGAGCATGTAACCAGACTTTCTGTATAGGTTGACATGGTAGGGGGCTGTTTCCATTTGTATACCTTTTTCCGACGAAGGGTCAAATACCACTTGTGCATCAGGTATAAAGTCAGGCATTGGTCGGTTGTGTGTACGCATAAAACCTTCCAGGGACGTTTTTTGTGTAGGCGTTAGTGGGTAATCATCAGTGAACTGAGACTTAGTGTTATCGAAAACTCCATTAAAATAAGTGTCAGTATAAAAATCACGAAGAACAATGGGTTTGATATTCTTAGTTCCATCAATTTTATCAGCGTATTTATCGAAAATAGTTTGATAAAACTCTGGGTCAGCTTTTTCAATTTCAAATATGGGTTCACCTTTGAAATTATACATATAGTGGGGGTTGGTGAGAATAAAGTAATATGCTCCGCTGTCGCCTCCGTTGATGTTACAGTTTACATAAGGTTCTGATATACGACATATTTCTATACTCATACGGTCAGGGTTCTGAAGTACTTGTTCAGATACTCCATTTACATTTACTGTAGATATCTTTTCGTTTTTCTTAACAAGTCCTGCTTTCTTACGTAAGCCATCTTTTATTTGTGTAGACAAGCTGTGAACTTTCTCAGGGTTTACATCTCGTATTAAATCACTTATGTCTAAAGTTGGTGAACCACGGTCTATTTTTACAAACCTGTCCCCAGTAACTGGGTCTTGTACACCTGTAAATTTAGGTGGTGCAATATAAATAAGTTTAGAGTTATCAGCTAAGCTTACGTCAAGTGGGTAAGAAATACTTTGACCATTAGCAGACAGTACAAGCTGGTCAGCAAGAATATCTACTTCATAATTAAGTGTACGAAACCACTCCTTCAGAGCTCTCGGTTGTACAGTATGATTAAGTAAGAAAAACAAGTGCATTGATATTTTGTTACTTTTTATACCAAGAGATGCGGATGCTTGTGCAATATAACTTACATTACTGAAATTAGATGGGAGATATTGCACAAAAGCTTCAGCAATATTTTGAATATCATAGGTGTTGTACTTACTTTTAGCACCGGGGAATGTAATACCGTCTAAATCTAAGACTAATAGTTGTGTACTTGCAGCACGATCCGTCATTAGTGCACGCGATTCGTTCTTTAACTTTTTCTTCAGATCACCTTTGTGTAATGCATGACCTAAAGCTGCATGCGTTTGTAATAACTCATAGAACTTATCAAAGCCTTCTTGGTTGGGTTCTATGTTGTAATGCTCAGAGGTAAAGTTTTTTACCAATGGGTAGGGTTTTGTTTCGTCAGTTGTTATTTCTTTGACAAGCTTGTGTTTAGCTTTGAGAAAGATTATCTCCATGATTTTTACTCCTGTTTATCAAAAATTTCTTTTCTGTCTATCTTAACATATGGATTTGCATCGAATGCAAGTTTTACTTGTTTAGGCCCTAAATTTGTAACTGTAAACGTACAGATTACTTCTCCCAGCTCCGGGATATGTATAACAATACTTTCTTTTTTACGGCGACTGAGTACTAAATTGCTCACTTTTCAAAGTAATTTCTAAGGTCTTTCCAATACTGTTTTAATTTATCGTCTAACGCTTTATTCTGATAAGGACATAAAGCTTTAAGTAGTACTTTACTAAGGACTACTACTAATATTATTACTAATAATGTTTCCATAATTACCTCACTTGTTATATATCTTGCTGTACGCTCCTTCTGCATCTAGGGGGAGTTCTGTACACCAAGCTGGTGGTTGTTTCATTATAGCCATTATTGTTGCTAATGTCTCATCAGCGTTTTCATCTGAGCCAAGAGCAATGATTTCATCATGTACGGTTAGTACAACAGAGATCCCGGGAATGTTTTGTATAGCAAGCATTTGGTCAGTAATAACTATACGAGCTAATGCTTGTACGATATTCTCTACAAGTCGCGGGCCATGCGTGCGTGTAATACCATTACGCCCTGAGTCATACAAAAACTCTCCGCTTCCATATCGTAAGTGGGGGTATTGAAGATACATACCATTAGGCAATTCGAGTGCATTACTAGCTACGGTTAACGGTCCATATGTATAACTTGAATCAGTCCTGTCTAACATGTAAAACAATAATTGTTTACCTATGCTCCAAAGCTGTGGAATGTTTGGATACATTGCTCTGTACTGTGCAACAATACCCAGGGCGGTGTTTTGTGTTACATCTACGGCAGGTGAACCTTGTGCAAGTATTGCTTGATATTTGTTAGCACCCATACCATAGCCTAATCCGAGTATTGCTGTCTTACCAACATACCTTTCGAGTTTGTCTTCTTTTGTAATGGGTCGGTTATAAATCTGTGACGCGAAGTTACTGTACACATCTTCTCCTGCTGCAAATGAATCAAGTAAATCTTGTTCTTTTGCAAGCCAAGCAAGCATACGTGCTTCTATGTTTGATAAATCTGCAATATACAACATCTCTTCTGGTCCAGCTTGTAATGCATTACGAAGTTTGGAACCGCGAGGTAAGTTTTGTAAATTTATTTTTTCTGTACCACCGAATCTACCAGTGTGTGCTGCATAGTATCGTAATGGCACGGAAAGAGTTCCGTCTGGATTACATCCGTCTAGTAATCTTTGTGCACGTGTTTCTTCAATACGTGACTTTACAGCTTCTCTTGCATCCCAGATGTGTTTGTACTGCGGGTACATAGCACACATTTGAGTATATGCTTTATCTGTCTTACTAAACGCAGGAATCATTAAACCAGTTCGCTGTGATTTTTTAGTTGGTACTGTGATGTTGAGTGACTCTAAATGTTCAGCAAATTGTTTCTGTGAAGCTAATTGTGCACGGGTAAGCCCGGAGTCCTGTATGAGCTGTGCAGTATTTGTAGCAATGTCGTCCTTGTGAGCTTGCAGCAATGTACGATTAAGAAATATTTTTGGTTCTACATACATACGACAGGTTAAATCTATAAGGTCAAGCTCTGATTGTGGGTAATTAGGCTGCATAACGTTATACAAGGCATAGGTTAAGTCAACGTCTTGTATACAATAGCCAGCTATTTGGTCTTCTATATCAGGTGGTAAGTCAAATATACCTTTAGCATTTACAAGTTCGTCGCCCTTACGCATTGTTTTGTCGTTAGGAAACATACGTTCGCAGGTATTTTTAAGTGATGAACTTTCATTGGGTGCAAGTCCACGGGCCATGGCTGCTGTGTCGTAATAGTATTTAGGATACACCTTGTAATACTGGGTAAGTATGTACGCGTCAAACAGGGTGTTGTGACACACGACTGCAGCTTCAGCCCATTGTATTTGTGCAATAGCGTCAGCACATTCGTCAGCTCCGAACCATTCAGTAGGCTCATCATTCATTTTTATACCAACGCCCCACACTTTGAACAGGGGTGAGTGCACGTACTGCACAGCACTGAGATGTGCCAGGCTGTGTTCTGTATCGTAATAAGTTTCGAAGTCAAGTGTAATTACATTCATGTAGATCTCCTGTTTTTAAACATTAATTTTTGCCAGTGTTCGTAGTCGCCTTTTTTAGCACGCTCCCAACCTATGCGAGAGTTGACCATATTAAAGGCAGTAGCTAGACGTACTTTTTTAAATTGTATATATGGGGCGTGTTCATCTGGGTAAATATACGGACTTTTAGTGTTCCGTTTTACCATTACATATGTTGACATATTAGTCCTCCTAGACTGTTGACATTTATCCTAAATGCTTTATGTTTGGAAATTAGGGTATCACACTTGCAAGTGATACGTAAATATAACTTTTAATATTAAAGGTAATTTTATGGCTACTATAGCAACTTTAAGAAAAAGTGGTAATGTAGAAAGTAATCAAGCTTTCAAAGGTTTCCCAGAAGGGCAAATGTTTGTAAGACAAGCTACGATTTCTACTCCTACGTTAGCACTTAACGATGTGATCCAAGCTCTAGACGTATTTGCTGGAGAAACTTTGCATCATATTATTGTAAAATCAACTGACATTGACACAAATGGTTCGCCGGCTGTTGTATTAGATGTAGGTTATGGTAACAGTACAACTGCTACTGCTGCTACTTCTGATGACATTATTGATGGTTCAACTATTGGTCAAGCTGGTGGAACTGCTGTTGCAGGTGTGTTCTCGTCTGATGACGACGCTGGAACAGCATTTGCAGAAGGTCCATTAGCGTTTACGTCTGATGATACTATTGATATTCATGTACAAGTCGCACCTGCTACAGCTGCTACTGGTACAATTACAGTCACAGGTTATTTTAGCTAGACAATAGCACAAACATAACTTAGACTATTAGGAGTTGATTTTCTCCTAGTATCAATGAAGTGTAAAAAGGGCTTACTTTTGTAGGCCCTTTTTCTTTTTGTACAAACGATCGCCCAGGGTGTATATGTGTGTGTATTCACTGTCCTGCACAATAAGTTCAAAACCATTGAACTCTAATATTTCTACTTGAGTTTCTTTTTCTAAATAGTTTTTTAGTTGGGTTAGACTTGACCATTCTTTGGCTAGCAAAGGGTCTTCATCAACCTGTTTGGGGGTGGGGGGTGTAGCTTCGAGGACATCTCCTATAAATTTCTTAACTATAGAATTAAGGTCGGCACGAGTTATCATGCGTTTTTTGTTATAGAACTTTTGTCCAAGGTTCATTCGTTCGTCGTTCGTTAGTTCAATTGATATATTGGTCTTCATAGTCGATTCTTGATTATACGCATAGCGTGTTCTAGTTTGGCAAAGAGTTGTTCAGCTTCCGCTAATTTTTCTTTGTCACCAGTATCTAATTTATCGTCAGCCATATCTTGTATGAATGTTTCTACAATTCTTACAGCTTCTGATATAGATGTTATAGTTTCGCTCATATTAACTCT
>Ga0075480_10002734_pt1 | contig 11332 bp, 6 predicted proteins | sample DEB08_DNA_7_FD_81590 | JGI IMG/M metagenome (GOLD analysis project Ga0075480, IMG submission 81590) | Aqueous microbial communities from the Delaware River and Bay under freshwater to marine salinity gradient to study organic matter... | ecosystem: Environmental > Aquatic > Marine > Coastal ... | reverse complement strand
TCCATTGCTTATCAAATAGCTCAAGTGAACTGTGGTTTCCCATGAGAGTATTCATAGAATTATACTCCATAGAAATTTCATTACTGGAGTATTTCAATTGACTGCGAACAATTACATTACTTCCTTCTACAGAAGTATATGAGCCCATAGTTCCATTATCATGCCATCTGCCTAATCTATCCCCATTACCATGAGATGTTTCTTGATAAAACATTCCCCATCCCATGTTGTATCTTGGATCTTCTTCTACTATCAACGGTGTACCCATTGCTTGTCCGTGCCAAGTTACTACATTGTTAATTTTGTTAATGAATAAACCACTCAATGTTTGAGAGAACCCGTAGTCAAAGAATCCATTTGAGCCTTCAGTCGCTGTAACTTTTTGTTTCCAAGTCTTGTCATAAGGATTCGGACTAAAGTCATTTATACTAGGACAACGCATGGACTCTGAAATAGTATGCTTGGAATTTGGGTTCGTATTCCAATCTGTATCACCTGAGTACCAGCCTGCTACAGGATTTATAATTCCTTTGTTAGTTTGCTTTTTTTGGCCGGCTGCTCCCATCCAGTCGTGAAATTCATATTCAGGTTCATTGGGATTGTTTTGATTATTATATCGAGTCCAAACATAGCGAAACTGTGGTAGTCGGTAATTGTGGTCTTTTAAACCAAATTGAATCAATCGGTATTGTTGAGCTCTGTTCGATACACAAACTGCAAATTTCGCCTTCTCTCGAGCATTCATTAAAGAGGGTAAAATAGACTTATCAAAATAGCTAAGACAGCAACAACAACTAAAAGCTCCATTAATGTAAATCTTTTCTTCATAGCATTTTCTCCATATCACGGTATGAAAGAAACTAACGTATAAAGCAGGAGTATAAAGAATGACTGAGCGCAATAAAAGGTTAATTTGCGCACAAGAGACACTAGGTGAAAAAATTTTTATTAATCGATGAAAATTTAAGTATTTCTGAACTATAAAATGCCAGGCTTTTTCATCTTATTACGGAATTCACCTGGAGTCATAGAAGTACTTTTTCTGAAGACTCTTCTCATGTGCTGTGGGCAACTAAAACCAACTTTTTCATATAAAGAATTGATTCCTATATCAGTTTCCAACAAATGCCTTTTTAAGGATGCTACCTGAATCCTGTTAATCTCATCAATAATTGTATGTCCGATACATTTATTGAAGCGAATTTCTAATGATCTCCTGGCGACTGGAACTGCTTCCACAACATCAATGACCTGAATATTTTTATCGTAGTTATCTGCAATATAACGCAACGCAGTTTTAACAACGGGATCTTCAACTGCATAAGAGTCTGTCGATTCTCGAGATATGATATTTATGGGGGCAATCAACTGCTGTCTCTCTTCAGGTTCCTTTCCTTCCATGAGTTGATGAAGCATTTTTGCCGACTCATAACCCACCTTAAAATAATCCATATTCACTGAACTAATTTTAGGAGAATGGCCTTCACAATAGTTTAAATCGTTCCCCGTACTGATAAGGGCGGCCTCATCTGGAATTTTAATACCATGCTCTCCAAGTCTTGTAGTAATTTTAGGGCCTATTGAACTTAGAGAACAGCCTATACCAATGGGGAACTGCCACTCTTTTACCCATTGAGCAAAATCATCGTGAAATTTTTGCCAATTCTCCAATGACTCATCACAGCTTCGATTAAACAAATACCTATTAAAAAAGCCTTTATACTTTTTAATAACTTCGGAGAATCCTGAATAATAATCTTTTGCAGCACGACTAGCTCTATGATCAATAATGGCGAAGTTTCGAAAACCTCTCTTTACCAAGTGCTCTGCGCTAAGTCGGCCAGCAACTTTGAAGTCTACAAAGACAGAGGGCAGCTCCTCAGTTAAAGTGCTCGACATCCAGTTATTAACTACAGGAATCCCAAGTCTTTTGGCATGTGTATGGGCATCGTATTTTATTCTACCAATAACACCATCATAATAAGGCTCAGACTCACTTCGAGCCAGATATATTTCAGGATAATGATCCCAAACCAAGTTCCAATTAGTGAACTCATTATTGTACTCCTGAATTCCCGAATACAGCTCATGATAACGCTTTAAGGGCCAATCAAGATTGATAGATATAGCTATTTTCTTTTTTTTACCGTCCATAAGACATCCTAGATGCTACTTAGCACCATTTTATAACAAGCCACTTGAGAATTCCACAAATAGCCTAGGAGGCAAAAATAAATTCTTATGCCATTATCTGTTTAATGCTACCCAACTGAGGAAGCTTCTTGCGGGACATAGTCAGATCAAGGTCTCCATAATGCTTCATAGGATTACCCCAGGCATTAAGTAAAGTTGTATACCAATTGCCCATGGTCTTATGACCTTCTTCACCAAGGAAAGGCATGCGAATATAACGACCATTGATATCCAATTTGGTATTTTTGCCTGACATAACAACCATTGGCATTTCATTTTGTGGTCCATGGTGACCAGCACCACTTTCAGGCATGTAAATGATTGTTGTATTATCAAACATATTACCATTGCCTTCAGGAACGGCTTTTAACTTTTTGATGATCTTCTCAATCTGTGCAATGTGCCCAGCCTTAATAGTGTTTCTAGTGTCTTCTGGTGCTTTACCACCGTAAGATTCATTATGACCAATGGCATGAACAGAAATATTATCCCCTTCATACCCAGGTAAGCCTCTATAAGGCGTGGAAAGTTCATCGATTGTGTAGGTCACGACATTTGTTAAACCGGAAACCAAAGCTGCAATTAGAACATCAGTCATAGCTTCCTGCTTTTGAGGAGTCGTTGCATTTGCTCCGCCATTTTCGTGAACTTTATCTAAAGTTGGCAAATGCTTCTTGATTGCGCCAGACATTTTAGCGACTTCAAGATTTCGCCTTTTAACTGCCTGAACGGACTCTATGTGATTACTCAACTTAAGTCTTTCAGTTCCATCCAGACCTTTAGCGTTTTTAGTCTCCTGATCTCTTAAATAATCAAGAAGCATATTATCAGAGTTAACAGCACCAGGATTAGTCACTGATTTAAAAAGTTCATTGTAGGCTGTCATTGGATCAGCATAGCAATAATTGCGTTGCTGTGGTGCAGGTGCTGAGTAACCTGAAACGATTCCTTTTCTGAATGAACTGTAATTACCAGTCAAAGAGAGCTCAACATGACCGAATGGCGATGGAAACATCTTGGCAATTTCAAAATCGATAGTTGCTCTTTTGATATTAGTTAAGACATCTCTACCGCATTTGAAAGCACCCATACATGAAGAGTAAGAGAAGTGGCCACCCTGAGACATTTCACAGGAAATACCGTGTAGGATTGACATATTTTCTTTGTAAGGAGCCAGAGCTTGAAGCCATGTAGGCAACTCATGTTTATCAAGGTCTGCTTCAAAAGCTTTCTTTTTCTGATCCATCGTTTTCTGCTCTTTTGAAAATGATGGTAGTGAAAACTGTTTAGGCAGGTTACCATTTGACTTTCTTACAAAAATGAAGCGGTGCGGAATCTGACCTGGTTTTGTTGCAGCAAAAATATTACTGAAAGACGGCATTATGGCCAGGGCTCCAGCTGTTAAGCCTGATGTTTTTAAAAAGTTTCTACGAGTAACCATCTTATTGCTCCTTGACGCTCTTGCGATAAATAAATGAATCTGAAGTTAAAAGGGAAACTATAACGGCATCGAAACTTCCGCCGCTTTTCAAGTATGCCTGATCGGCATCAATTAGTGTTTTAGAGTCGGAAAGCACTTCGTTTCTACCGATAAAATAACGAAATGCATGACGAATGATTGATTGACGAACACGCTCAGATTTTGCTAAGCGCTCAACCAAATCTAATGCATTTTTCACATCGCCATCCAGCTTTTCATCACCTGTTCCTTTAAGGTGTCCGTTAGTCACAATCGGCTTTGTTTTGTAAACGGCTCTCATATCGATGTGAACAGGCTTCTTAACAGTTGCTTTCTGAAGGAGGTTATCCGGATGTTCCAGAGACTCTTCTGTTCTGTAACGTCCAAAGTCATCAAACATTTCAAAAGCGTAGCCAAGTGGATTCATTAGCTTATGGCACTTCCAGCAATATTTGACTTCTGTTACATCTTCTAAGCGAGTACGGAATGTTTTGTGATGATCTTCTGGAACAACAGCTTCCACAGTAATTGGCACATCCGGAATAGTTCCAGCAAGAAGCTTCTCACGAATCCACTTACCCCTTAAGACCGGATCTGTATGTGTATTCTGAGAGTAAGCCATCAACCAGGCAGGGTGAGAGAGAATACCTTTACGATTTGGCAATTTGAATGGCTGTGTTGTCGGGTAATTCCATTTACCGTAATCGATATTGAAATACTTACCGAGTTCATGGCCTCCCAATTGGTTACCTGCACGGCTAGTAGCATAACCTCTATCTCCAAAGAAAGCAGGATATGGAGCAGCTGATTTTTGACCTTTCCCAAGTCGAACTTCATAGCTTTCCATTGTCGACTTAAAGTTTCTTAGAGGGTTATAACGACCACCGGCCTTAAGGCGTTTGGGGTCAATTCCATTCATTTTAACTTTCGCAATAAAATCTACATGCGGTGCGAGGTCTGTAGCCGTTTTAAAGTTGCGCCAATCAGTTTTCTTAAAGTAATTATAGATCTCTCGAATCTTATCTGAGGCTTCTTTCATTTTTTCATTATCGCCGGAGTGATAAACGAAATACTCATCAGAAGTCAGCAGTTCTTCAAAAACATTTTTATCTTTGGAGATGATATGATCTACGAGCTGGTCACATTCCTGCAGAAGTCTGATTTTAGTTTTATCGTAGTTGGCTCCAAGACGCTCATTATCTTTGAATATCTCAGGAAAATTGTGATATCCAAAAAACTCTCTGAAGAATCTAAGCTTGCGAATTGGCGTATTGGTCAATCCGTAATTTCTATGGTCTGAACGTTCATCAATTAGATAGTAAATATCACGCCTTTTAAGCATGCGCTCAACTTCGCGTTTGTAGTCTTCTCTAGTACTCAACTTACCTTTTTTGACAGCTTCACGAAGTTCTTTATCCGGCGAATTATCAGTCAGAGCATATGATAAAGCAAAACTAGCAGTTTCGGGAGGCATCATTTTGCGCCCGTGCTGATCTGCTGTTCCTTCGCCAAACTCATAACGGTAAACAAATTCCGATCTTAGAATCAGAGTTTCTATAAATTTAGTCAAAGCCTCTCTTCTTCCTAAAGTTGCAATGTAGGATTGCATCAAAGATAAATGTTCTTGAATCTCACCGTCATTCGGTTGACGGTCGAGGATCTTATCAAATAGAAATTTAACAATGTCGATAATTTCTGGTTCTTTAAGAGGCCCTAAAGCTTTACGCTCTGCTTCAAAACCAGCCTTCCATTCATCAAGACATTTTTTGATAACAACATTGTGAAAATCGCCTTTCTTACGGTGCTTGAGTATCATGTCCTTATAAAGCTTAATGTCAGTTTCTTTGAAAACTTTAGGTTTATACTCATCAGGTTTAATTTTCTTACGACGTGGAATCTCACCTATATAGTTAAGCATAAAACCAACGCGAGTTCCTATCTTCATTTTGCTGACACCAAATTCAAACCATTCTTTTTCACATAGCCTTATTAATTCATCAGTAGACTGATTTGATTTGTAATACTTTTTAAGAGTTGCAGTAATAAATGGGTACTCCGCTTTCGGAGCGGCAGTGTCATGAACCGGCTTTTTAACTTTCTTGCCACTTGGAAGAATGATAGACTTACCATCGGGAGTTACTGGTTTTGCTTTCATATTCAATGAAACAAATTTGGGAAGATAACTTGTGTTTTTATCCCCGTAGATTTTCTGCATCAATTCATGAATGTTCTCATTAAGAAACTTTTTACGGCTTTCTAAAGTTCTGTCGTGATCAAACTCCAGCTTCATGACCTTGTATAGAGGAGCTAAGCTCCTCATCTGACGCTCATTCATCAAGTACTTCGACATTTCCTTGGCGTTGGTAATCATAGTTAGGAGATGACCACCATTGAGCATGGTGTTATCGTAGTAGCGAACGCCACTTCCCGAAGGAAGTAAAAATGGATTGGTAAAGTTTGTTCTACTATGTCCTCTGTGACTACTACCTTTAATGTTAACTCGCTTACCGTCGCTGCTTCGGTGCTGATTCAGGTTCATAACCTGATTAATTTTCTCTGTAAAAATAAATTCATTAATGAGCCAGCGGCGATCAGGGGTAAACCCTTTTAAGTCTTTAAATTTCCCTGAGAAAAGATCTTCGTGGTTTACATAATTACCAAAAGCTGGAGTCTTAAGTTTAGCCTGAAACTTAGAGTTCTCACCCATGCGTTTATATTGGGTCTCAAGCCACTCACTAATTTGACTTAGTTCTTTAGGAGAAAGTTGATCTTCATCCTTAGGAGGCATTTCTTCAATGAACAACTGTTCTTCAATTTTATTGAGAATGTTGCTCTGGAAGTCTTTTTCCAGATTAGCAATATCGTGAAGACGAATATCACCTTTCTTTTTCTTAGCTCCGTGACAGTCGGTGCAGTACTTCTCAAGAATTCCTTGAACATTACTTGGTACTGTCACTTTTTGACTCGCACCAAGAGTTAAGGAAGTCAGCAGTAAACCGACCATAGTAAATTTTAGATTTATCATATATTTCTTGCACACCATTTAATTATTCTATGAATAAACAGTAACTATCGAATCTATCCAAGAATCAATTTACGCATAGATCGATCGAATTGAGCTATTAAATATAATAAACATACTAAATTCTCTAAAGTAAATGTTTAATATTATAATTGTTCGGCTATGGCTAAGTCAAAATTTAGTAACTCGATATTGCCGATTCTGAAACAACTGCAACTGTTTTTGTATTTCTGTAAAATAAAGAATTTCACTAGAACCAGATATTTAATATACCTACTTTCCCTCTTGAAAATAAACTTTGGGAATTGCATGACCTGTCCACTCAGTATTATGAACAGTATTAAATTTGCTGAGACCTTTCCTAACAGTTACTCTTCCGTCATCGAAAAGGTAGTTTGATGCAAAGGCTACCCCTAAGGACATCCACCCTGAAGTGCCTCCATTTGAACCCCATCTAAAGCCACTATAACCATCTGGAGGATTGTTATTTTGACGCCATTCTCTGTCTATCTCAGCTTTTCTACCAATTGGGTAATGATTGTTCATCATTCGGTTCACTCCACCAACATCATTTCTGAAAGTGTTAATATCACTTCCCATGATGTGACTCCATGCATCTTCTCGGTCAATATCCGTAAGTTGACCAGAAGCTCTATTGCGCCCAAGGCGCCAAGGTTCTCCTAGAACTCTCATTGGCTCTGCTACTTGCCAGAAAGTGCTGTCACTTCTGTAGTAATTGGGCCAAATACTGTATGTAGTTACCCAAGCATGAGTTGATCCATAAGGGAATCTCACAGCATCTTTACTGCCGTCTCCATCACTATCATATTTATGTTTTTTGGTGTATTCCTGTTCTACCATAGGACAAGTATAAGCCAGTCTCATATTCTCCATTGTTTCACTATTATTAGAGCCACCCCAATAAGGCATTATCATTGAAATAGGGCGCATAGTATTATGGCCAATAGTCTGAAGAGAGGGTCTTAAATAATAACGTATATCTACTGAGCCACCATTTATTGTGATATCACTCCATTTTGCATTCGCAGGATAATGACGGCTATTATCAACAGCATAAAGTGTATATGATTTACCAACCTCTCTAAGGTTGGAAGCACATACTGCCAGTTGTGCAGCATACCTCGCTTTGCGTAGCGAAGGCAATAATAAAGTCAGTAGTATTCCTATTATGGCAACTACGACTAATAATTCTAATAAAGTAAATTTTTTACTCAACACAGGGTCCTCTCGTTAATTAACATTAAACTAATAGTGAATTAAATGTGTTAAAAGAATCAATTAGAATTTTAAGGGATCACTTTGACTTCTTAAACTTTCCCCTTAGATATAATAATATGAGTAAAAAAATAGCTATTTCTTTAAACCTTGACCGAGGCCTAATGAGGTACTCTTTAATGTATCAGGGAATGCAGGATTATGCTGAGGAGTATACAGATTGGTCTATATATTGGGATCACTATCCTGAAAATAAACTTAGAAAGTGCAAAATTGAAGATCAAGTGATCTATGATGGTATTATTGGGCGGATCAAACAAGAGTGTTATTTAGAAACTCAACGCCTTGACATACCCTGTGTAAACCTTTGGTATAACAGTTATCTGCAAAGTAAAATCCCCTCTTGTTTAATTAACTTTTATGAAGCTGGTAAATTAGCAGCCCAACATTTGCTTAATAGAGGTTTTAAAAAAATCACTGTAATTGATTTTAAAGATCAATCATCTATTCACTTCAAAGAAGGAATAAGTAGTGTTTTAAAACCACTTCGATACTCCTTAAAGTTTTATCACTATAATAGAGATGCAGCCGAAACATCTAAAACCTGGGAGAAGCAACAAAATGAATTTGAGGAATGGTTCAAAGACTGGACCTATCCCATGGCCATCGCCAGTAGTGCCTCAATAGTAAATATAGCTACATTCTGTAAATCAAAAGGCTTACGAATCCCTGAAGATGTTGCCATAGTATTGACTGGTATAGAGTCTGGAGTATGTGAAAGTATTAAACCTTTAATTACGACTATTGATACAAACTACTATCAAACCGGATATGAAGCTGCAAAATTACTTCATAAAGTCATGGAAAACAAACAACAAGAATATGAACATATTTTTATCTCCCCAAAAGGAGTCATTGCCCGACAGTCTACTGATACCTATGCCACTGAAGATTCAGTTGTTAAAACTGCCTTGAGGTTTATTGCAGATAATATTGATAAAGAAATACAGGTCATAGATGTTGTTGCTGAAGTCCCTCTTTCTAAAAGCGCTCTGGAAAAACGTTTTAAAATTGCTACTGGAACAACTATCAAAGAAGAAATCAATCGCTTGAGAGTGATATGTGCTCAACGTCTACTCGCTGACAAAAGTGTCAAGATAAAACATATCCACAGACATTCAGGTTTTAGCTCTGCCCTCCATATGCGTAGAATTTTCCAAAAGAACCTGAATATGACTCCCGGTGAATACCGAAATACACTTAGTTGATACTTAAAGTACTAATAATCATTTGGACTTTACATGAACTTTAGTTTAGACTAATTTTTTTTACTGAGTTAATTACTAGACTCACTGGTTTTTAGTATTGATCCTTTAGCTATTTCTTATGCCATTTTTATGTTTACTTACATAAAATTCAAACAGAAACGCTTCCCCTTCTGCAGATTATGAATCTATTTTACACCAAAGCAAACAATTAGATAAAATTAACTGTTAAAGGGGATTTTATGATAAAGTTTTTGATCGTTGAGGATCAATTTTTAAATAGTAAACTACTATCTAGTTATATCTCGATTTTAGGCTTTTAATTTGACATAGCAAAAACGGAAAAATTGCTTTAGACTTAATAAATATTAATGATTACGATCTAATTTTTATGGATATAAGTATGCCCGTGATGAATGGGATAAGTTGCAATAAGTACATTCGTACTTCAGATGATCCCAAAATATTATCAATCCCCATAATTGCCGTAAGTGCAAATATAGACTATAAATACGCTGTATTGGAAGTTGTCATTAACCTATTTCTGGAAAAACCCGTAAACTAAATGACTTAACCCATACAATAGTACATATTCGAGCTATACCTTCAGTTATAGCTCAAGAGTCCACAATTTATAACATCTAACGAGACATTACTGTCCAAGTTGTCTTCCAACCTGGTTTATTGCGGTTACTAAAGCCGCCATTTTCAATAAATAGATAGTCTTTCCCATTGATTGTTTTTAGTTGCATTTTCAGAGCCTGGAACTTTTCAAGATCCATTAAGTAAGAACCGGACCAGAACCAAGATTTATTGCTAGTCTTGGAATTGTCTAAAAAGTTGATAGAACCTGTGAATGGTCTGTGTGGACGGCTCAGCTTAGAACTTGGGTCAAAAGCTGAAATATCAGACACAGTTGAGATTGTTTTCCACTTACCCATTATCTTTGAGTTGGCAACAAACTCACCATTCCAGCGATATTGTAAGCTTTCTGGTTCCACTTCCTTATTTTCTCCCAACTTTGCGCTTTGCCACTCAGAAGACATAAGAGGAATAACTTTGGCAGACTGAAATAGAAGATCATCACTCATTGGTGGTATTTTCTGTTCTTCAAAATGTAAGCTTATCTTCCCCATTGGGGTTTTAGCTTTAGGCTTTGTCTTATATTTATCGTTATACCTGATAAAGCTAATGACAGCAATCGTCACCTCTTCTCCATTAAACTCACTTTGAAAATCTTTTGTGATATAACCACCTTTCTTTTTAGAACCTGAGCCGCGGCCACCACCCTGCTTGGCTTCTACTAACTCTTTTCCATTGATGTAAATTTTATAACCACCACCAGAACCGACGTGGTTTCCATCATTGATTCGAATTCTATAACGGTGCCCATCTTTGACTGCAGGAATTTTATATTTCCCATGAATAAGTAGAACTTCTTTTTCCCATAGGGTGTTTACTTTGATAGCTCCATAACAATGAGGCCCTAAGCAATTTGAGCCACATTTTGTTATTGGTCGATTAGGAATCTTTCCCATGTAGTTACCAAATGGGCTCTTTCCTTTCTTCCAACCAACAGAACTTGGCTTAAAATCAGGTTTAAACCAATCATCCATACCACTAGGTAAAGTTACCGGGCGATAACGAGTGACCATTTGATCTGGAGGAACTTGCTCAGATGCAATTGGGTCAAAACTATGATAAAACCATTCAACACTCTTCACGTCAGCAAAAACTCTCCAATCGTACTCATCGGTACCCGCTCGTTTATGTAAAGCAGCCAAATTGTCGATTGGATCTTGCCCCATAAACGAATTTTGAACTTTCGACTCCGCATACTGGTGTAAACTCTTTCTGCTTTTTCCATAGTATTCAGGAATAAGCTCCTGCTGAATAATGGGGATTAATGCTGCTCTTAACTTCTCGCCAAAATACTTTGGGTCTGCATTTAAAAATATTTCCCTGTATGGCAAGAGATCATTGGGGTATTTCTCTCTTGCAACTTCATATAATGCGTCGTACCCTCCAGGTGTGTCCGCCAATGAATTTGCTATAGCTTTTAGATGGTGTTCATATGTAGGTGCAATATTTTGACCACCTTCTGAGACTTTTTGTCCAGAATATCCAGTGAAACTTTCCTTGATGACTTTTGATCCC
>Ga0075480_10002726_pt1 | contig 11361 bp, 9 predicted proteins | sample DEB08_DNA_7_FD_81590 | JGI IMG/M metagenome (GOLD analysis project Ga0075480, IMG submission 81590) | Aqueous microbial communities from the Delaware River and Bay under freshwater to marine salinity gradient to study organic matter... | ecosystem: Environmental > Aquatic > Marine > Coastal ... | reverse complement strand
TAAAACTACCACAATCGTTCCCCCCTCGTGCAATTCGGTGCTCAACTGCGGGATGTGCCGCTTCAAACGCACGGACAAGCGAACTATCTATCGGACAAAATGCACACTGGCACGGATCACGTAATCCTACCACCTTCCCAAGATCGCCGAGCGCATCCTCCATAAGACTCTTCACCTGAGGATGTAGTTCTGGCGTAGTTCGAATATCCCACCGAAGTAACACAGACGACGGAACACTATTCACAGAACTCTCACTTGAGCGGATCCCTGTCATCGTTACCGCTGGCTTGCCCAACTGCTCATGCACAAATGACTTCCCCCACTCCTTCTTGAGCTCCTCTATTCGGCTCATCGCTTCAAATGCAAGTTCAGGAGCGTTGGTGGTCTTCCCCGCTGCTTGAGAGGCATGGCAAGCCACCCCTTCAATGACAAGCTCAACATGGTGCACTCCACGATTTCCAAGTTCTATGTACTCAAATCCCGTTGGCTCACCAACAATGCAAATGACATCTTCATAACGACTCTGCCAGTTCTCTTGAAAATATTGCACATATTCGCGAGACCCCCGTCCTGTCGTCTCCTCCTCTCGCACGAACGAAAAGAATAGATCAAGCGGCGGCACTTCATCTCGATATCGATCCACAAGCTCTAAAAAAGCGGCAAGGCTCGCTTTCATATCACTCGCGCCCAGCCCATATACTCGACCATCTGCAACTACACCAGCATCTACTCCCACGGGGGGATAACCCCATTCACTCAGCGTTCCAGCCGAAACGGTATCCGTATGTCCATTGAAGATTATTGCTTTCGTTTGATTTTTTCCGGGGATGCGACAGAAAACATTATTCTCTTTTTGCTCCGGCTGAACACCAGCATCTTTCAGATAACGAAAGAGCCACTGTGCTATTGCTTCTTCATGGGAACTCTCTGAAGGTATCTGAATGAGAGCCTGTAGCTTTTCGATTACATTCATTCTGAAACTCTTTCACTCTCCCCAAGAACACGAGCCACTTCACTCGCAGTCCGATGGACAGCTTCTTGGATTCTGAGACGGACACCCTCACGGGCCCCCTTGCACGCTTCCCACTCCTTCACGAAAAGCTCAACAGAGAGCTTGGTAGCCTCCTCACTTGGTCCCCCACGGTGCTTTCTCCGAGATAGAGCCACTTGAGGCTTCAGGACCTCTTTGAGGTCCTCTGGATTCACACTGAGCGAAGTGCCGAGCTCCTCGGCATAACGCACCAGATCTGACTCCCGAAGGTCTTCCAAGGGAAGACCTCTCTCCATGAGATCGTTCACTGCCTGCCCTACAATCTTATACACGAGCCGATACGGCAGACCAGTCGTCTGCGAAACAAAATCAGCTACGTCTGTCGTTAAGGAATAGTTCTGCTTCACGAGCACTTCCATACGCTCACGGTGAAAGCGCATGCTCCCGAGTACTTCTGTGAGCACTCCCAGCCCAGTTTTGAACTTCCTCAGCCCGAGTTCCACGTATTCTTTTAACTCTCTTGCATCTCGATTGTATCCGGCTGGAAGTCCTGAAAGGAGCTCAAAGCCTGCAAGCATCGAGCCTGCGACCTGATTCCCAGATGCTCGAAGTAATTCGAGGGCATCGGGATTCTTCTTCTGTGCCATGACTGAGCTTCCCGTAATTGGGTGAAGTCGTTGTGCCACAGAGTCTCCCAACTCGAGAAATCCATATTCAAACGTCGCATACTGTAAGGTATCGGTTGCAAACTTTGAAAGCTCTATCGCACCAACGGAAAGTATCTGCAGCAACTCGTACTGGAAAAAGCCTCGGTGACTGATCGCATCAAGTGGCACTTCCCACACCTTTTCAAATCCAAGAAGCTCAGCCGTATACTCGCGGTCAATAGGCCAAGAAGTACCGAATGATTCTACTGAGCCAAGAGGGCACTGATCATAGCGCGATAAGAGCGAGAAAAGCGCTTTATGAATACGAACAAACCCCCCACAGTACATAAGACACCACTGTGCAACCGTTGTTGGTTTCCCTGGCTGCATGTGGGTATACCCGGGCATCACCCAATCAATATGCTCTTCTGCAAAGGTTATGAGCTGCTTGATTACATGCTCTAACTGTATCGCAAGTTCACACGCTTCCTCCCGCAAGAAGAGGAGCTCCGTTACCATCACCTGGTCGTTACGGCTCCGCGCGGTATGCGCTGATAGACCAGCTTTCTCTCCTGCCCGTTCGACGATCTCTTTTTCGAGCGTAAGCTGTGCTCCTCGATTTGGATCAATCGAAAAATTCCCTTGCTCGTTCAACCGCTCAATGTCCGCCAGCGCCTGCAGAATTGCTACTGCAGAACTTTGCGAAACTATTTTCGTTCGTGCAAGCATCAACACATGTGCTCTTGTTCCCCAGATATCTGAGGCAACCATCTTCATATCAAGCTGCATCTGCTGGGGTGAAACAACAAACTCAGAGACTGTCTTACTGACCACGAGAACTCCTTTCCTTTTCTTCCTTCGAGCCGACGTAGATCTTACCCGATCCGATGCAAGATGGCAGACCCCATGCCGTAAATCTTTGAGAAACCACGGGCTTCTTCTCCACTCCAGAGAGAGGACTCCTCCCCGTAGAGCGTTCCCGCAGAGAGGGCTGATTTATCAGCCTGAACACCAGTGATAATGCAGTGCCCCTTCTCGTACCGGAGACGCGCTAACCCTGTGACTTTCTGTTGTGAAGAATCAAAGAACGCTTCCAGATCTCTCATGAGCGGTTCATACCACTTCGCTTCGTGCATGAACGTGCCATAAGTCTGGGCAACGGTCTGCTTCCATTCGAGTTGGCTCTTACTGAGGACAATCTTTTCAAGCTCCTGATGGGCTCGGATGAGCGCTAACATCCCTGGTGCTTCAAACGCAATCCGTCCCTTTATTCCAAGAATCGTGTCGCCGACATGAACGCCTCTCCCGTAGCCATACTCGCCCCCAATCGCATTCAGCATGGCGAGGATCTCGTGCCCAGCCATATCGGTGCCATCGAGAGTGACAGGGACTCCCTTCTCAAATCCCACCACCACCTCACGTGGAGCATCACTCACCCTTGCAAGCGAACGGGTCAGAACGTATGCCTCTTCAGGAACTGTTTGCCACGGGTCGTGGGTCTCACCTCCTCCAATGGTCACACCAAAAACTCCTTGATTGATTGAGTACTTCTTTTTCCCAGCAGAAATTTCAAGGCCACGCGCTTTCAAGTACTCCGTCTCCTCCTCTCGAGTCAGTCGAAGCTCTCTGATGGGCGCAATCACTTCCAGCTCAGGTGCCAGTGTTTGAAAGGTGACGTCAAATCGAACCTGATCGTTTCCAGCTCCTGTTGAGCCGTGTGCTACTGCGATTGCATCAATCTCTTTTGCAATCTCTACGATTTTTTCTGCTTGAATAACTCGTTCAGCTCCTACCACCAACGGATATACACCACCCCGTAGTATATTCCCCTGAATAATTCTCGTGCCAAACCGTTCGAACACCTCTTGGACGGCATCAAGAGTAACGTGTCGAGTCGCTCCAGCCTCATAAGCAACTGATTCAATCCGAGAGAGTTCCTCAGGCGAAAATCCGCCCGTATTCACCGTTACGGTGATAACCTCATATCCCTTTTCTTGAAGATACTTCACGCAGTAGTTCGTATCGAGCCCCCCGCTGTAGGCAACAACGACTTTATTCATCTCATCTCCTCTTTAATGAAGCATACGGGCAAAAGCTAGCCTAAATTGAATAAATATGCAAAATATATTGAATAAATATTTAATATGGGGGATTATCCTCTCCAGACCAAGACCACAAGAAGGATTGACCTGATGCCAGATTCTAAAGAAGCCCGTCAAACAGCCCTTGTAGAACTCTTAACGGAGTCCCCTTACTACTCGCAACAAGAGATCTGTGATGCGATGAAAGCAGCTGGATTCTCAGCGGCACAACCAAGCATCAGCCGAGATTTACAAGAACTGGGGATAATAAAATTTTCAGGTCGTTATCTTCCGCCCTCTGCATTAAAGGACAAACTCCCTGAAGGTCTTACTGATGCTATCATACCTGCTGGCCCCTACATGATTGTTGTACGAACAAAACTCGGTGCAGCACAACGAGTGGCAGCTGAGATTGATGCCGTGTCTATTGAAGGGCTCATTGGAACAGTCGCTGGGGATGACACAATTTTTCTCGCCTTTGATGATCCGTCTCAACAAGCACCCGCTCTTGATTTCTTAACTCAGAAACTTCTGTAACTGGCTGGAGATAATGATGCGAAGAATAATACTTGATAAAATATCGTCATCCACTAAAAACGTCTCACTTACACGTGAAGCACGAATCACTGAGGAAGTCATTGCCAAACCAGGATACGTACTTGCTGGCAAGATCCACGGAGAAAAAACAACCTATAATGAAATTGAAAACCTCTCTGGACGCCGAATCAGGCTGCATGCTGGAGAAGTACTCGCTGGCACCCTCGGGCACCGAGATGCCTTGCATGGGTATTCAGGAAGGGTCCCCGATAAAATCTCGATTGGGGATAGGCTCCAGGTCCTTAATATGGGGGGAGTAATCGGAGAATGTACTTCTGCAAACCCACAAGTAGGCAAACCTTTTGACTTCGAGGTGCTGGGAAGCATCCTCGTTTTTCCTCAGTTTGAAAGCCGCCAGGGAGAGCCCGCTCACGTGGCACAGCACGGTGCATTACAATGGCCGAATGGGCAAGAAATAAACTTCTCAAGGAAAGTACCAGTAGTTTTCGTTGCAGGCACTTGCATGCAGGCGGGGAAAACGAGTGTTTGCGCACGCATGATACGCGGCTTGAAAAACTCAGGGCTTACTGTTGGTGCTTGCAAGCTGACTGGAGTTTCTCTATTACGGGATATTCTTGAGATGGAGGATTACGGGGCAGATACTGCACACACGTTTATCGATGCTGGCGTTGTTACCACCGATAGCGAATCCGCTGTTCCGACGGCCCACCTCGTCTTTCATACACTGATTGAAGAAGGGGTGGATGTCATCGTAGCAGAACTCGGAGATGGAATTCTGGGAACGTATGGTGTGAAAGAGATTCTTTCAGACGCTACGCTCATGCAGATGGCTACCACGTTTGTCTTATGCGCGAATGATCCAGTAGGAGCCTGGGGCGGAGTAGAACTCTTAAAGGAACGATTCGGGCTGCGTCCTCAAATCATATCAGGTCCAACAACAGATAACCTTGCTGGGATTAACTACATTGAACGCGAACTCGGAGTTCGAGCTATCAATGCCAGAAAGAATACAGAAGAACTGATCAGTTTTGCGAATCAATGTATTCAAGAAAAAGCGACACCGTGTATTCCATCAACAGAGTAATATTATGACTATTGACGATACATTGACGACTCCAACAGTTGCAGTAGCAATCTTCGGCGGCACTGGGTATGGCGCAGGAGAGCTGCTTCGACTCTTGGCACACCACCCTGATGTGAAAGTTGTTTCAATCAATTCGCGAACTCAGGTCGGAAAACTCGTAACAGATATCCACCCGCACTTGCTTGGATTCTATGATACGCTTCGTTTCTCAAGTGAGTTAGATATCGATGCGATTAAAGAGCATCCACATCGCATAATCATTAGTGCTCTTCCACATGAAGTGAGCGGTAAAACAGGAGAAGCTCTAGAGCCGACACGCTCACTGCTCAATATGAAGTTTATCGATCTCTCAGGAGCGCATCGACTATCGGCACAAGATTTACATCAGCAATTCTACCCTGGAACGCCTCGTAATGAGGAGTTAGCGACAAAGTTCGTCTATGGGCTTACCGAACTCGCGAGCAATTCAGTCTCAACTGCATCTCATATTGCCAACCCAGGATGTCTGGCCACTGCCTCAATCCTGTCACTGGCTCCGATTGCCTCTCTGATCAAGCCAGCCTTCATAGCATTCGACGCAAAAACAGGTTCTTCTGGCTCAGGTCGAGAACTAAAAGAGGGCACTCATCACCCAACCCGGCATGCGAGCTATACGGCATATAAGCCTCTCTCTCACCAGCACGTACCAGAGATCAGTTCATGCCTGAAACACATCGGATTACCATCGTGCGAGACGAGCTTTATTGCACAAAGCCTTCCGATTGCACGTGGCATCTACGTTACAACGCATGTGCACAACAAGACGAGTCTGAATGCGGATCAAGTCGTTGACGCCTTCGAGGCTTTCAGCGCCCAACATCCATTTATTCGCTTTCGCAAATCGCCACCACATCTACAACCGGTAGTCGGCACAAACTTTTGTGACCTCTCGGTAGCCATAGATGATAAAAAGCTCATTGTCATGGCTGCAATTGATAACCTGGTTAAGGGCATGGCTGGACAAGCCATTCAAAATCTTAACCTGATGTGCGGGCTCCCGGAGGAACGCGGCTTGATGATCCCTGGCACTCGTCCCTACTAAGCAAATCAAGAAAGGAATAACTTATGGATGCGATAGCTCCTCTCGTAAATACATATCCCCAGTACCCCTTTGAAATTACCCACGGAAGCGGGGCATATGTGACTGGTTCTGATGGAAATACATATCTCGACCTTTACGGCGGGCACGCCGTATGTGCACTCGGACACAATCATCCTCGAATTCAGCAAGCAATTGCTTGCCAATCAGAAAAACTCTTCTTCTACTCGAATCTTACTCGCCTCTCGATTCGGAACAAAGCCGCCGAAGCTCTACTCACCTTTGCGAACAACAGAATGAGTTCCCTATTCTTTTGCAATTCTGGTGCTGAAGCGAACGAGAACGCACTCAAACTGGCTGTTCAACTCACGGGACGTTCGCGAATCGTGGCATTCAAAGGGGGATGGCACGGCAGAACCACAATGGCTGCTGCTGCTACAGACGACCCATCGTGGCATGCAAAAACACCAGGGTGGACTGGGAATGTCCTCTTCCTAGAACCGAATAATATCGCTGAGCTTGAGAAGATTGATCAGACATGTGCAGCCGTGATTATTGAACCCATTCAGAGTATCGGTGGAGTTAATACGATCGAGAATGAATTCCTTATTGCGCTTCGACAGCAGACGAGCAAAACGGGAACACTTCTTATTTTTGATGAGGTGCAAACAGGAGTAGGCCGCACAGGAGTCCCGTATGTTAATGGACATGGTCACCGAGATAGTTCAATGCTCACGCACGGCATTGAAGCGGACATGAGCACAACAGCAAAAAGCCTAGCAAATGGATTCCCGGTCGGAGCAGTTCTTTTTACCGCCGAGATTGCTCAAGAAATTGCACTTGGAGATCTCGGATCCACCTTTGGTGGAGGACCACTAGCGAGTGCCGCCGTTCTTGAAACAATATCAATCATCTCGAATGAACATCTCATGGAACGAGTCCAAAGATTTGAAGACGCGATCCGCAGCGAGCTTTCGTGCTGCTCTCTTGTGCAAGAGATACGCGGACATGGCTGTCTCCTTGGTCTCGTCTTATCAGCACCAGCACAACGCGTCGTGACTGGACTCAGAGACAAAAGAATTCTTGCGGGAACAAGTGGCGTCTCGAACGTGATGCGCCTTCTTCCCTCTTATCAGGTCGAGGAAACGCATGCGAAACAACTGGCCGAGGCGCTAGCCGACATTGGAGAAGGCCTGACATGAAGCACTATACACAAGCCAAGCGATGTTCTCTTGATACACTGCTCTCACTGCTCCAAGCAGCGTCTCTGATGAAATATGAACGGCGATATCCTGACCTTTCAGGGAAAATTCTCGGAATGGTATTTATGAATCCATCTTTGAGAACCAAACTTTCTTTCGAGGCCGCAATGGCTCGATGTGGAGGCCAAGCACTTTCAATTACCCCAGGAGAATCTTCTTGGGCTTTTGAAGAGCAGCTCGGCATTCGAATGGATAGTGACAGACCTGAACATTTGAAAGATGCGGTACGAGTGATGTCTCGCTATGTGGATGCGCTTGCACTTCGAAGCTTCGCAAAACTTCAGTCAGTTACGGAAGATGTGCAAGACACCACCTTACGCCGCTTCGAGGATTGGTCAACTGTTCCAGTTATGAGCCTTGAATCAGCGGTTGAGCATCCGTGTCAGATGTTAGCTGACATGTTGACAATCAAAGAAATCTGCACCGAACCGAAGGCAAAGAATTTCTGTCTCAGATGGGCTCCGCACATCAAACCCTTGCCGCTTGCCGTTCCCCACTCAGCGATTTTCGCTGCAGCACACCTTGGCATGAATATCACGGTGTGTGCTCCAGAGGGGTATGAATTGCACACTGAGTTTATTCAGTACGCGAAAGAAACCACCACATTCCTCGGAGGCACATTCGCCCAAAGCCATGATCCGAGCAGCTTACCAGATGATACAAAAATCGTTTATGTAAAAAGCTGGGGAGCGAGCTCGCTCTATAATCAGCCAGAGCGGCAACGCCAAGACTTCGAACGGCACGCGCACTGGATGGTGGATGCGCCTCTGCTACAAGAAGAGACGCGCCTCTTACATTGCATGCCGATACGGAGAAACCTCGTAGCGACTGATGCGGCTCTTGACCACAAAAATTCGGCAATCATTGAACAGGCTGAGAATCGACTCTGGGCACAGCTCTCTATTCTTGAATGGATTTTTACTAATGACGATGGAGTGATACAAAATGACTGAAGTAGATTTACAACTCTTAAAGACCGCAATTCCCTATATACGAGCCTATAAGGGGAAAATATTCGTGATTAAGTTAGGGGGTGAGATATGCAAACCAGGCAAACACCTCAAAAATCTCATGGAGCAGCTCTCGCTTGCCTACCAGCTGGGCATACAGCTTATCATTGTGCATGGCGGTGGTCCTCAGGCAAATGCTCTAGCCGATAGGTTGCAGATCGAGTCTGAGTTTATTAATGGAAGGCGAATTACTTCTCCTGGGATGCTGGAAGCTGCAAAGATGAGTTTTGCTGGAACAGTAAATACCGATCTTGTTGCGGCGTTGAATGCAGAGGAAGTTCCAGCGATTGGAATGAGTGGGATTGATGGAGGACTCGCAAAAGCCTTTAAGCGCCCTCCTCAAACGGTATCAAATGTTGAGACTCAGCAGGAACAGAATGTTGATTTTGGTGAAGTTGCAGACCTGAAAGGAATTGATCCTCACGTGCTGTATTCTCTTTTAGAAAAGGGGTTTGTCCCTGTTATCTGCTCACTCGTTTCAGATACTACGGGCAGAATCTTAAACATTAATGCTGATACACTAGCAGCAGGAATTGCAGAAGCTGTTGGAGCTCAAAAGTATTGTTTGCTCTCGCCCGTCGATGGAGTGATGCGTGACATAAATGACCCGACCTCGCTACTTTCAGAAATCACACTGACCCAAGCAGAAGAACTCCTGACTGATGGTACCGTTCAGGGTGGAATGCATACAAAAATTCAAAACTGTATTGAGGTTTTGAAACGGGGAGTTCCAAGAGCTCACATTGCAAACGGCTTAAAACCAGATGCGTTCCTCAACGAGATCTTTACCAATGAGGGATCAGGCACGTTGTTAATTGCCGAAAAGAGTTAGTAAGCAGTCATTCTCTGTAGTGGCGGCCTACACCGACGGCTTAATTGGCGTTTTATCCATCAGTTGCGCGGCGGTCACATGTTGATACGGAGCTCCATCATCCGTACTGACGTCCACTCCTACTTGGGGAAAGGAGTAGAGCAACCTGTCTGTAGTCTGACATCGTACCAGCAGAGAATTCCCTCCCTCACGTTCAAAGATGCTCTGCTTATTGTGACTACTCAGCCTCTGACATCCCTCAGCCAATGCCACGACTGCGAGTGGGGCAAGCTCCCCCAGCTGACCTACCTGTGAGTCCCGAGATGCCCGAACGAAATCGTGATCAATAGCGAATGAATACGTAAGACCAGGAGTTGTTCTCGTCTTTTCATTTGCCTCATGCTCTTCCCAGAATGACCTCGCGTCATCATCAAGAAAAAAGACATCACTTCCGAGTCCACGTGTGTGAGCCGCGGCATTCAGTGCTGCCGCAAGCTCAACGACGGAATGCTCGGATGGAATACTTAAAGAGATGAGGCCGTTATCAAGCTTCTGAAAACCACCGAGAAACTGCTCACCTACTATTGGTAGTGTAGCTTCTGCTTCAAATACTGAAGCAGCGAATGCAATCCCTTTTACAGCGATAGAATCACTGCATGTATATACTCCCACACCGTTCAAAGAATCAGCCCCCAGCACCACTCCTCTCGTAGCACCTCGAATCAGTGCATTGTGTCCAAACCCATCACAAAGAAGAGATGCTGTATTCTCTGTCTGTATTTTTTCACATGCTTCAGCTAGTGCTACCACTCCTATAGAAACGGGAGCCCCATGGTCTTGGACTTGTTGCTGACGGGATTTAGAGGCTGCTTCTGGTATAATACGAAAGTGATAGATTCGGTTTGAAATGACTCCCTGACCTTCAGTAGATTCATTCTCTTCCCAAAATCTCTGATGAGTCACATCAAATACTGGTGAGCTCATCCCTTTTTGCTCAGCAAGGGTATTCAGCAACTCTCCTGCCTCTTGTACTGAAACACCTTCTGGTAGGGAGAATTCAATAGCTCCTCCATCGAGCTTTCTATACCCCGATAGGATATCTTCAGCTGTAATTGTTCCAATCTGATAAAGACTTGGTTTCCGACTCGAGGAATCAACAAACCCCGTTGCCATGAGTTGCTCGTGGATACTCTGGACGGCTTTCGGCAAGCTCTCTCTGGATACTCCATTTTTGCTCTCTGGCAAACGATTATCGTGCTCTAAGTTCATAACCTCCTATTCCCCAAACAGAATTCATCTCAGACCCCGTATGGAATAGAGATAGTAAAACCTGGTTATAATGTAAAGTTGGTGCCGAATTCAGATATATTTTTGACAAAATGAGAAGTTCTCCCAACACGCCCCTTATAAGCAGCATTCTCATACATAATGGTGCATAATCAATGGCTTAGCGCGACTATGTAACGTACTCCGTACTGCTGACATAACGATCCTGAGGGGAGTTGGAAAAAGACTCGACAGTCCGAGGTTGTTTATCGTTTTAACGGGGGATTTTATGAAACGCACTGCTTTTTACTCTTATGTTCTTTTCACTGCTGCACTTTTATTGTTACCTGCAACCACTTTTGCAAGTGCCCAAGAACAAGACTCTTCGCCAACTCAATCAGATACCACTTGCTTAGCCGAACCAGTAAATCAACTTTATCTTGCTGCGTATGCACAAGATGCACCGGGCTCTTCTGCCTGGATATTTCATCACTTAGTCTCGCAAAGCCAGGCAGAGATCTGTGGATCCTTTAATGGCTTGAATCGGAGGATGATTGATAGACTTGCTGTGGG
>Ga0075480_10002724_pt1 | contig 11362 bp, 13 predicted proteins | sample DEB08_DNA_7_FD_81590 | JGI IMG/M metagenome (GOLD analysis project Ga0075480, IMG submission 81590) | Aqueous microbial communities from the Delaware River and Bay under freshwater to marine salinity gradient to study organic matter... | ecosystem: Environmental > Aquatic > Marine > Coastal ... | reverse complement strand
TAATAATAAGTATGTCAGATGAGGAAGGAATATTGTGTAAGATGAAAGAAAGATGTGGAAGTGTGTATATATCAACGTTGCGTAGTAAAGAAGAAACGTCAGGGTTGGTGTTGGAAGAATTAAAACGAATAATGTATGGAAAAAGTGAAGAAAAAGAAGTATTAAATGTCTATAATTCAAATAAGAGAAGTTCAGTGCATTTTGGAATGAAAGAGTGCGTAGTGTTGGAGAAGGGAAAGGGAGTAGTATTAGAAGTGATGTTACTAATAGAATGTGATGAAAGTGTATTAAGTCGTGGAAATGTGTCAGAAACAATAAAAAATTTAAGTAAAGGAGTACTGCATGATATGTGTAGTATGTGAGGTATATATATGAGGTATACGCGTGAGGTATATGTATGAGGTATACGCGTGAGGTATATGTATGAGGTATACGCGTGAGGTATATGTATGAGGTATATATGTGAGGTATATATATGAGGTATATATGTGAGGTATATATATGAGGTATACGCGTGAGGTATATGTATAAGGTATATATGTGAGGTATATATATGAGGTATACGCGTGAGGTATATGTATGAAAAATGAATATCCCACTCAAAAATGGATAAGTATAATAGTATTATTGAAAAACTTATTCATGGGTAGTTTTCTTTATTTTGCAATGTATTTTATTATATACATATGCGAATGGAAAGGTAATATAGTATAGAAAACAAATGAAATAAGGTTGTTTATAGTCAGTATCATAAACCGATTTTTTGCGTTTAATTTGTGCGATATTGTAATCTAAATCATTATCAACTTCATATGAATTATCTGGTTTATTGTTTTGAATAGAAAATCCTCTCCTTCGTTGAATACCCATTATTAATATATATCATGATAATTTTATATGATTAAAGGGTTTATTTTGTGGTATTTTGTAATTTTATGTCAATGTTCTCAATCAACCTATAAAAATTCAATTATATAAATAAAAAATGGTTTTGTAAAATATTCATAATATAGTTTGTAGATTATGAATGTAGAAAAAGGAATGTTGAGAACATTGACAATAATTAAAAACAGACACGTTCGCAGAAGACGAATATTGAGGTATTCGTGTCAGACGTAAAAATTGAAAAACTTTTTATCTGGAAATAGAATGAAACCAAAGCTGAATAAGCAAACAAGTAATCAAGAGATAAAATGCCGAGAGCTCCCCCAAGATGCGGACACTGCAAAGAGGTAGGACATACCCGAGCAAAGTGTAGAGACTTAGAAGTGGATAAGATATTACAGATGTGTGGCGGTCAATTTGAAGAGTTACCAGAGCTAGTAAAGAGACACCAAATACCTTTTGAAAAGATAGCAGAGATTCAACTTTTAATAGAAGGACACCTTCCCGCCGTAATTTTCAAAACGAATAAACTAGTAAACGTCGCACGTAAGTATGAGATCGTGACAGTAAGACTAGTCGAAGACCGAACATTTGAAAAGCAAACCATATTGTATTCCGAAGAAGGATGGACCACCATCAATAGCATTTGGAAAGACTATACCAAGACTATAAAAGATAACTCACGATTAATCACTGAAAAAAGCGAAAAGTATTTACAGAAATTACGTTGGTTAGAGAGAGATCTTCCTGGTGTAAGGGATTGGCTCGATGGACGATGTAGACCTCAAGATGAGTTTTCAACAAGATCTTTACATAATTTGTTTCATGTTGATTATGTAATAGAAAAAGAAAGATTACTTCATGAACAAACCGAACATAATGATAGGGTAATGAGACGAATCCGAGAGCGTCAGGCACAACACCAAGCGCATAATCAACGAACAGAACAAGCCGTTAAACAAAGCGGTAGATGGGTTAACCGCGAACCATTGCCAATCATTAGCACTAAGGCATTCGAGGCGGAGGATTGTCCTATTTGTATGGAACCCCTTGGGGAAACATCCAAGGTCATCCTAAGATGCGGACACCAAATGTGCGTCACATGTATGCTAACTCAGACTATTCTGGCTGCGAAAGAAAGGAATAGCAAGAAGTGCCAATGCCCGCACTGTAGAGAAGAGTACTTATAGAGATGTAATATGTAACATATATAAGAAAAGGCTAAGACCTTTTTTTATTGTCCTCTATCGGTTATTCGCCTATGCTATGGTTTATCGCAAGGACCTTATTCACAAGGGTTATACTAAGGGCTGTAATAATAGACCATACTGGGAGGGGTAGTTAATAAGGGCTGTAATAATAGACCATATCAGAGAGGGTATTTAATAAAGGGTATAATAATGGACCATATCAGAGAGGGTATTTAATAAAGGGTATAATAATGGACCATACCGGGGGCGGTTTTTCTCAAAAATCAATATCCTACTCGTTTATCAATATGTCACTCATTTCTGGATAAGTATTATATAGTAATATGCTGTTATTTTACCATATAAGGGATTTATTTTAAAATACAACAGTATAAATTATATACAACTCTCAATACCACAGTATGTTAAAATGTAAAGTATATCCATTCAATAACCATCGTTAAAAGCCTCTTGTTAAAAGCCTCTTGTTAAAAGCCTCTCGTTAAAAGCCTCTTGTTAAAAGCCTCTTGTTAAAAGCCTCTTGTTAAAAGCCTCTTGTTAAAAGCCTCTTGTTAAAAGCCTCTCGTTAAAAGCCTCTTGTTAAAAGCCTCTTGATAAAAGCCTCTCGTTAAAGGTGTTACACAAAATTATTACATTATAAAACGATAAAATAAAATAATATTTTATAATGATTTAGATGGATACAAATAAAATAAACAAAATGGATACTATAAAACAATATAATGAAGATATACACCAATTACAAAAAGAAAAAGATGAATATAAGAAAATGATAAACAATATAGATTCAAATATAGTAAGATTAACAAAAAGTAAACATTTATTTTGTTATAGCACAGGAGGTCACGATTGGATAACTGAAAGTGAAGATGGGCCTTATGGAGATACCTATAGATATTGCACGAAATGTAATATGCAAACTAATTAGGTAATATGTAACGACGTATCAAAGAATATAAATAAATACGATAAAAATATATACATGCCATATATTCCGGAATATAATTTACTATTCATACATATTCCAAAGACAGGAGGAACATCATTTGAAACATATATGTTTGATAAGGCAAAAATAACATTACATGAAAAAGAGAATACTCATATAGTTATTGACGATCCAGAGTTACAAAAAGTATCATTACAACATCAAACATATCAAACGCTCTATAAATATCGTAACAAATTACAAACTATATTCGGCATAAGATTTGATGAAAATTTAAAAAAATTAGCCTTTGTACGTAACCCATATGATCGCATTGTAAGCGATATATTTTGGTTGAAGTTTAATGATAAAAAAGATAGCCAAGAAGAAATTTATGACACGATTCGTCATTACTATTTCCAAAGAGACGATTTAGATAATCACAATATTCCTCAATATAAATTCGTAACAGATGAGAACGAGAAACTAATTCCAAATATAACCATTTTGAAGATGGAGAAACTAACAGAAGAATTGCGTAATTATGGATTTACTGATTATGAAGGACCATCAAAATCAAATACCTATATGAACTATTTAAATAAAGACAGTATCCGGTTAATCAATGTGATGTTTAAAAAAGATTTTGAATTATTTGGATATGATATGATAAAGTATTGAAAGAGAATAATAACATTTTTATAATTTGCGTATAGAACTATCTGGTAATGACTCAACACCAATCATAAATTGGTATAGTTCTTCATTTTCCTCATTCATTTTATTAGATTGTTGTTTTTGAATAACATATTCGGCACAAGTTCCACAGTGGTCTTCGTTAGCATAATTGATTTTAAGTTTGGTATGTAAAAGATTATCATGTATGGTCCATCTTCCCAATGGTGTTTTTGGAGGTTTATGGATAAAGGCAGATTTAAAAACTTGAACTACGTGTTTTACGTTCATATTATAATTATGTAAATCATAGTTATAATATCATAGGTTTCAATTTTATTACACATAAATAGGTAGAACGTGTTTTAATTCAGTAGTATTAATAGCATTATTCCCAAAATACAATTCAACAAATGTCTTCGTTTTTTCATTACAAAAAGACTGAATAACTTTATTATAATTTTCTAATAATTGTTCTCTAGAAATAGATCCACGGAAACGAATAGAAATAACATGGTTCTCAATCAAATAGGGCGTATCCATATCAACCAAACAATATGAAAATGTATATTTTCCTTTACCATATCCCCTATTCAAAAGTAACATAGGTCCGGTATGTCCGTCTTTCATAATATAATTCTTTTTGGAGGGGTCCTTATAATTAACCAAATCCAAAGAATTATTTTTGATATCCCCGCTATAAATAAGACGAGTTTTAGTATCATCATCAGTCAATATATCTTTACATTGATTCCACACCACAGTTCCAACACTAACCTCAAATCCCATAGAATATAGTGAAACCGCACCATGATAGAGGTTACTAATGAGGTCAATTTTGGAGGGTATATTAAATACAATATCGTTATTTTTCAATAAAGCAAATCGTTTGTTCTCACTTTTATCAAGTTTCTTTTGTAAAATAAAAATAAGAGTATCTTGTTTGGTGTCTACAAAAGAATCATCTAGACAGTCAATAATATCTACAATGGCAAAGTTCTCGTATATATATTTTCGGATTTTAGAATAATAAACACAATTAGTAAAGTTTTGTGGAAGAACGAAAGCAAGTACACCATTGTCTTCCAATTTTGGTAGAGCATGAATAAGAAAAAGAACAAAAATATTAGGTCTTCCATCAATAAGATCGTAAAAACTTTCATCAACACTGGATTTACTAACAACAAAATAAGGAGGATTTCCAATAATTAAATCGTATTTGTTCTCATTAATTAAATCCCATTGTAAAAAATCTCTATGTAAAATCAAAATGTTATTGTTCTCGTTAAAATGATTGCTAATTTGTTCGTAAATACGTGTGTTTTTTTCAATACCCATAATGTCAATGTTCTCAAAGTTATTATTTAAATAATGAAAAATTTCACCAGAACCACAAGAAGGTTCTAATATTGTACGAACATGAAAATCCGGTATTAACTTGACGCGGTTAATCATAGACAGGATAATACTAGGTGGTGTAAAGAAAATACCATCGGATTTCTTTTCATTTTGGGTGAATTGTTGAGTAATATTCTTAGAAAAATAAGAAAAATCCGACATAATTTATTATAATATAACAACCAAACTTTATATTGTTGCGAAATGTTGTCAATGTTTTTGGGAAGTGTCAAAAAATGTATAAAATACGGACATATTTATACATTTTATGTCAATGTTCTCAATGTTTCTATAAAAATTTGGTTATAAAAAATGAAAACGAAAATGATAAAAAGTGAAAGTATGTTTTTATCGTGTCAAATGTATTATTGTAAGATTTATTGGAGGGTACCGAAGTATGGAAACGATATTATTTTAAACCATATTTATAGAACGTAAAAAGGTAAAGAACCCAAGTAAGACGAGAATAGTATGAATGCCAAAAATGGCTTGTGAAATACGTGATAATTGTTGTGCATCAGTATCCTTGTTTTTAAGGATAAAATCCTGAATATCCTGATGTAACATGTAATTAATAAAAAAAGCAATAGCAATAAATGCGATACTAATAAAAATGAGAACAACGTCATAAATAGAATTTTGTCCTCTATATGCTCGTGAATAAGCTAAAGAACCGTATGCTAATGTAGTGTATACACCAATATTACGTATAGTGCTATGAAAATACATATGAAATTGATGGGAACTAACAGAGTCCATAATATAGTATATAAAAATATAATTATTTTGAAAAACAACAAAAGAAACTATAAATGTATGAGGACCAAGATTTATCTGGTTTATCATGAGGTTCATCATAAATAGGGTAATAAGAAGAAATAATATTATCGTCACTATGATAGGACCATTCAAAAGGCCACTGAGTAAAATCCCATTTCATATTGCTATAAAATTGATAAACAAAATATTATAGTTAAATATAAGTAAATAAATAATAACAATGTTCCTTTTCAGTTTAAGTGGTGTGAAAGAGGGTTTGATAACAAGTCGTCCATCAAAGTCATGTAAGACACCATATGTAGCGGATATATTAATAGATGGAGATAATACAAAAGAAGAGTTATGTCATTCGCCATCATTAGGGTGTTGTGGGTTAGCAGAGAAAGGTAAGAAAGTGGTATTATCAGAATTAACGACAGGAAAGACAAAATGTTCTCATCGGGTTGAATTAGCAATATTAACAGAGGAACGAAATCCAGATCGTGAAATAATCATAGGTATAAATCCCAAACTAGGAGAAACCATAGCCGAATTATGTTTACAAAAGAACTGTGTAGAGGGTTTAACAAACATACAATCATATAGACGAGAAACAAAAATGATGAATTCACGATTTGACTTCACGGGTATAGACGAGAATGGACGTGAATTTATAATGGAAATAAAGAGCGTCCCATTGGCTGATTATGTAGACGTTCCCAAAAAAGAAAAAAAGAATTACAAAAAAGAAATAGAGGACGCAAATCAGGACGATAAAATATCATATTTTCCAGATGGATATCGTAAAAATAGCACAGATGTAGTGAGTCCCCGAGCATTAAAACACATAAACGAATTAAAAGAAATAGTAACAACAACAGACAAACGGGCTATATTATGTTTTATCATACAGAGAACAGACGTAAAACAATTTCAACCATCAAATATAGATTTGGTATACAAGAGAGCAGTTATTGATGCGTGGAACCATGGTGTTGAAATAAAAACTCTTCAAGTGGAGTGGAATAAAAAGGGTGAATGTGTATTCGTTCGTAATGATTTACCTATAAATCTAACCGAATAAAATTGAAATAAAAGAATATACATTAATTATAATAATAATAATAATAAAATGAAAACAAATGGACCAAAATAGCCATGCTTTATTAATAGAACATATACAAAACGATTTTATGTATTATGACAATACAATAGGAGATGATTTTATAGATAACATATATTATAAACAATTAAATACCCCGATACCGTTCGTACAGACAAATCCTGCTTTAGGTAAGTTACCAAAAAAGAAGGTACAATTGATCCCATGGAAAAGTAAAACCCCCTTAAATAATATATAATCAAATGAATTATGTATTATTTTTTTATGCTGTAATATCAATATTATTATCACTATCTGTGTCAGTTTCTTGTGCTTTTTCAGTATTACCCTCTTCTTTGTTAGAATTATTTTCATCGTCACTTTGAATATCAATTTCATATTTAATGTTATTTTTGGTATACACAATAGTTCTTAACATACGTACAAGCATTTGATTTTCTTCAATAAGTTTAGAATTTTGGTCGACTATAGTTTGTGTATGTCTATGGTGATGCATTAGGACTTGAGATAAAACAGTCTTAAGAAGTGTTTCAATAACAAGTGTATTTACAGTGATATTTTCACCTTCTAGAGGTTCATGGCGAGGAAGTCTTCCATTTGAATTAATAAATTCTTGTATATCATTTCGCATATCATTATCTACTTGTGCTAAATACTCAGCATCAGGTGCTAAATGTTTTCGTATACGAGGTTTTTCTTCTTCTTCATTTTCGTTTTCAGCTGTTTCAGAATTGTCTTCTTGTTTATCGTCACTTTGATCTTCATTATTCTCATCGCTTTCAAAATGGACGTTCTCCGTATTATCTCTATACATGGACGCACTTATTTGACATTTACCAACATGTTTAATATAAGGTTGTCGCATTTTGTACGTTTTTCCACATTTACAAGTATATATTTTTGAATTACTTGGAGGCATTATAGTTATAAAATAGTAATAATATAGTTTTATATGATTTCCGAATAGAATAATTAATTATGTAATGGTTTAAAATTTATGTATTCGTTTTGTCGGGTACTGTATATGGTAGGTTATTAGCATTATATTCAATCCAATTTTTGATATTATATACTTGAATATCGCTATTATATTGTTTTTGTATAAACCGATTTCCATTTCTATTTTGGAAAAAATATACATCATCCTCACTTTTGATAAATTCTTTCATGGGATGAATGGCGTCATCAGTTCTATTATCATCATGCACGAATTTTAATAGTAATATTTTTTTATCATATAATATTGGATTTTCTTGAATAAAGAAAGGGTTTCGTATATCTCGCTTTAGAAATGTATTAACTGCGTTACCAAGTAATCCTGGCCCCGAAAATTCAAGTGGATATTTACTCCCTTTCGTCCATGTATTATTAAGTACATTATCTACAACCATATCAATACATATTTTCATTATAGGATGTTTTGGAATAGTACCTATAAAAGCATTCACCAAATTATGTTTACCTCCATCTTGTGGATTATTATTCAAATCAATCGGAGCAAAGAATTCAATATGATTATCTAATAAAGAATCAAACGTATTCATACAAACCATGTCTATATCGCAATATATACCTCCATATTGATACAAAACACAATATCTCCATAAATCCGCTTTGAACCCACCGGGTATAATACGATCGTATGCTGTCAATACATTATTATCAAAATATTTTTGAATAAAATATCTGCGATTATTATTATCGTAAAAATGATATTCATAATCCGGATTATTACACTGTACGCTTTGTGTAAGAGTTTTTAAACAACATGTTAATGATTTTGATTCCCAAGTTTGAAAAATTCGTTTGGGTATAACATTTTTGATACAAGGTTTATTAACTATATTCGGTGTAGAATGGATCACATTCATAAAAGTAGTATTTCGCTGAGAAATTAAGCGGTCTCTTTCTTGTGAAACCTCATACAATGCCTTTTTATGAAAAGATAGATCCATATTATTATGATATTCTATTGGTGATGTCAACTGATATTCCTCCTTATATCCGATTTTTGGAAAAATAAGTTGGCAACAATAATTAAACGCAAGTTGAACTGAACCGGATGTATTATATGAAAGTTGTGTACTTTTATTAGCAATATAAATATAATGTGTTTTTTTTAAAACAGAATGTAAAATATTAAAATCACAATTAAAAATGGTATTAATTAACCCATCATATTTGGTGTTCTTAACCGAAAAATTATCCAGACATCGTCCGATATGATATATAGTTTTTTTTCCATTCAAACTCAATAATTTATCATAATCTTCAAATATATTATCTATATAATAATGATTACCAATTATACATATATTAATGGTAGGCGTATTTAAACATTGAATTTTATCTTCATATGAAATTAATTCATAGCAAGGATAAACATATGGTACATTACGTTGTTTAAAATGACGAATAGCAATATGATTTTCATAGGATATATATAAATTACGTAATGAGTAAAAATGGTCTATACATATAAATTGTGTATGGCAGTAATGGTCTTTATTAGTAATAATAGATCCAAAATACTTACTATCCACATCATCATCGGTAGTTAAAAAACAAATATCATATGGTTTATTATTTTCATTATTAATAATACTTCCGTATTTATATGTATCAACGTGGTTATTGATAACTGTAATCGCTGGATTTAAACGAAAATAATTTTGAAATTGTGTTTGATAAAAGTCAATAATACCCATATTCTTATCTGTATTGGTGATTATATCAAGATTAAAATGATTTGATTTACAAAAATCAATAATATAACCAAACATTTCATAGTGGCAATCAAAATTATTATAAATAAGGATATTCATATTATTATTTATAATAAAAAAGATTTATATTATTTATTTGGTAGTTAATTAATAATGTTACTATTACTACATCGTTAATAATCCCGATAATTTTCCCATAACCAACCTGTAATGATATACTTGTCACTAGATAATGGAACAATACCTCTATGAGGAAAAGTCCAACTAGCTGGAAATAATATTAATTTACCGGCTTCCGGTTTTATACGATATTTAGACCAAATTTCAGTTTCGCCACCTTCTTCAACGTCGTTTAAATACCACAAATAGGTTAATTGCCTCATTTGTTTTTTTTCCCAATTACATGAATAATCATTATGATAGATATATTTACCAACATTTTTATCATATTTTTGCATATGTATGTGGTGTGTAACTAAATAGTCTGTTCCGAAAATACGATACGGTTCATTTATTTGCCTATTATATTTTGTAACATACTCTTTTACGTTATTATTTAATTCTTTAGTCAATACCTTTTTAATTTTATCCCATTTAGGACCATCTATAGGGCAATCTGTAGTATTCTTAATATTTTTATGTACGCCACTAAGAGTCAACCCATCATAACGATGTTCATCGCTTTCAAATATAGCAATCATATCATTACATAATTCTCGTGATAATGAATGTTGGTTCACATATACTAAATCCATAATACTATTATTCGCATTAGTGTTTATATTATCCATTAATAATACATGATATAGAAAATAATATTTATATAATATTATATAATTATAGTTTATGTCATTTAAATTCAAAGGGATTGAAGTAAAAAATATTATTGTACAATCTGGTAATACTCAATTCGAAGGTTTTCCTGGTTTAACATATAATAGTAGTAGTAATGTGAATGCTAATTCACGACCACTTCCTACAGGGTATAAAAATGATGGGACTGATCTTGCTAACAAGGCAGTTGCACCGGTAAGTCAGGTTTATGGAGCAGGTACACATAATGTAAGTATACCGTATTATGCAAAGGCCTTTCGCTTTATAGGCGTTGGAGGTGGCGGAGGTGGCGGAGGTAATGGTGGCCCAGCTACTCATTTCGGCGGCACTGATAGTACATCAATGGGTGGTTATGGTGGAAAGGGTGGTAGTGGTGGTTGGGTTGTTACTGGTGTTGTAAGTATACCACCTAATGATAGCATTACCGTTAATGTAGGAGGAGGTGGAGAAGGGGGTGATGGGGGGGCTGAAGATGAAGCTCCTAGTAGTCGAGACGCCGCGGCATCAGGTGAAAAAGCTAAAAATGGTGACCCAGGTGGTCCCACATACTATAAGATAGGAAATAGTAATGGTCCTTGGGGAAATGGAGGAAATGGAGGAGAAGGGGGTAAGGGGGGTTACACAAATTCGGGTCAGGCTGGGGGTGTGAAACAGGGTGATAATGGAGCAAATGGTAATTCAGGTAATTCATATGGTAAGCCAAGTGGCTGGACGTATTCACCAGGCACACCTTCAGGTGGCACTAGAAATAATGAGCATTATTCTAATCTACCAGGCTATAAAGGATACAAAGGTGGAAATGGTAGCGCACAATTTATTTGGT
>Ga0075480_10002723_pt1 | contig 11362 bp, 12 predicted proteins | sample DEB08_DNA_7_FD_81590 | JGI IMG/M metagenome (GOLD analysis project Ga0075480, IMG submission 81590) | Aqueous microbial communities from the Delaware River and Bay under freshwater to marine salinity gradient to study organic matter... | ecosystem: Environmental > Aquatic > Marine > Coastal ... | reverse complement strand
GTTTATCTACACTTATTTTAGCATTTTTAAATTTTGAAAGGATATCTTTCATCTATAAATTATGTTTAGAAATTTTGTTAATGTCGTAAAGAATTCTTCTAATAATAATATAGAATGTCTTTGGCAACATATGCATCTCCATTTCAACAAAATACAAATGTTAATAAGAATAAGAGAACCAGCACGATATCAAATATTCAATCATTACTTGATGAGAACGCAGAATTAACAGAAATGAAAAAAGACGAAGATGAACAAAAAGAAAAAAACTCACGTGTATTAAATCTTATGAACAAACTAAAACCAAACAACGATGGTTCTAATTTAGAAAATTTTGAACCTTTGAGTAATAAACCTTTGAGAAATAAAGTGAAGGAACCCCCAAAAAAAGAGAAGGAGAATACAACCGAAGGTATGACAACATCACCTAGTTCATATTTACCAAAAAATACGAGACCCGAACCAGGAATGTTTAGACCAAATAATTTGAAACAAGAAAATATGAGTAATTTAAACGATACATATAATGGTAGAATATCCTTTATGCCCAAAAAAATGGTAGAAGGATTAGGAACAAATGAAGATACTTTAGCTGAAAAAATTAACTATATGATTCATTTACTGGAACAACAACAGGCAGAAAAAACAGATAATATTATGGAGGAGTTTGTTCTATATGCTATGTTGGGTGTATTTGTAATCTTTACTGTTGATTCCTTTACACGTGCAGGTCGCTATGTTAGATAATTGCATAATAATATAATTATCTAACCAATTCTTTCTAGAATAACAACAAACTGATGTGGATCGTCTGGTAATTTATATAAAGAGTGTTGTATGAACCCCGCATTTCGAGCAGTTGTTAGCAGGTTCTTCATATCTTCTATATATAAGGTAATTTCATTTTGACGAACTTTCTTACTACCTTTATCAGTAAAAGTTTCTTTTATAGTCATTTTGTCATTAGCTAAGTCTTTCATATTATAATTAACATTATAAGTAAAATCACCAAAATCAACATTGGTACGATTAATGTTTTTCAAAGCACTATCCTTACTAAACTGAACGTCGAGAACCTTATTAACACACGGTTTAACAGGTGTGAAATTATCCTTATCTACTATATGAACAATTAAATAACCATTAGGCATCAACCAGTTATAACATCTTCTAAAAAAATTATGCTTATCTTTGATGTGATATAACGTATAATCACTACATACAATATGTGTAAAACTATTTTTATCAAATGAAACACTACTTTCAATACAAGCACACTGGTTATCGTCAGTTGGATATTTAGACGCACATATATTTATCATAGCTCGTGATTTATCGATGCCGTGAGCGTTGTATCCGTTTATAGTCAATTTATTTACTAAATCACCTGTTCCGCTACCAACTATTAAAAAATTCGAATGTTCTTTATCGGGTAATGTATTTTTTATAATAGTATCATAGTCGAAACTAGCGGTTTTTTCAGGTATATTTATAATATCGTATATTTCTGCATAAAAATTATCATATGCGTTTGAATCAGTTTTTAATATAAATGGTTTTGACTGGCGAAACCCTTCTTTATAATTATTCTCTCGCCTGGATTGAAAGAAAAAATATGCTGCTACTAATAATAAAAATATTGATAACCAAAAATATTTTTTTGGAATCATAGGTTTTATATACATATATATGATAATTTATGTATATAAATATGCGTTTATGTATTTCTCAACTGAACTCTTGTATTATTATGGAATATATCACGACCAATGCTAGGGTCAACACTATTTGTTTGGACGTATGTATTTTGTTTGAATAATAAGTTATGCTTCGGGTCAGGTTTTTCTAATGGATTGCCTACTTGGTTCTTATATAATGGTCCGTCGCGAGAAGGGATATATTTATGCCCTAAATCACCACCAGTCAGTTTGTAATTGTTTCCTCTTAATTCACTTTCAACACAAATATTATCTAAAAATCCATTAACAGGAGCACCACGATTTCCAGGATTGAAATTTGAAGATGGTAAATAAGAATCGTATTTATGTTTCATTACACCAGGTTCTGTGCGTCTGTCAATTATCGGAAATAGTGCGTATTTTGTGGATACTGGACGGGGGTCAAAATTAGGTTGTAACTGTGAATCTGGTTTATATCTTTCGGTAATACGTTTATTAATTACGTCACCAGTGGTTTCTTCATCCTTAAATGAAATATCGGAACCTTTAATTACATTTCTATTACTGATTTGGTTTAATTTACTCATATTAACTTATATATTTAATAAATATATTATTACCCCTATTAGACCGTTGAATGTAATATATTTTTTCTAAAATTATTTCTGAATAAACATAAAGGTAATATTCTAAACTATATAGTATACCAAAGCATAATGGTAGTTATATGCGATAAACCTTTTGATACAAATGAATATAATAGTTATTTTGAAGAATTTCCATTTCCACTTTCTGATTTTCAAAAATATTCTATTATGGCGACAGTTGAAGGACATCACTCTTTAGTTACTGCTCATACCGGTTCAGGTAAAAGTTTACCAGCTGAGTTTGCAATACGACATTTTGTTTCAAAGGGAAAACGCTTAATCTACACATCACCTATTAAAGCTTTATCAAATCAAAAATACTATGATTTTCGTACTAAATTTCCTGATATTACATTTGGTTTGATGACAGGTGATATAAAAATGAACCCAGATGCAGATGTGTTAATTATGACTACTGAAATTTTGATGAATTATTTATTTACGTATAATGATTCCGACGAAGGACACGGTATTCATTTTCAAATGGACATTAAAAAAGAATTGGCGTGTGTCGTATTCGATGAAATACATTATATAAATGATGCTGATCGAGGACACGTATGGGAACAATGTATACTAATGTTACCGGAACACGTTCAAATGATAATGTTATCGGCAACTATTGATTCACCCGAAAGTTTTGCAAAATGGTGCGAAAAATCTAATAACACAAAAAAAGTATATCTCTCATCCACAAGTCATAGAATTGTCCCACTTAAACATTATAGTTATATGATTACAAATGAATCAGCATTTAAAATTATAAAAGATAAAGAGCAACAACAGAAAATAAGAAATAATACAGATAAACTTATGTTGATTAAGGACGAACAAGGTAACTTTGATTCTAATGTTGTAAATAGTTTGAAACATACCAAGACACTATTAGATAAAAATAAGATATTTGTAAAAAACCAACACGTTTTAAATAAAATTTCGAAACATTTATACGATAAGGATATGCTACCAGCAATTGTATTTGTTTTCTCTAGAAAAAATGTCGAAAAATACGCAAAACAAATAACAACAAATGTATTAGAATTTAATAGTAATATTCCCACTATTATGGCACGCGAATGCGAACAGATTATTCGGCGTTTACCTAATTATAAAGAGATTTTACATTTACCAGAATATGTATCGACTGTTTCTTTATTGGAAAAGGGAATTGGTATCCATCATTCAGGTATGCTTCCAATTCTTCGCGAAATAGTGGAAATTATGATTTCAAAAAAATATATTAATTTATTGTTTGCAACTGAATCATTTGCTATTGGTTTAAATTGTCCTATTAGAAGCGCTGTATTTACGAGTCTTACAAAATATGATGGAAATTCTATGCGTTTTTTACATCCACACGAATATAATCAGGCAGCATCGAGATGTGGTAGAAGGGGTATAGACACAATTGGACACGTTATACATTGTAACAATATGTTTGAACTGCCAAATGAAAGTGAATATAAAGGTATATTATGTGGCAATCCACAGAGTCTTGTATCTAAATTTCGCATTTCTTTTAAGATGATTTTAAATATGATGCAAAATGAAAAAAATACACACAACGATTTTTGTGAATTTGTAAAAAATTCTATGCTGAATAATGAACTCAATAACGCAATTGAACGTGAATATATATATTTAAAAAAATGCGAAACCGAATATAAAGAAAAAGAAGGGATGTGTGATAAGAGCACATTTGAAATATGTGAGCGTGTAAAATCTTTACGTTCCAGTTTAGAAATGGCAGTTAATAAGAAACGAAAGAAAATAGATAGAGAATTAAAGGATTTATATTCTGCTAATCCTAGACTTGATGACTATTTACATCAGTATAATTTAATGAATGATAGTTATAATACATTTAAACAACAACAAAATCACTGTGCTTATTTAGATACTTATATTACAAGAAATATACAAAATGTCATTACTATTTTAGTGGATAACAAATATATTGAACTTTGCGAAGCTTCGCATTATAAATTTTTAAATAGAGGTATAATAGCATCACATATTTCAGAAACACATCCGCTCGTGTTAGCAGAAGTATTGGAAGATACAAATTATTTCAATGATTTTGAAGTCAAACAAATAATAGCAATACTATCGTGTTTTACGGATATTAAAGTAAGTGATGATTATAAAATACATTCGTTCCCTGTAAAAGATTATTTAATGGGTTCGTGTATAAATGTTATAAACAAATCCATTGAAACATATGCTGAATTAGAAAAAACAAATGATGTATATAGTGGTTATGATTATGATAATATAATTTCTTACGATATTGTTAATATTATTTTACAATGGTGTAATTGTAATACGGAAAACGAATGTAAATATATCATTGAAACTGAATTAATGCAGAGAGAAATAAGCATAGGTGAATTTACTAAGGCAGTTATGAAAATAAGCGCAATGACAAATGAACTTATTAAAATGTGTGAAACAATAAATTGTGTAGATCTACTTCACAAACTATCACAGGTAGATTCATTAATATTGAAATTTATAACAACAAATCAAAGTTTATATATCTAAATCATTTTCGGTGTTGCTTTTATATAGAGACATACCTAGATTTAAGAAACTAGAACTGGGAATATTATTATTTATAGCATTGTCACATTCGATTATTGCAACATCGTCTTCTTCATCTATATTGCTGTTTCTTTCCATAATATTATCCAATACGGATTCATTTGAATCAGGACTAATACTTATTAAACTGGGTGTTTTTTCAGCTTGATTTGCATGATAACTATATTCACAATGTGTGTCATCATAACTATATTCACATTGTGTGTCATCATATATAGATAATACATCTTTAATTACATCTTCGCGTTCAACATGTTCTTTATCAAATTCGATACAACTTATAGAGTTTGACCTGTTACGATGATATTTATCTAAGAAATCCGCTAATCCGTTTATTTCATCCATTCGGTCGTGCTGGTCTAAATCGCCTGTAATTACCATTCTTGAATTTTCACCAATACGCGTTAATAGCATTTTAAACTGATTAGGTGTTGTATTTTGACATTCATCTGCTACAATCCATGTATTTTTAAATGTTCTACCACGCATATAAGCGAGTGGAGCAATTTCAATACTTTTATTTTCTAATAATTCTGTTACTTCTTTTGGATTAATAAAATTATGTAATATGTCGTATATGGGTCTTACCCAAGGTGCCATTTTCTCTTCTAAAGTTCCTGGTAAATAACCCAAATCTTCGTCAGCACTTACTGCGGGCCTTGTAAAAATAATTTTTTCATAATGACCCATTAAAAAATGTCGAATACCATATTCTGTTCCGAATAAAGTCTTCCCTGTTCCCGCTGGACCGGTAGCCATAACAATTTTATTTCTTCTATTATTTAGTTCTTTCACATATTTTGTTTGCATATCATTTCTGGGTTTCGAAAATTTTTCTTCCATTTTTACTTTTTCATTTTGTGACAAGTACTGGAAATTCTCAAAAACGGAACGTTGATTTTCTAAACACTCCTCATACTCATTGTGGTATGCGAGTTCATCATTAATAAATCTACGTGTCCGTCTTCGATTAAATCCGCGTTTTTTTGGTCCCATCTTTCTACTAAAATATGATATTATAATTATTACATCATTATTTATTATATCAATAATTTTATTGGTATAATACCATAAATTCGTTTAAAATTGATTAATATTAAAAAAATATAATGTAATTATAAAATAATTATAAAATAATAAAATCATCTCTAATAAAATATGAACGATTTGAATGAACCAATGAATATGGAATGTGAAGAAATGTTATTTAATGAATATGACCCGAACCAAAGCGTTGTTATATATAGCGATGAAGATTATGATTCGGATTCATCGTCACAATATAGTAATAATATAGTGGAATTTGATAGTGTAGTAGAAGATATATTTGATGATGAAGAACACTTTATTGATTCAGATTACGATGATGGAAAGTATTTTATAGGTTTACCTTGTCTTATGAGAACACAATTAAGAGAATGGATATTACAGATTGCTATTACTCCTAAGTCGTTCTTTAAATATGATTATAATAGTGTTATGCGATATTTGGTAGAATATTCTGTTACACGAATATATAATCCAAAAATACATATAATGCAGTTGGATATATCCAACACAGGTTCTTATAATGTTATTCTAAAAACATTTTGGTTGAAGATCATTCAACGCACTTGGAAACGTATATATAAAGAGCGTCAAAAATTTGTTTCAAATTGCAAAAACCCAACTGAACTATTATATAGACAAATTTACGGAAAATGGAAAGGAAATAAAAAATATACGGGATTAAAGGGAATGCTTTGTAAAAATTGAACTATTATTGTATTTTATTTATCTGTTATAAATAAATCACAAAAACTATAATGTTAAATCAAACTAATAATTACCATACTTTCAAATATATTAATGAAATGGACCCTCTATTGAGACGCATTCAACGAGGTTTCATTCGGGATGATTACGATGATATTAATAGTATTACTAAATTTGGTTATATTCTCGCAGGTTCTTTAGTGGTAACTATTATTGTGGTTACCATTCTTGTCTTCATCTTCTAAACCAATAATCATTCGTAAAAATTGAATTTATCAAAATACTTTTTATTGTAATAAATAAAAACCAATCCAAAATGATATATACACGATATTTGTATGATAAACGTTGCGTTGAATATTCATTATTTGTATCATTGCTACAAGAACACATCGATGAAGCCTTGTTTTGGGCGCTTGAACTTTTCCATTCAGGTTTTTCCGAAGAATTAGTGGTATTGATTTGGGAACATTATTATACACTTTATGCTCCATTTTATATTAATTTAGAATCGCATTTATTTAAATTTACAAATCTCTGGTTAAAAAATAAATGCAATGAAACTTATATTGCTACAATGATTCATAGTTTATGTTCTCGTAATGCTTCTATTGATTTCTATTTTACTTATAAATCTCTTATCCCTCCGCCAAAACAATACGAAGTCACATATAATAATATAGATGCTGCTACTAATGTAGGCGATGTTATGAATATTGCAAATGATTGTGTTACAGAACATAATTTATTCAAAACAAGATGTAAAAAAGCTTTATCGAATATAGATAAAATTTTTGAAAAACTCACTTTCTTAGATATGAATATATATAAAAACGCTATTAAATCGCGACTTATTACAGGTTTATTTCTACTTGATAAAAATAATAAATTAGACCCAAAGAGATATATAATAAAAGAAACTAAAGATATTTTACAATATAAGACAAAACCTGTTATTGAACTCAAAGGGTGGAAAATTCCTCGCCGTGAGTGTATATACACTTTAAATTTAAAACCTTCCACTAGTAATAAAGATATTTGGCATTACGATAATTGGTTATATTTTGCTTCCAAAACGCCATTGTGGCGCAATCGCATTAGTCGCCATAAGGGAAGAATTGAACACGCACAAAAAAGAGTTAAATTTGATAAAGTTGATAACGAAGAAACATTCTTTAACTTCTATAATTATGAACCAGATGAACAATCGTTGGAGGTTCAATCAAAATGGTTAGGTAAAAGAACCTATGAATCTTGGGACCAAATTTATGAAAAACATAAATGTGAACCTTATAATGAATGGCTTACAATAAACAATAGTAGTTAGTATTCTATTTCAATATTATATTTATGTATTGTCTGAAAGTAAATGAAAATAGAAATAAACGCAAGTATAGAAAGTTTTTTATTTGTATCATTCAGTAAGAATATTTTATCTTTATGTGTATAAGCGTCTATTGTGTCATTAACAAACTTTGATATAATAATAGATGATGCTATGGATAATAATATCATATGATATAATTTATTTTCCATTATATAGTTAAATAATCCATTTACTGCTGTATTTTTTATAATATGAGAACCTAGTGTATAGAAATAATACATAATTATAACAGCAAATATAGATACAAATACTTGTGCTCTCTCTAATTGCAATTTCGTCATATATTTAATAGGCATTGTAACTAATACTGCAGCTTCCGGTATAGGTGTTAATACTACAAAAAAAGACCAAGAAAATAAAAATAATAATAATCCTGTTTTTAAACCCTTATAAATAATGGTATAAATCATTATAAAGATAGATGATATTGAAGCACAACGAAAAATTATATCGTGTGTCTTGTCATTATGAGGTATAACGAGTAGTTCATCCTCTTTAAATACAATATTTACTACATATCCTAAAATTAATATGGAAAGGATTAATGTTAATTCATACATCAATATTTATAGTATCAGTAGAATTTTTTAATAAAAGCAATGTTCTCAAATAGATGGAAAATAAATATGAATAGAATATGTATCGGGTTCACTTATTAGTTTATGAAATCCTAGTTGTTCATGGTTATAGCAGATTTCTCTTGGTTCCGTATATGACTTTGTTTTAGTCTTTATCAATCCATTATCAGTTAGTATATATCTTTCATTAGTTAGAGAACCTGTTAATACTTTGATAAAATACCCTCTATTTATGAATTTATTAATAAAACTAGTATGTCCATTCCATTCTATTAGTTTTATTTCGTATTTTTTTTGAGGATGTTTGTAAATTGTGTATGTTTTATAGGTTTTTCCAATTGATTTATGGTTCTCTATAAATTCATTCCAATTACCCCAATCACTAGTTTCTAATAATTCACTATATTTAACTATATGTTTTTGAGAAAACAAATAATTATGGTCAATATTATACTTATGTAAAAACGCGTTGGTTCTCGAAACGAAACCATTTAATAAGGTTTGTGTGCTTAATGACATTAACTTATAAATTATATGGATATAAAAGATTATGCCACGTTCACTCTGTAAACAATTAAAGTTGTAAGAGACATTAATATGCCTCCCCATAATGTATCAATAATCATTGTTTTATAATCCCATTTTTTTAACAAAGCTTTTGTAGTTCCTTCATATACTCCATATATGATTATACCTAATAAAAACGCATCTATTAAACCTTTGTTCTCCTTTATTATAAACCAGTATAAACCAAATATTAATAAGACATATGCCAAGATTGCTCCAAAATAGTTCATTCTAAAAGGTGATTGCTGAACCTTTTCAATTTGATTCTTAAATAGTGGACCCATTGAATACAAAAAAATGCTATCTAGCAACAATATAACTACTCCTGTTATAACTACGTCTTTCAACATAATCTTATTATTATATTAGATAATATAATAATATTATTGAATTAAGGAACTGGAATATTAACATCTTTGTTTTTCTCCATTTTCTGTTTCTCTTTATCTTTCTTGCGCTCTTCAAATACTTTATCCCTGGGAGTATTATCGTATCTTTCTTCCTCCTGTTTTTCCTTTGATAATTTTATCTTGGGTCTATCATTTGCTTTTTGAAAAGGTTGAAGGAAAATTCTTTTTAAATTTTGATGCTGTATATAGTATAAACACCATAAATGCAAATTTGATGTAATATTCATAGGTGTATTATATGTTAGTTCATATAGTTCACATAAATCGTCATTCGAGTATTTAATGCTATAAAACCAAAACGGAGGTATATTCAAAATATACCCTTCTTCAACATCAAATTCTAAAAATTTGAGTTTCTCAAAATCGGGAACATATTTTGATTGTGGTTCCCAAACATCTATCTTCGACCTAAAATCATAATTTACATAATCCTTTGTAACATGCAATAATTTGTTACTTTTCCAAGGGGTCATTTTTACATTAATGCGTCCTTTTCGAACAACTAAGAATTTTCTATGTTCTGTATGATATCTCATAACTGTATGTACACCTTTTGAACCAAATAATACATCACGCTTGCTTTGTATAATTAACTCAGGCTTTAAGTGTTTGTCTAATTTTGTAAAATCATAACTGGTTTCATTTGCTAATTTAACATTTTTTTCAGAGTAAAAACGAGAACCAGTGTCAGTCTTCATTAGAGTTTTTGCACTTTCATAAGGTAATTTTATAAAATTAGCATTATCTATATCTGCTTTATCTTTAACAATTACAGGTGTTTTACTTTCACCTAATATATCAGATTCTTTAAAAAAAGCAGGTTCTATTTCATTCATATTAAATAATACAGGTTGTTTCAAATTACATATTTCTTGTAACTGAAGGTTATTTTTATAATCCATTTCATATATTTCTAAGTCTTCTGATGTTTTATACTCATCCATTACGTGCATATAGACAATCAGAACTATAATGAATATAATTATTGATAAAAAAGTTGTCATTATATATTCTGTTTATATATCTTTATCACTGATTTTACCTCAAAATCAATCATCGTAATCTTTAATCTTGGGAGCAATATAAAACAATACATTTGCGTTATCAGTCCCTAAATTATATTTTAATTGAGCTGGATAATCTTGCTTAAATTTTAATTCAATATCTTTTGAAAGTTTATGAAATTGGGACACATTATACATATAATTTAAACTATATGAAATTTGTAATCTTTCGTCTTCATCAATGGCAAACTCATTCAAGTCATCAATACTTATTTCGGTTGACATCTTACCATTATCTATACTATTTGAGTGAAGAATTATATTATCTTCTGAACATTCTATATCCATTGTATCTCCGAATAATTTTAATTGAGACATAAGACTAGCATAAATATTAGAAGGTAGCGAAAATTCTGCCTGGTATTCCATTTCTGGTATATCCATAGTTTCCATATCTAATTCTATTAAAGGCATTTCAAGCGTTTTATCAAATATATTTTTATCTTCACTTGTAAAACGCATTGTAATCGTATCTGGTTCATCATCACAAGATAAACTAATGTCTTGTGATTTATCACGTGTTCCCATTATTTTTGCAATAATATTTGTATTTGCCCCTATTACAACTGCACTCCCGTCACTAGACAATTCATAATTATCAAACCACTCTTTCCCTATATGCACTTCTATAATTGCAACCTGTCCACTATCTATGCATTGGATATCCATTT
>Ga0075480_10002722_pt1 | contig 11365 bp, 5 predicted proteins | sample DEB08_DNA_7_FD_81590 | JGI IMG/M metagenome (GOLD analysis project Ga0075480, IMG submission 81590) | Aqueous microbial communities from the Delaware River and Bay under freshwater to marine salinity gradient to study organic matter... | ecosystem: Environmental > Aquatic > Marine > Coastal ... | reverse complement strand
GTCAACAACCGCCTTCCGGTTCAGATTGAAGCCGGTCCCATCACGACCGTGACCCAGACGCCAACGGTGATGCCCTTGGTCTTCGAGGATCAGGACGGCGTCATCGATTCATGGAGCTGGTCCTTCCCCGGCGGTGTCTACCTTGGACAGGGTCCTGTCAGCAGAGACAGCGACTTCAATTCCGTCATCGCCACCAGCGCACAGCCTGTGGTGGCGTGGGAACGAGCGGGAACCTACACCATTGACGTGACCGTCATCGACGACGACGGAGGCACGTCACTGGCCTCGCTGGACGTCATTGTCGAAAATCAGCGTCCAACCGCGACGTTCAACGTTCGTGAAGCCTCGTCAAGCGAGGTGCTTGACCTCCTGACGGCCGAGATTCAACCCGACGTTCCGTACGTCTTCAACGCCCGTGACAGCGTCGATCCAGACGGCTTGGTCGGCGACCAGAACGACTTGTCGTTCAACTGGACCTTCCCTGACGGCTCAAATTCAACCGAGGTTCAGCCAAGGTTCACTTTCGCCACACCCGGTACCCAGAGCGTGACCTTGGTGGTCACCGACGCAGACGGGGCACAGAGTGCGCCGCGGACCGTGACCTTCGACGTCATCAACCCCGTTCCAATCATCGAGGTGCGTCTGGTCGAGGCCTGGCTGAACGGGAGCATCGTGGACGTGACCACACCCTTTGACGGGGACGTTGGTTTGGTGACCCTCAAGCGGACGTTTTCAGACGACGGGTCCGTTCATGCCTCGCCTGGCACCCTGCTCTACTTCGATTCGGACGGCACACGCGACGGTGATGCTCGGTTCGAGGGTCGCTTGGTGCCGCTGGAGGCCGCTTCCGAAGATTGGAACGGCCTCGTGGAGTACGTCTGGGACTTTGGCGACGGCTCAGCCCTTTCCAACACGCCCTCTCCGTGGCACGCCTACGCAGAACCCGGCAACTACACCATCACGCTCACCGTGCGTGATGCCCACTTGACCGGCGACGTCACGCGGGCCCAATTCCTTGTCGTGGTGGATGCTCCTCCCGTCATCACCCTCATCGATGCGCCCGAGGAATTCATCGCCGGCGTCAACGCGGTGATCGATGCTCAGGTCACGTTCGCAGCCTTGGACTACGACGGCTCGTTGTGCCGCGATGAAGACGTGAACGACGGTTCCATGGAAGATTGCGACACCCTCCTTGAACAGCGCATTGCGGTGCTCTGGGAATTGGACCTTGAGGTCGATGCCGACGGCGACGGTGTGATCGACAACGACTGGGTCGGACCGGTCCGCGAAGACACCTACCGCGTGGCCACGGTTTACGATGAAGCGGGTCGCCGCACCATCCGACTGGAAGCGTGCGACGCCATGAATCAGTGCGCAACGATGGACCTCGAAATCGACGTCTCTCCAGAAAGCACCCTTCCTCCCTCGCTCTCAGAATTCTCCCGTGAGGATTGGAGCGCATGGATGCGCTCCATCGGAATCGATGCGGCGATTTTCCTCGGCCTGGTGATTGCAGCCCTCGTGCTGGGTTACCTGGTCATGCGTGCCCCGACCGAAGACGAGGAAGCCGCGACGAAGGACGCGGAAGCCTACACCGACGTCGAGCGTGTCGAGGTTGACGGGATGCTTGGCATCGACGATCACCGGGCACCGCCCGCGCCGAGGATCCTCCGCAAAGAGGAGCGTCGTGACGAAGCCAGCGGATACGTCCGACCTTTGAGGCGTCGCTGAACGGTCAGGTTCAATGGCTTCCCGTGCGAGGCGTACTCATGGAGGAGGTACGAGGCCGGCCAACGAGGGCCTTCTGTGGCCTCTGGCTTTTCCTTGCGCCATGCCTAGTGGCTTTCATGGCCGTCCCCGTGGCGGCGGCACCAGCCAGCGAAGCCTGCGGGACGGACCTCATCGAAGCGGACTGGAACCGGACCGTAGAACGCACAGGTTTGGTGCCCTGGAACATCTACAACGACTACGATGATTGGTACATGGATGAAGACCAACGTGCTCAACAGTACGAAGAAACCGGTGAAACCGAGCGGAACGACACGCTGCACCCCGAAGAGGACTGGATGGTCAACTGGCGCTACCCTCAACCGCTCGCTCCGTTGCAGACGTCGATGTACGCGACGATGGCGGTTAGAAACGACAGCGTCGGGGCCTATCGCTTCAACCTCTCCGCAGACCACAGGATGACCTTCTGTGTCACGCTCTATGGCGATCTCGACCAAGACGGTCATCGCCTTCCGGTCGAGGCCGACGTGTACCTCTTTACTACCTCACAATACCAGCGCTACGAGCAAGCCTACAACAACGCCCACACCACGTATGGGTGGTGGGATGACATCGACATGCTCCTTGCAGATCGGGCTCCCGAATTGAGGCGCTACGATCCGATGGGATGGACCACGTACCGTGACGTCCACATGTACGAGGCCGTTGAGGTGGTCTCCTTCAGCCTCAGCTTGGACAAGGCGGAGGTCAGCAGGTCTCTGTTCAACGGAGAGGTTTGGGAGGACTTCTACCTCGTCGTCGACACATGGGACAACGGGCACGGCAAGGACGCAGAAGCGCCAAATTCTGCCGTGTATGCCGACGTGTCGGCCGTGGCCACGCCCCGTTCCTTCGTCATGCCTCCCGCAAGCGTAGCCCTCGTGCTCATCGTGATGCTGGGTGGCATGGTGGCCGTGCCGGCCGTCGTCCAACGACGTTACGCCATGGCTGGGCTTGAAACCGCTGAGGCGTGATCAGTACTCGAGCAACTGCCACGCGTCACGAACGTCGCGGACGTTGATTCGACCTTCGTCCTTCAGGGCGTATTCGGTGCGCATGGTCGCATAGACCAAGCTTTGTCCCATCACGGGGGCGTGAAGGCGCGTCCAGTCGCCGCCGGGGCCAAGGCCCATGATGCTGAACTTGACGTCGCCGTCCTTCAGGTCCATGGACGCCTGCACGAGTTGGAGGGCGTCCGAGGGGTTGGAGATCATCGAGCAGAATTTGATGAGGTCGCCCTTCTCAGTGGCGTCCTTGATCCACGTGGTGATGTCCTCGGCGCTTGGGGTGCTGGCTTCATGGCGGCTTGCGACGATGCTGATGTTGGCACCGCGGGCCTTGCTGGCCAATTTTTCTCGAGTTTCTGCGTCGATGTTGTCTTCCAAGTCCACCCACTGGATGCCTCGGTCGAGGGCCGCATCGAGCACGGCGAGTCGTTGCTCTTCGGTGCCGGGGAAGAATCCGCCAGCGGTCGAGGCTCGAACGGTGAACATGGCTTCGGCCTGAATGCCTTCGACCAGACGGTCGAGAGCGGCTTCGATTTCAACGTGCTCAAGGTCGTTGACGGCCCAGGTGTTTTCCAAGGACATCACTTCGCGCGTGCGTCCATTCTCGTCCTCGACGATCTCCGGCTCGGGCTTGTCCAGCCATAGCCGGTCGAAGCGAATTTCCACCAAGTCGGCGCCAGAAAGGTTGGCACGGGCGGCTTCATCGACCATTTCGTCAACGGTCGTGCTTTCCAGTGAGACGCACACCCTGAGTTCGGCCATAGCGCGTGGACCTTGGCTCCCCCTTTAACGCTCACGGACCACAAGGGGCAGCGTTCACGTCAGAAAATCAGCGGACAGCGGAGCATTTTCGCCCCTCATTTTCCGATGGCCTTATGTGCTGTCGTCATAGGTTGAAAACGGTAGAAGACCCTGAGAAATTTCGAGCCCCCGGTGGGCGCGAAAATCGGGACACGTAACGCACGTCACGGGCTTCGGAGGGATGGAACATGAGCGACGATTACAGGGCCGACAGCATCCAAGTTTTGGAAGGACTCGAAGCGGTGCGCATGCGCCCCGGAATGTACCTTGGCGACCCGCACGACGGGACGGCCTTGCACCATTGCGTGTGGGAAGTGGTCGACAACGCCGTTGACGAGCACCTCGCCAACCGTAACGATCGCATCGATGTCATCATGCACGCCGACGGCAGCGTCTCCGTGAAAGATTACGGACGCGGCATCCCCGTCGATGAGCACGCCGAATTCGGCATTTCGGCCGCCGAGGTCATCATGACCAAGCTTCATGCCGGTGGGAAATTCGACAACGCCGCGTACAAGGTCTCGGGCGGCTTGCACGGCGTCGGCGTATCTGCCGTCAACGCCGTCTCTGCATGGTTGGAGATGACCATTGAACGCGACGGGGCCGTGCACCAACAGCGATACGAGCGCGGCGAGCCGGCCAGCACCCTCGACGTGGTCGGCAAGACCGAAGCCACGGGGACCACCATCCGTTTCCGCCCGGATTTGACCATCTTTAGCGACATCGTTGACTTTGATTTCGACATCCTCGACACCCGCTTCCGTGAAACCGCCTTCCTAAACGCCGGGCTTCACATTCAACTCATCGACGAGCGCGGCGAGGAGCCGCACGTCGTCGACCATCATTACGAGGGCGGCATCAAGCAATTCGTTCAACGCCTGAACGATCGCAGGCAAGTCCTCCACGAGGAGGTCATTCACATCGAAGGATCTCGCGAGATAGAACTCGGGGAAGTCAGCGTCGATTTGGCCATGCAGTGGTCGGATGCGTTCAGCGAACAAATTCAGTGCTACACCAACATCATCCGCAACAGGGACGGCGGGACGCACATGACCGGCCTTCGAGGGGCCCTTACGAAGTCCGTCAACACCTACGCAAAGTCGCGGAACTTGCTGAAGAACCTCACCGGCCTCTCAGGCGAAGACGTCCGCGAGGGCTTGTCGGCTATCGTCTCCGTCAAGCACCCAGATCCCTCGTTTTCTTCTCAGACCAAGGACAAACTCGTGAGCAGCGAAGTGACGAGCATCGTGGAGACCATCGTCTACGAGCGCTTGGGCGAATTCTTCGAGGAGAACCCCTCCATCGCTCGCGGCATCGTCGAGAAGGCCGTGTTGGCCTCCCGCGCCAGAGAGGCGGCAAAGAAAGCCCGCGACATGACGCGCCGCAAGGGCGTGCTCGAGGGCGGCGGCTTGCCTGGAAAGTTGGCCGACTGCCAGTCCAGGGATCCGACGGAATGCGAAGTCTACCTTGTCGAAGGTGATTCTGCCGGCGGATCGGCCAAGACCGGTCGTGACCGTCGCATCCAGGCCATCCTGCCCCTTCGCGGAAAGATTCTGAACGTCGAACGCCAACAGCGAAACCTCGCCAAGGTCTTCCAAAACAACGAGATTCAGACCATGGTCCGTGCCTTGGGCGCAGGGGTCGGCAACGACCCCGAGGACGAGGGCTCGTTCAACCCAGAGAAGCTCCGCTACCATCGCATCATCATCATGACCGACGCCGACGTCGACGGGGCCCACATCCGAACCTTGCTGTTGACCTTCTTGTGGCGCTTCATGAAGCGCGCCATCACCGAGGGCCACGTCTTCATCGCGCAACCGCCCTTGTATCAGGTGTCCAAAGGACGCATGACGCGCTACGCCTTCAGCGAAGAGGAGCGGGACGTTTTCATCGAGGAACTCCGCGGCGGTTCAGAAACCGCAAAAATCGGTGTCCAACGCTACAAGGGTCTTGGTGAGATGAATCCAGACCAACTGTGGGAGACCACCATGGACCCAGAACAGCGCACCATGCTGAAGGTCACCGTGGGCGATGCCGAGGCCGCAGACCGTTTGTTTGAGATCCTGATGGGTGAGGACGTCGTCGACCGACGTGCCTTCATCGAGACCCACGCAAAGGAGGTGACCAACCTTGACATCTGAGCACGAGGAAGACCAACCCACGGCCCCTATGGGTCAGCTCGAAAACCGAAGCCTCACCGAAGAGATGCGGACGTCGTACATCAATTACGCCATGTCCGTGATCATCGGCCGGGCCCTCCCAGACGCTCGCGACGGCCTGAAGCCCGTGCATCGCCGTGTCCTTTACGGGATGTTCGAAGGCGGGTACACGCACGACAAGAAGTACTCGAAGTCGGCACGTTCCGTGGGTGAAGTGATGGGGAAATACCACCCCCACGGCGACTCGTCGATTTACGAAACCATGGTCCGCATGGCCCAAGATTTCTCCTTGCGGTACCCGCTGGTCGACGGCCAAGGAAACTTCGGCAGCATCGACGGCGACCCTCCCGCCGCCATGCGATACACCGAGAGCCGGCTTGACCGCATTGCGGGGCACATGCTCGAGGACATTCGCAAGGACACCGTGACCTTCCAGCCAAACTTCGACGACAGCGAACAGGAACCCACCGTGTTGCCCTCGCGTCTGCCAAACCTGTTGCTGAACGGTTCCGACGGCATCGCCGTCGGTATGGCAACGCGCATCCCACCTCACAATTTGACCGAGGTGGCTTCCGCCATTCACCTGCACGTCGAACGTGTGCTTGCTGGAGAAGTCGACGCCGATGGGCGTCCAAACATCAGCATTCAGGAATACATGGAGCACGTGAAAGGGCCGGATTTCCCCACCGGGGCAAAGATCCACGGCATCGACGGCATCGAAGACATGTACCGAACCGGAAAGGGACGTTTCCACGTCCGTTCACGTTGTGAAGTCGTGGAAGACGGGCGTTCCTCGTCCATCGTGGTGCATGAGATTCCGTATCAAGTCAAGAAAGCAGCCATGCTCGAACACATCGCCGATCTGGTCACCAAAGACGCCGTGGTCGGCATCCGTGACATCCGTGACGAGTCCTCAAAGGAGGGCATTCGCGTGGTCATCGAGGTCAAATCCAACGCCGATCCTCATGCGGTGCTCAACCAATTGTACGCTTCAAGCCGCTTGCAAGAATCCTACAGCGCGAACATGATGGCCATCGTCGACGGGCGTCCTGTGCTCATGACCCTCCCGCACATGCTCCACGTTCACGTGGCGCACCGTGAGCAAGTGATTGAGCGACGTGCAGCACACGAACTTGAGAAGGCACAGGCAAGGGCCCACATCCTTGAGGGCCTGGTGATCGCTCAACAGCGGATCGACGACGTTGTCGCTGCAGGCAAGGCCAGCCGCAGCAGGGATCATTTCGAAACCGTCCTTCGTGGCGAGGAGACCATCGCCGGCATCTCTGCCTTCTCCTTCTCTGAAGCACAAGCCAAGTCCATCGCTGAGCGACGCCTGTACCAGTTGAGCCAAATCGACGTGGAAAAGGTCGAGCAAGAGCACGCTGATGTGAAGGCAACCATCCTCGATTTGGAGGACATCCTCGCCAAGCGCGAGCGTCGATTGAGCATCATGCTCGGTGAGCTTGACGCCTTGGTGGATCGCCACGGAGACGAACGGCGAAGCGAAATCGACCCCATGCCCCTGTCGATGGACCGCGAAGACCTCATCGAAGAGCGGGCCATCGTCATCACCCTCTCGCAGGACGGCTACGTCAGGCACATGCCGGTGGACGACTTCCGCGTTCAGAACCGCGGTGGCAAGGGCCTCAAGGGCGTGACCACCAAACATGAGGACACGCCGATGCAGATCATCACCTGCTTCAGCAAGGACCGCTTGCTCATCTTCACCGATCAGGGCCGCGTGTACGGTCTGAAGGCGTGGGAAGTGCCACGCGGTTCACGGCAAGCACGTGGTAGCCACGTCAAGAATTTGCTCGAAGGCCTTCGTGAGGACGAGAGCATCATCAGCATCCTGCCCATCAGCAAGGACACCATCGAATCGCCCGGCGACCTCGACCTCGTCTTTGCCACCAAACATGGCCGGGTCAAGCGAAGCAGATTGGAGGAATACGTTCGCATCAACCGAAACGGAAAGTTTGCGCTGAAGTTTGCCACCGAGGCCGACAGCTTGGTGTCCGTCCGGCTTTTGACGCCGGAGGACCACGTGATGTTGGTCACCGAACGTGCGATGGCGGTTCGGTTCCACCCTGCTGAACAGAAGGAGAAGGTGGACAAAGACACGGGTGAAACCACCGTTTCCGAAACCGTTCGTGTCCAGGGACGCATCAGCCAGGGCGTTGGCGGCATCAAACTGAACGACGGCGATCATGTCGTCGGCATGGTCGTCGCGGCAGAACACGAGACCACGATTTTGACCATCACGCGCAACGGGATGGCGAAACGCAGCCGTTTGGGCGACGGTGAAATGCATCCCCTTCTTGACGAACAAGGCGTTCAGAAAACGGACGCCAACGGGGAACCCATGCAGGAGCGCGACGGATACCGACGCTCGAACCGTGGCACGAAGGGCGTGCGCACCATGAATCTGGACGACGACGATGCCATCGTCGCTGTCCGGCAGGTGGCCGACCTCGCAGACCAATTGTTCCTCTTGACCGAGAAAGGCATGATGATGCGCATGCCCGCTCATCAATCCAAGGAAACGAAGGGCAGGGTGTCCAAGGGCACCAGGCTGATCGAACTTCGGAACAGCAAGAAAAACGGTTACGCGGACCACGTCATCTTCGCCGCACGCCTTCCAGCAGGGCTTGTGGACGACGACGAAGAAGAATGAGTGAGCCTCTGGTTCATCCGACGCCTTCAAACCCTCCCGCGGGTTGGCGGAAACACCGCGTCGCACGTCGTCGACGGGAGGTGAACACATGGACGAAAAGACCCTCATCCACGACTGGAACGTCACAGACGGCGAGTTTTCGCGCGATTCCAGCCGTCACCCTCACGAGATTTGGTTCGATGACGAGACCCTCCGCGACGGATTGCAGAGCCCTTCTGCGCTGAACCCGTCCATCGACCAAAAGAAAGAACTGCTCGACTACATGGAACGCCTTGGCTTGCAAAGGGTGGACCTCGGGCTGCCTGGAGCCGGCCCCTTCCACCTCGAACACATCGATGCCATGCTGAGCCACATCAGCGAGAACGATTACAAGATCCAGCCGGGCTGTGCAGTGCGCACCGTGGTGTCCGACATTGCTCCCTTGGTGGACCTCCAAGCCAAGCACGAAATGGACATCCAAGCCTCCGCCTTCCTTGGCACCAGCCCAATCCGCATGTACGCAGAGAACTGGACGATGGAGAAACTCCTCACCACCATGGAAGGGGCTGTGGGTTTTGCCGTTGAGCAAGACATTCCCGTCATGTTCGTCACCGAGGACACCACCCGTTCCAAGCCGGAAGACATCGTTCAGGTCTACCAGCGTGCCCTTGAGTTGGGCGTTCGGCGGCTTTGCGTTTGTGACACCTGCGGGCACGTGACCCCAGACGGCGTTCGAAGCCTGCTTGGCTTCATTGACGAGCACGTGATCAAGGACGCTGGGTTCCAACGCTCGGACATCGAGGTCAACTGGCACGGCCACCAAGACCGGGGCCTTGGCGTCGCCAACAACCTCGCCGCCGTGCAAGCGGGTGCCGACGTCATTCACGGCACTGCGCTTGGGCTCGGTGAGCGCTCCGGAAACGCACCGCTGGACCAGACCCTGGTCAACCTGAAACTCATGGGAGCCATCGACAACGACCTGACCCTTCTGGGTGAATACGTTCGCAAAGCCCACGCCTACACCGGCGTTCCGCTTCCTCGCAACTATCCGGTGTTTGGTGACGACGCCTTCGAGACCGGCACCGGAGTCCACGCCTCGGCGGTCATCAAAGCGATGCGAAAGGGCGACCATTGGCTTGCTGACCGTGTCTATAGCGGTGTTCCGGCAGGTGATTTTGGTCTCCAGCAGCGCATCCGCATCGGCCACATGGCCGGCCGTTCGAACATCGTGCACTGGCTTGAGCAACGTGGACGTGAAGCCGAAGAGGGGCTTGTTGCTCATCTTTTCGAGGTCGCAAAATCCCAACGTCGTTTGATGGAAGACGACGAGGTCGAAGCGGCGATTGCCGATTACGCGTCAACTTCCTGATCGGCCAACGGGTCACCGTCGGCCTCGTCCTTGGCCTCCTGCTCAAGGTCGAACACCGCGGCCACCCACTCGGCTTCCTCTGAGGAGGACTCCTCGACGGTGACTTCCTCCACGTCCTGCTCTTCGCGCCAAATTGGGTCGCCCTTTGCGGCCGCCATCTCGAGGCGGCCTTCTCCGTCCACGTGTCGACCGACCAAGGCGCTGTGCTTGTTCAGCGGCAAGAAGTGCCCCACCGGCATCCCCGCGGTCACGAATGGATTGGTGGCGATGGAGATCATCAAGCCGTCCACTGGAGCGACGATGTCCACGGACATGCCGGGTGAGCCTGGATCAGAAATCGTGGCGACCACCTCACCCTCGCGCATCATCGTCCCCTCTCGTACGAAGACGTCGAGGAGGCCTCCTTCGCTGGCCCGGAGCCACCGTGAACCGGAAGCCAGCAAGCGGAACGCAGGGCGAGCGGGTCGCCCGGGGATCATCTTGAGCGAGCGGAGCACGTTCAGCGCACCCTCAAAGGCGACCTTGACTGCAGATTGTTGCAGCGTGTCGGCTGCACCGCCTTCGTAGGTGATGCAGGGGATGCCTTCCTCGTTTGCGGCCCTCCGAAGGCTTCCACGGGGGGGTTCGGAATCGAGCACAACTTCTGCCCCGAAGGCTTTGGCCAACATGTAGGACGCCGGGTGAGCAAGGTTGACCCGAAGTTGCGGCATGTTGGACCGGCCCTTCGCAGCCGTGTGAAAATCGATGATGGCATCGGCATCCTCCATCAGCGTGGTCCAGAGTTGATGGGCCACCCGTCGCGTGGTGTTTGAGGTCGCTGAGCCGGGGAAACTCCGGTTCAGGTCACGTCCGTCGGGGAGGTACCGAGATTTGGAACGGAATCCTGGAAGGTTGACCACGGGAATGATTCGCACCGTTCCTGCCATCGTGGCGGGGTCGAGGACGCCACCGGGTTCGGTGAACTTGGTGGAAAGCAGGTGTGTGCACGCGCTTGGTCCAGTCAATTCGTCGCCATGGACCGCTCCGAGGATGTTGATGGTTGGACCCGGCCTGCTGCCGTGAAACACCGTGACAGGAATCGGCCACTGGTCGCCCATGCTGACGTTCAGCAAGGGCACATGGACCGTTCTGAAGGTGCCAGGGGCGATCCGTTTTCGCATGAAGCGAAGCGGCCCCCATTCTGCCCCACGGTCCCATTCCGGGTTGTTGGTGGGTTCGTGGGCGGCCAACGCCTCCTCGATGGCGCGCTTTCGTCGCCGGGGAATCTCATGCGCGGTCTTGATGACCCTGCGCTTCTTTTGACCGGCCACGTTTGCCCCTTGAAGCGGCCGTTCATCAATGGTCGGATGCGCACACCTGAAAGGCCCCCGCATGCATGCCTCGGCATGGCTTCGCCGGAAGGTGTGCAGCGCACCTATGCTCCCAGTTCCATCTGCTACGGGTGCGGCCCGGCCAACCCGCATGGTTTGCGCATCAATTCCTACCGCGAGGGCGAGGAGTTGGTGGCCGTGTTCCGCCCAGAAGCGCATCACCATGCCTTCCCTGGGATGGTCAACGGTGGCATCATCGGCACCTTGTTGGATTGCCATGGCAATTGGGCTGCGGCGGT
>Ga0075480_10002719_pt1 | contig 11369 bp, 13 predicted proteins | sample DEB08_DNA_7_FD_81590 | JGI IMG/M metagenome (GOLD analysis project Ga0075480, IMG submission 81590) | Aqueous microbial communities from the Delaware River and Bay under freshwater to marine salinity gradient to study organic matter... | ecosystem: Environmental > Aquatic > Marine > Coastal ... | reverse complement strand
CTAATACATCGTGCATAGTTTTATATTTATCCGTAATGAGCCTTGCGGAAATAATGCTACTATTACGAGCATCGCAAACTGGTAAGTAATTTTAACAATGTCTCGAAAAAACAGACGTAAAAAACAACAATCCAACACCATAAACTTTATGAACTATCTTGCCGAAAAAAGACACGCGGCCAGACCCACCGCAAGGACACCGGGTCAGCAGAAGTATTTGGACATATTAAATGACTACCAAACCAAGATCGTAGTGGCACTTGGGCCAGCCGGAACGGGTAAAACTATGATGGCTACGGAACGTGCCATAGAGCGTTTACAGAAAAGTGAGATCGACAAGGTGATCGTCACACGACCCGCATCAAGCGTAGACGAGGAAATAGGATTCCTGCCGGGAGATATCAATCGCAAAATGGAGCCTTGGATGAAGCCTATATTAGATGTGTTTGAGAGCCACTATATGCCACCCACTGTGGATGAGATGTTGAAACGAGGCACTATAGAGATTGCTCCCTTGGCATTTATGCGAGGTAGAACATTCAAAGATGCTTTCGTAATTGGCGACGAGATGCAGAACTCCACACCCTCACAGATGAAGATGCTGATGACTCGTTTGGGCAGAGGATCTCAGATGGTGATCACAGGTGATACTCATCAGTCAGACCGGATGGTGGGCAACGGATTAGTGGATTTCCGTAGGCTGTATAACAATTATCACAATGCCGAATATATCAAGTTTGTGGAATTGAATAAAGCGGACATCCAAAGACATCCTGCCGTGGCCGAAGTGTTGGGGATCTACGGAGAGTAGTTAAGAGTTTATAAATTGATCCATAACATCAGCGTACCATTTGCGATAATGTTTCTCAACATTTTCATAAGGTAAATCTAGATGTTCTGTGTTAGGTAATGTACATTTAATAACTTCTTTATTAACAAGATCTAAAATTACGGTTGCGTTACTAAATTTTCCAGTTCCTATTTTTTTCTTACTTAATTCTACGAATTCGTCAAATTTTCCACCTGGCTTAATTTTATAATTAACAATAAAATATCTTCTTTTTTGTTTTTTACTACCCATTGTGTATCCTTGCTAGTTTGATCATCACGGCCGCAAGGTTGATCTCTGGATCTGCCACGAAAGAATGATCTACCAATCCTTGTTTGATTGCTAGGATGGCCTTGTCCTGTCCCTCATCATCTTTGCTTATTAGATCCAAGTTGTCATACAGCCATCTAAATATTTCTTCTACCTCTTCTGGTCTTGCCTGCGAACACACTAGTTTTCTTGCTTCTAGTATCTTGCCTTTCTTGAACAGTTCAACCATCTCTAATCTATAATCTGCTTGACCCTTGTCTGACTTGTCTGGTGCGTGTAGCACACCGTCTCTGCTGTTCATTTGTATCATGTTGATACATTTTCTCATATCAGGGTATGTGGCTTTTACATAGGTATCAATTAAATCGATATTTGGCTCAACTTGTTCAGCGATCAGTATCTCTGCCACTCTGGCTGTGAATTCTGTCTTGTCTAATGTCTCGATATGGAAACCCTGGCATCTTGAATGCAGTGCTGGTATCACCCTATTGGGATAGTTACAAGTCAATACGAATCTTGCCGATGTATGATACATCTCCATTACACCACGCAGTGCCGCCTGACCGTTGGGAGTGATATAATCTGCCTCGTCCAACAGCACATACTTGTAAGCACCAAATGGCATTATCTGTACGAAGTTGATGATCTTGTCTCTGACCGTATCCACGGAGTTCTCTCTGGATGCGTTGATTTCTAGTATGTCATATGGGTCTACATTTAACTCTTGGAACAGCACTTTGGCCAGTGTAGTCTTGCCCGTGCCTGGAGCACCCGAGAACAACAAATGGGGGATAGCACCATCTTTAATCCAACTTTGTATCTGTTGTCTTTGATTTTCGTCTCTGACCACGTAGTCTTTTAGTGTCTTGGGCCTGTACTTTTCCGTCCATAGTTCTTTCATGCGTGCCTTTTAATTATTTTTAAATTATAACAAATGTAAATTGAAAAATCTAGAATTATTTTAGTCATTACCAGGTAGTGATGTCATTTGTTTCATACCACCGGTGTTCACATAACCAGACTGTTTTCTGTTTTGATCTGGTTCTGTATCTGATACAAGCAAGATGTCATTTTCGTCGATCATCCTCACTTCTAGTTCTGTGCCCTGTTTTTTGACCTTGAATGCTCTAGACCATCTACCGTGTGCAACCAATACCCATTGCCCGACCGAAACGTCTTCTTGTTCATTACCAATTGCATAAACTTTTGCCCATCTAGGATGTATACCTTCTTGTGTGCCGTCGTCGTCCACTAATATGATTCCACCTGCTGTTTTGGTTTCACCAAAATGCATGTCAGACACTAGAACTCTTTTCTTTAAGGGTGTGATGTCTCTATCTTCGATTGTGTATTGTTTTCCACCGTGTGATCCAAACCCTTTTGATTGTAAACTTTCAATGTTATTCATAACACTACTTTATTTTCATTTTAAGAAAAAGTCAACTGATCTTTTATAGAATTCAGCCATATTTTATAAACAGAATTATAAAAATGGCAACCATCGTCGTGCAGTCCGTTTTTTTCCAAACAAAAAGTATGCGGGTCGATGTTTATCATTTTTGTTTTGTTGATGTATTCCGGCCATTTTTCCACATGTCCATCATAAGATTCCACATCATCATTGGCCGGTTTTATGATATTGTAATAGAAATTCCAATTGTATTTGATCTTTTTACTTTCTAAAAGATTTATAGCACTGGCCACACTTTGTAAACTTTGTTCTGCAACGTGCTGATATTCAGTATCTGTAAAATACAAAGGCATAAAAATTTCATTGGTTTTATCATTGCCTAACCAACTGCCTATTTTTCCTCCGGAACACAGCCATTTTCTTTTATATGTTTTAATTTGATTTTTAAAATTTATGTCAAACTTTTGATGTATCGGCATGTCGTACCTTGCCAGACCTGTAAATTGTATGTAAACATAGTCCGGGGCCGGCTCATTTTCGATATAATCAAATAGGTTACCTGTGATAAATTGATTTCCCACCCCCCAATACGAAAGATTTCTTATATGAACATCCTCACCAAACACTATTTCTTTCCATAGGTCCTGTTTGTTCTTTGGAGGTTTGTTATCATTTACAAGATTACTACAACCTATGAATAATATTTTTTTCATTTTTTTATTATGTTAACAAACATTGGTTTTAATTTGTCGAACCAGGCATTGTATCCTTTTTCGTTTGGGTGAGTATCTGGTATAGAATGACCCGGATTTTGTAACACCCATTCGTTCATCGGTGTTCCATTATAATCATGGAAATATTTTTTTTCGATTAATTGTATTATTTTCTTTGTGTCTTTAAACGTTATATTTTGTTCATTGCCGCAGGCATGATACATTAGATATGGTATTTTTCTATTTTTTAAAAATTCTTGTGCCTGTAATATCAATGAGCATTTTCTGTATTCTATGTGTTCTATGTATGCCAATGGACGATTGGGTCTTTCGTTGAATTCAACCATTACGTTATTTTTTTTAGTACCTATAAATTTTTGTGCGGCTTTGAAAAAAATACTATCTTGATAGGGTATTTCCCTGTAGTCTATCCATTCTGCAGAATTGTTTTTTAAGTTCCAACCTATGTATTCTCTCCTTAGGCTGTTGGTCCAACCTATCAAGGCAATAGCATCATCGTTGTTATTATAAAAATATTCTCTGATGTTTCTTAATATTGCCTCGTTGTTATTCCCATTTCTGGCTTTATCAACATACTCTAGTTTGAATTCTTTGGCTAGTTTGAATCCTATGCTTTCGTATATATCCCCTTGTTGCACGCCACCGTAACCGTGTGCAAAACTACATCCGAAGTTTATTAATTTTGTAAGTGCCATGATGACATTTAGTCATCGAGATCTTTAAGTGCTTCCTCGATCCCACCTTCTTGACTGACCTGTGGTTTGACTTCTTTTTTTACTACTGGTTGTTTTATTTCTTGTTTTTGGTTGTCCAATGAGAACGTGTGTTGATGCACCATTTCGGGTTGCGGCTGAGGCATTTCTTGTCTAGGTTGAACTACTTTTTCTTTTGTCACAGCATCGCTGACAGCACCTTTAGGCATTTCGTAATATTCTTTCATCGCCTCTGCTTTTGTCTTTACAATCTTGCCGCCGGGCCCTAGTGTATCACCCCTTGCGTTGACTCTCATATTTCCCACAGCAGGGACGTCTTCGTTGGAGCCTCTCAATTTATCTATGTCTATGACTCTGCCCTGCATAGTTCTATATATTTTTTTTGTAGTTCTTGCCATTATGTTCTCCTAATGTTACTTATCATCTTAAAAACTCACGATAATCTAAATTGTACAACAGAGGGTTTATCTTGTGTACTCCTATCAAAAATAAGCAGAAACTTGATACACTCGATCCCCTGCCCACACCCCAAACAATATCATTCTCTCTCAATGTTTCGGTAAAAAATACCAAAAATTTTAGAACATTCAAAAAATTTTTTTGCTCAAATAATTTATACTCGTCGTTTACTCTTTGTTTTTCTACGTCGTCACTGCATTTATTAAGTAGATACTCTTTGAGATTCATATTTTTATATTTTTCTGGCATATGCCAATTGCTGTAATGTTTTTTATCATGCTCGAGCATGCCACCTTTTCTTTCTGGCGGACTTTGCAGACTCTTGTATGGTAAACCTAATTTTGATAAAGTGGAGTTGTACTGTTCTGCTTCTGTTATATAGATTGTTGAAATATCAAATGTCGGGTCGTTGTATAATATATCGATCACTGCCTCGTGATCATACACACAATCTCCCCAGTTATTTCTTTTTGCCTTTACCACCATCTAAAACCTTTGGAGTGAATTCAAATATTTTAGCATGATTGTTTTCTTCTTTGCTAGTAATTTTTTTTTCAGATTCCCAACTGAAATGTCCTGTGTATATGCCCTTTTCCAATTCCTTATCATATGTCGCTGTGTCTGATCTTAACCACCATGGATCAAACTTATTATACTTTTTTGAGAACCAATTGTCAACATCTAAAAATTGCAATTCTGCACTATCCGACTCTATAGTATAAAAAACTCCATCTCCTTGGTAACTTCCAATCTCTATAGCATCAATTATTATGTTTCCTTCGAGTATGGCATTTGCTTTGCTAAAAGCAACAGCACCCAGTACTTGATCAAAAGGAGGTTTTGGTAATTCAATAAATCTATTCTTCGTATTAATTTTTAAAAGTTCATAGAGGTCATCGTTTCGACTTGTTATTATTGTGTTGTTAAAGACAATTGTAAACAGCGATTTAAGTCTGTCAAAATATTTGTTTTGTTTATTAAGATTAGGTGTTATAGGAGTTAGATATGCAATGAGATCATAATGATTGGAATATAGTTCTCCGTCGACTACAATGATAGATCTGAATTCTGTTTTCCAGTTGAAAGATTTCTTCGACATCAAGTTTAATTATTACTCGATGTTGATCAATTCACCGATATCTGGTTCACCTCTGGCTTTTTTAAAGTTGTCTTGCCAGTTTTTTAATCTTCTATTACGAATTTCTATTCTATAACTTTCTAGTGCATCTGATAGTTGAGCAATTAAAGATGGATTACGACCGAACCGTATCGCCGACATCCTTTTTTTTGTAAGTTCCTTTATCCGTTTGGATAGATCCTCGTCGGAAAGATTACTAATTTCTTCTTGTAGTGGGTGGAAATACATGTGTACTCCTTATTAGTTTAGGCGTATAGTTTACCTAGTTGATGCATTAACACTACTGCTCCTGCGTCTGTGGTAACGAATTCATATAGATATCTACCTGTCGAAGGTGCAGTAACAGTGTTTCCGGAATTCCCGGTTACATTGTCTGCCACTAATACCGCGGAGGGTGTGGTTAATGTGTGTGCTGTGCTGGCATAGGTTACATCGAGAATAATTCTGCCAAGTGTGGCAGAAGCAGGAAAATTACTAAATGCCAATGTGATGCTTCCACTTGTTGTAAGTGTTTGGTAATGTCCGTTCTCATGGTTAATTGTTACACTTCCACTTACTGTGCTGTGAGGATAAACTGTTTGAGCCGTGTCCTTAAGAACCGCTCTGCTAACAACGTTGTCATTGAACGATGTAGCACCATTTGTTATCGCAGTGTTCGCCTGTAAATTTGTTATTTCCGTTTGTGCGGTTGTGAAATTGTTTTTAATTGCTGTGAAATTATCTCTAAAACCCTGTGAACTATTATCCTGCCCTGCTACCGGATACGTTCCGTCTATATTTCCTGGTACTATATTACTTGCCATTATTCTTTTCCTTTACGTTTAAACACAACATATTTATCATGTTTCCTGCCCACTCTTAATTTGTTGTTATCTGATATGGCATTAGTCAAAACAATTGTGCTTTTCTTGTTTGTTGTGTCATGTGTTAAAGTAAAATCAGGCTCAAAATCGGAAGATCTTAATGTTGTATCTGCACGTAGGTATGTTGGTTTTATGTCGTTATCCGCAGTGATTGTTTTACCATAAAATAGAGTCCTGCTGTTGTTCCTGACTTTGATATCTTCTTCGTGTACAATTTCATTCAGTGTGTAACTTATTGTGCTACCGTCACCGGTGAAGGTGTCGTTGTCTATGGCACTTCGATTTATAACATATCTGTCTATTACAAATTTTGATTTTTTAAAATCGATATTTTTATCAAGTATTCTTTTTTTGACAAAAGCAGACTTTCCCGGTTTGCAGTAACATAACACAACAGCAAGAGTGAATCCTAAAGGTATTCCCTTGGTGCTTTGTGCTGTTCTCATCCATAATGGTAGATGAACATAATCTTTATGACCTAATGCCTTCATCTGTGTCTGCATGTTCTTCACTGCGTTAGGGTACATTTTTTCAAAATATCCTATGTCTGCTGAAAGAGGGTTGGCGTACCTTATTTTACTTCCACTGATGCTAAAACTTAATCCCCCATCGGTTGTGACATTGTATATCTCGACATCTGTAGTAAGTCTAAGGTCGTCGGCTCTAGGACCGATCATTGGTTGTGATATGTCTGATCTAAAATTCAATTCCTTTGAAACTGCTTGTCCGTCATTGTTGACCAATGGATCGATCATTTCTAGATAAACAACTTCGTATTTCGTAACTCCGTTCTCTTTTGCCACGGCTGTTTTAATATCACTAAAATACAAAGTTTTTGGTTCGTGGTTAAGTTCCATTTGTGTTTGTATTTGCGACAGTGTTTTTCTTTCCAAACCAGATAACAATAAGACATCTGGTCTTTTGGGCATGCCAAAGTTTGGATCTTCCGATCTAAAAACATTGTCCGTATTGTTGATATTAGGATCCTGCTGTATCTGATAGAATAGTTCTCTATCGGACAATGAATTTTTCTTGTTCGAAATTAACCCTTGCCCTTGTAGCCTTCCATACTCTTTTGAGTAAGGCATAGATATCTTGAGCGTAAACTCCTTAGATGTTGACTGACTTTGGTATTGATCTCCGGCACTCACAGTAAATGTGTAAGACCTATCAAAACTTAGAGTGTTTGAATCGAATGTTATTTGATTGTTATCTATAGATGTAAATTCTAATAATTCAACCTCACCGATAATGTTGCCTTGTTCGGATAATGTAAGTCCTGTAGGCAGTTGTCCTTTTGTAATTTGATATGTTATCACTCTATTGGTAGATGACGATATTGCCTCTACATTAAGTAAACAAGGAACACCCGGTCTTAGACTTCCTAAATTTTTATCTGTAACAAAAGTCAATCCAATGTTCACATCACCGATGACCGACATTGAGAAATTCTGATCAGTGTAGACATTGACTCCTGTGTACGTTACTCGTTTGGCTCTGACTGTGAAATTATAATCTGTCTTGACTGCCGATTGGTTTGGTAAGATTCCTGTTATTTCTCCTGAACTTACATCGATGGTCAGACCAGATGGCATAGACCCAGACACGATACTGTATTCTAGAGAGGCTTGTAATGGATCAAAATCAACAACATCAATTTTGATATTCACACTATTGTTATGCCTAAACGTTCCTAAATTTGCTCCTGTTTGAAATATAGGTCTTCTGTTGGCACTTAGACTCATTACCAATGGAAAACCATTATAGGTTGTTTGGTCCACTGTCAGTCTATTATTATCTACTCTAAAAAAATCTGCTGTATACACAAAAATACTGTTGGCTTGAGAAACATTGGAAACACCGTCCGACACTCTTACTATGAAATCATAATTCACCGATCTCGATTTTGTAAAAACAGTCCTATCATAGACGTAATCGTCGTATGTCTCGTCACCAGCATAACCACCAATCGGGCCATATATGTCTTCCGCTAAATCGATAACACCAGAAATAAATCCACTGGTACTCATGGACAACCCAGGTGGTAGGCTTCCTTGTATAATATCATACACCAATGTTTGTCCTGTCACTGTATCACTGTCTATGGCCTGTATTTGAAACTGTACTTCGCTTCCGTCTAGCACCCAAAAATTACTAGGTCTTGTGCTATCGGACAGATCTAAATTACCAGTCGCGGTTAAAAAGGACGGAGAGTCTTCGCCTATGATTTCTAAACTGAAATTTCTATCTGCTACATTGGTGCCATCTGATACTCTTATAACAAAAGTAAACAAGGACCTTCTAGCAACCTCAAACGGTGTGCCGTGTAATAAACCCGACGACGATATAGATATGCCGGGAGGTAACGTACCTGATATCTTTGAATATGTTAAGGAATCACCATCTGAATCCGTGGCACTTAATTGTAAAGAATAGTATTCTCTTTCGTTTATAGTTGCTATTTTTCCAGCAGTTGTAGACCATATAGGTACAGCCATTGATTCTCCTTCTTACTTGATATTTATGGAAAAATATGTATTATGATTTTGCGTAATAAGGTATTACGTAGGCCGAACCGCCTATTTTAACTTCAAGATAACCGGTTGGTGTGGCCGGCAGTGCGTTGGCACCTCCCGCTGATCCTACTGTTGTTTGTGTGGCTGTTCTGAAGTCCACAACACCTGTTCCTTGTGTGTCAATTTGAATATCGCCGTTGGTTATATCACTTTGAATTTTATCTGTTCTTAGTGTTGTAACTTCGGCCAATACCGCTTGTAGTTCGGTCACTGTTGCCCGAGGCATCGCTACCGTTTGGTTTGCGGCTGGAGTTATATTGATACCTCCAGAAGTCGAAGAAATTGTGTTACCATTTATATCGATATTATCGACCTGAGCAGAACCTGTAATACTTACAGTACCTGTGACTGTTTGACCAATAGTTGTCATTGCTGATTTAACATCAATAACACCTGTTCCGTTCGCACTAATTTCTAGATTGGCGTTTGAAGCATTTGTTGTTATTTTGTTATCAATCAATCTAACGTAGTCTATATTTGCCTGACCAGTTACTACAAGATTTCCTGTTTGAGAAATATCAAATGTTCCTGTCAGTTCGTCTAGAATTTCAACCTTACCTGTGCCATTTCCTGACAGTTGAAGATTGGCATTCGTGTATGCCGATTTGATCGAGTTGTCATTGATGTACACACCATCGAGTGTCGAACTGCCTGTAACAGATAAACTAGTTCCGGACAGAGTCGTGAAAGCACCGGTCGAGGCGCTTGCCGCACCTATCGGTGTTCCGTCAATTGCTCCGCCACCTATGTCAACATCGTTAATAACAACATTACCTGTGCCGTTTCCGGAAATTGTTACGTCCCCGTTTGTGTTAACGTTTGAAATTGTGCTTCCGTTGATCACTATATTATCAATTTCTGCAATACCTGTAACATCCAATTCACCGTTTAATATAATGTTGCCTGATTGTGTTGTGTTTCCTGTTATTGTTAAATTGCCTGTGTGCGTGATACCGCCTGTGAATATCATTGGTGCCAATATTTCAACACTACCTGTACCGCTGGCATCCAATTGTAAATTGGCATTAGATGTAGTCGTTGTTATTTTGTTGTCCTTGATCGAAACTTCGTTATCAACAAGTAAATTATTGATAGAGACATATCCTGTTCCATTTCCGTTTACGTTTAAATTTCCGTTTGTCGCAATGGTTGTGATTGTGCTACCATCTATTTGAACGTTGTCCGCCTCAAACTTACCAGTTACCTGGATGTTGTCTCCCGCGGAGTTTCCTAGATTGATGTTGCCGTTTGCAATAATATTTCCTGTCGCTGTAAGATTACCAGTGACATTGGTGTTGCTCTGTAATTCTATTGTACCTGTTCCATTTGCGGCAACAGTTATGTTACCGTTGGTAATTCCCGATGTGATGCTCTTGTTGTTTACATCTAGATTTCCTCCTAGTTGTGGAGATGTATCTTCGACTATGTCGTTTGCTTCGGCTGTTGCACCGTATAACTCTAAGAAGTTATCATTGATTTTGTCAAACGCCGTTCTTAACGGATCACCTGTTCCGTCGTTTGCGTTAGTACCTATGTTGATTGTCTGTCTTGCCATCGTAGTTATTTATTGTAATTTTTATAAACCGAATGTAATTAAAATGCTCCTAGATCGGCTCTCTTCCAAATAACTGTCGAGCCGTCGTATGTTCCAAAACATACATATATGTAACTGTTGCTCCAAGCGATCATTCCGGCAACATCTCCTGCTTTTCCCACGCTACTTGATCTTGTAGAATCGTCGTCCCAACTTCTTTGTAATCTTACAACGTCACTTGCGAGTTCTATGTATCCTGTACCTGCGGGAGAAAGAACCAAGTTACTATTTGTTTGAACAGTCTTTATAACGTTGTCTCTGATATCGATGTTGCTGTCTATCAACACGTTTAGCGTGGTCAGTGAAGTGAAGTTTCCTGTGGCCGGACTAGTAGAACCTATGGCCGCACCGTCGACGTTACCACCATTGATGTCGGCGGTAGTGGCAACCAATGACGTTGTCGTTACTGCGCCGGCACTGTTTGCTCCGATGGTGACACCATCAATCGCTCCAGCGTTTATGTCCACCTTGGCAAGAACAACCGATCCCGTTCCGCTGGCCGTTACAACCAAATCATCATTTGATCTTGTTGCCGTGATGTTGTTGTCATTTATTGTTATTGCCGGAAGACGAACCGATCCTGTACCATTGGGAACAAGGACTATGTCGTCGTTGGATCTGTTTGACGATATATTATTTCCAGAAATTGTTATACCTTGATCAACTGCGGTCTCGGCATAGAGTTCCGTGAAGTTGGTATTGATTTTTTGCATCGCCGTACGTAAATCATCACCTGTTCCGTCGTTTGCGTTAGTACCTATATTAATATTTTGTCTTGTCAT
>Ga0075480_10002718_pt1 | contig 11370 bp, 2 predicted proteins | sample DEB08_DNA_7_FD_81590 | JGI IMG/M metagenome (GOLD analysis project Ga0075480, IMG submission 81590) | Aqueous microbial communities from the Delaware River and Bay under freshwater to marine salinity gradient to study organic matter... | ecosystem: Environmental > Aquatic > Marine > Coastal ... | reverse complement strand
TGATTCGGGCGACACCGAAGTAAACTCAGACAGAACAAGCATCTTGTCTGCAAGTCTGCAAGTTTTGAACCGCAGGTTTACAAGACCATTCAGATACGAAGTCAAAGAACAAGACGTTTTTGGTGGAGGCACCAACTCTTACAGAAATAAAAAATATCGTGCTTATTCGACCATCAAGCCAAGGGATGTTGATGCTGGTAGTAACAGTTTGGGCATAGATGTAATTGTTGAACCAGACAAAGACTGTACCGACGATTACTACCCTGACAACACCAGAAACTCAAAGGTTAAGGCTGAGAGCAAAGAAACAAAACAATCTGGGTTGGCAGAGGGAATTAACAAGGGTGGCGTTTTAACTCCCGTTTCTATTTTCAGTTCTTCTGCCAACAACCCGTGGGTTAAGGAAAATAAAGAGATAGTTGGTCTGCACCAAGATTCTTATGGACACCAGTTTGATGTTCCAATGCAAAGTCCATTTACACAAGAGCATGTCGGTGGTCTACAACACAGGCACATAGGCTTGGCAGATGAGACATCCACAGAGTCAAATAGGGCAGAGGGTTTTAAACTTTTAGTTGAGACAACCAGCCCACTTGAGTTCAAGGTCGTGCAGCCTGAAATCAATTCTTCAACCGAGACTCTTGATATGAACTTGCCAAAAGCAAGATATTATCGAGATGAAACTGCAAAGCGACCAATCAACATCAGAAATATTGAAACTTCAACTGCAAAGAGTGTTCTCGGCAATTACTCATCCATAAGAGAGGTTGTGCAGATCTCAAATAGAAAAACCAACAACAATTGGTTTGTGCAGAGTGCTAGCTCCGAGAATAACGATCCACCGGCAATCTTGTTTGATGAAGATTCTTTTAAAATTGGAACTGGCTCAATATCATCGCTCGGTGTTCTTGAGTACACCAAGCCCATAAGAGGCAGAAACGAGCATGTTTTTGTTGAAAGATTTTCTGCACCAGGTGGACCAGAAACCAGCGGCGATGTAAACGGCGGCATCGGTCTAGACGCCCTATCTGCTGAGTACTCTGTTTACAACACTATCAACTATCGAAACAACATCGTTAGAACCGTACTTAACCAGTTTTCAAAGGACTATTCTGGTCAATTTGGCATCTTGAACACAGAAGATCCGAGAGCACAAGATTATAATACTTCTGCTTCGTTCCAAAAAACAAACAGAAACACCCTAAAGAGGCTCGAATATTCAGACTCTTTAAACAGTACAGTTGTCACAAGCTCAACCAGAGACAACCTATTTGTGCAGCACCCAATCCCACAGACTGATTTAGGATATGCTTGGATTACAGCGTCTGCCATTAGTGCTCCACTTGGTTTTACAAAAGATACGAGATTGTTGCCAGAAGATTCGGAAACAATTACATTCTTGAGTGCTAGTGAGTACGGAAGCTTTGTTTCTGATTATTTAAGTTTAAACTTGAGGTATTACGGTACAGAACAAGGGGTCATCGACGCTCTAGGAGCGGGCTATAGCCAATTCATGCCAGTTGATTTTGTTGGGATGAATTTCACCATACGCGAGCCGGTAAGTAGTTCATCCAATACGCTTGGCTTTGAGAGCGCCACCTGCCCAGGGGATTGCCACAGTAACTCGGATGATCTTGTAAATTATCAGAACCCTTACTTTATAGACCTCAATACATCTCCAACCCCTGGTGCTGGCTATGGTGATTTTCTAAAATCCTATGCCCCCGTGTTAAACTCTATTCTGCTTAATCGCAATGGCCCTTACGGATATCCTACTTTCAAGCAGATTAGAACTGGCGAACATAAAGTTGCGAGACACCAAAGAAAAAATAATACACTCTCTATATTGCAGACAACTGCTGGTGAGCCGCCACAAAAAACATTCACAAACTTTACAGAGCCTCCCGTCTCTGTAAGACATAAGCCAATGCTGCATGTTTTTGATGCGGAGCCATCCACGACAAACACTCAGAATGTAATTGGCATAAAACACTCATATGGCAACAACTTGTCTGTGTTTTCCAACACACAAATCAACAACATTTTAAATTTGAGCGTGTGCAAAGAACAGACATATGACGAGTTAAAGCAATTGTATCTAGAGGTTGAAAGTGCAGAAAACACTCCAACGTTGTTTAGGTCTTTGTCTTACGCAGAAACAGTATTTCCACGAGAGCAATATACGTTCTTGGACAAAACAAGAAAAAGGCACAATTTTATTGTCAATTTCTGGCGTGATTCAAGGGTTGATCGTCAAGTTAATCCACACACTAACTCCGTTGGTCAAGTTATAGCGGGCACAAACGGTGAAAGCATGTGGCCACTTGACAGCACATATGATATAGATAGCCCTCCAAATGCTGGTATCGGGTTTGCTAAGAGTGGAACAGAACTAATAAGTTATGTTTCTTGGAATCAGCCAGAGGACGGAGCAGGAGAATTACAGAATAAATATTCTGTTTTCCATCAAGGCACTAGAATTGTGTATGGAACCTCTTCAATAACCTCATACCAAGTTAATCTTTCCGCTTCTGCACCATCTGGCCTGTACAACAGAAGATCCCCATCAGTCAGAACTTGGGAAACTGGATCATCTTGGGTTGGACAGCAAGACGGCACTGGTTATGAAGATTTCACTGGCGATGCTGTTTGGGAAGCCCCACAGCAAGCTGGCAAGAACCCCTTCTACAATTCTTATGACGAGTATGTAGATGAAATGAAGAGGGGCGGGAAAGATTACTCAATAGTTCCAGAGTTCAAAATTAGCGATCACATTGAATACTACGTCTCCGAGAAAGCCGGATTCTTCAGAGCAGAGAAAGAAGATTTGTTTAATCTAACAGGTGGTTTGATCTCGGATAGCTCACAAGACAATTTCTTCAAAGAGTACAGTCACTCTGAATTTTTAAAGTACTTTGAGCTTATAAATGAAGATCACAAAGGCTACACAGATCCAAAATCGATAACGCTTAGTTGCAAGGCTATCTTGAAGTTCTTGCCCTACGATGGGTTCTACCCAGCAACGAGAACTTTGGAGTTGGGAACCTTATTCTCTAGCTCTTACGCAGATAGCCTTGAGCCGTTCATACAAGGTGTTCACCCCACTGAGGGCTCTGGTACAGAAAACTCTGGCACTCTGCCTTCTAGAAAGAACGCGCTAAAGACTTTCATGGTGCCCTTCATGCAACCTGGTATTCTCTACAACACAATCAAATCGGGAATTGCTGTTGATTGGCCCGTAATGACAGGTTCTTATGAAGTTACAGGGGCTTGGACAGGCGATCACTTCCCAGTTAGTGGCTCCGGTATATTGTCTCCTTGGAGCGCCAGTGTGGATTATTCTTCGACATCGCCCAATCCGAATGAAAGTGAGTTTGGTGGCGATGAGTTGTATCCGAGAATAAATTCAGATTTTAGTTTGAGATTTCCTTTCGAGACGATATATGAGCCAGAAAGGTACGCTAAGAATATAAAAATCTTTGACTCCGAACCACACCCCGCAGCAGCAATTGATTCCCAAGTTGTCTGGAGTGGCGAGGGTGATCCGCTCTACAAAATGGCGATTCATAACTTTCTAGCAGAAACTGTTGACTTCTTTCTGGAGGACAGAAAATTAACTTCCTTTTCCTCTATACCTGAAGACAGCGCTGGCTTTGGTAACGCCGAGGCAGGAACCGAATATGTTATGGACATCAAGCTTTCTAGGCCATATGTGTCGAGGAACGTCACGGCAGATTCGGGCTCGACAGAAATAAACCAGTTTTTTGTAAACAGCCAATCTTTTGATATGTATAGCAGGCCGGAATCGTTCGGACCACCTATGCATGCTAGGGCAATACAAGTTGTAAGTGATCTACCAGAAGCCGCTGGCTATGCACACGTCACTCCTTCATATTATGATGGCGATTCATGGATAAGATTAAAATTCAATCCAACAGAAACAAAAAAATACACAGTGGATCAAATCATATCCAATTTGACATCATCACTGTTTAGGAGAGTCGACGCAAAATCTACTGTTCCTTGGAGATGCTGGAGTAACGTCGGAGCCAATGAGGACAACGAAAATTTCTATGGAGATAATTTATTCTTTCCAGTAGGTGTTTTACAATCCCTCCATCATAAAAACAGAATGACACCAGATGCACATTTGAACTACACGAGTGTCATTGAACTTCCGTCTAAGCAGTATAGAACAACGGATGGCGAAGAGATCTCAGCATCAGACACAGACAATACAAAAGTTTGGAATATATCTACCAAATTTGAGACACCAGTCCTTAATTTTTCTCATAGGCTGGGAACTGCACTGACAAGTTCGACAATTCACGCAGCCCAAGGTAAGATTCCTTATTTCGACAGCACAGACTCAAACTATATCTATAGTGAGGACAATTATGGACCAGACGCTACAATACCGCCGGGGGCATCTGTCACAGATAAAACTCCATCTGTGGGTGGCTTTACTAATGGACCATCAGTGGGCATGTGGCATCAATACGGAGAGATCCCAGAATCACTAAACAAAACTGTAACAATTGAGATTTCGGATATTCCTTCTAGTGAAATTGGGGATTCTTCACTAACTGGTTCCTTAGCAGATCTAGTGGGAATGCCCAAACAGAGGAGAGGCGTCGGTAAGATAGCGCAGACCAAGACAATAAAAGAGGCAGTTGTCGCCGTGCCATTCAGAGTAAGCCGCGCCAACACACAAAGGGAGTTCTTTGAACTCGACAAGCAGATAATCAAGCAGGCGCAAAGACAACTCAAAGATAATCCAGACCTGACGGTTGAAGAAATCTTTAACAGAAATAATTCAACAGGTGCAGCAAGAGAGTTCTTAGTTGGCAAGTCAATCTTAAGCATGGTTAAGAAGATGGAACAGTATGTGTTCCCACCTCAAATGAACTTCTTGCTCTATGAAGATATAAGACCGTTTGCAATGTATATCTTTGAGTTTGAAAAAACTCTTGACAGACAAGACTTGGCTGATATCTGGCAAAACCTGCCACCAAAAATCGGAACAACCTTTGAAGCAAAAGAGTCTACAGTTAGTCACGACCTCTTGGATGTTGAGTTTTTTGGAAGATTTTCAAAGCCAGAGGATAGAAGAGACGGTGAAGAGGGCATGACAAATGACTTGAGGTGGATGATTTTTAAAGTTAAACAAAAGGCAAAGACAAATTTCTACGAAACCACATTGAAATCGAAGGACGATAAAAACTTTAAATTTGCACTAGGAAGAAACCCAGAACTAACTTTCATACCAGAATATAGCTATAACTGGCCTTACGACTTCTTTTCACTAGTTGAACTAATTAAGCTAGATGCCGAAGTTACTTGGGGAGACCAAGAAAACATAGGCAATTTACCGGCAGAAAAGAAACAAACTGGCACAGTTACATCTAGAAGCTATACTAAAGAGCCAAGATTTCTTGAAACCTATAAAGATGGAAAATCTTAAATATGAAGTTTTTTGATCCAAAGCAGGACGTACTAGACATACAACTCACTCAACATGGAAAGCATTTGCTTTCTTCTGGCAAATTCAGGCCAATGTATTATGCTTTTTTTGATGATGATATCTTGTATGACTCTCAATATGCCTCTGAAATGGTCGAGACTCAAAATAATGTTGAGACTAGAATCCAGTCAGAAACACCAAGATTAAAAACTCAATATGCTCATCATGGACTAGAGACAAACATTCAAAAAATAAACGAGCAACTTCAAAACAAGAATGCTTTAAATTCTGGCCAAAAAATCCTTCCAACCCAAGAAAAGGCTTATACCCTTTCCGCACCAATTGGAACGTCTTCTCCCTCAACAAAGTATCTCCCAGCCTGGGATTTGAGAGCTATTCGGGGTGAGTTCTCTGGCTCTGTTACATACGAAGAAGACTCGTTTAGTATGCTGCGGATACCACAAATTGATATTGATTTAAAATATGAAATATCCAACAGACAAGTAGACCAAGCAGGCGATAATTCTGATTTGGCACCAGTAGATGGAGCCGCAGGAGTGTTTGGCCATGATGGATTTGATTTAGAGTTCCAAGATGGGCAAGGAATCTTTATAAAAAGAAATAATATTTTAATTGACATCTCAGAAGAGAATGCCCCTTTTGATAAGAACAATTTCGAAATAGAGGTGTTCTTGGTCGAGGATCAAACTGATTCTAACGATTCCGGTGGAACAAAAAAAATATTAACACCACTCTCATTTAAAAGACAACTTCAAACTGGTTTGCTGGACAACACTAATTTTTTAATTAATGAGGAGTCTGATCCTTCTTTTGTGTCTTATTTTATGGACATCACCATTGACGAAGAGATCCCAGATGATGACAAAATAGCCTCCGTCAAGAGGGGCAACATCTACAATACAAATAAAGACAACATACCAGAGGATCAGTGCCAATGACACTAAGAGAGCCGGTAAATTATCAAAGTATATTTTCAAACAATGTGCCAACTGTCTTTATTGATTGCATAACACTTGAGTCCTCTTCTATTGTCGAAGAAAGAAGCGATCCTCATATCGACCACCCTCAAGAGCGTGGAGCAAGAATTGGCGAGTCAAGCTCGCTAAAAACAGAGTTAAATCTAATCATCAAAGAAAGTTTAGCAGACGACCTAATCTCCAACTGGTTTGATGAGATAGATTTTTCTAAATATCTCGTGATCACAGTAGGGCAAAGCACAAACCCAGAAAGCACGGCTTATCTGCTTAAGAATCATAAAAAGATTTCAGATCCCAATTTCATGAGAAGATTGTCAACCATGATGACAATCAGAAAAATAAATATACTTCACGAAAGAAACCGACATGAAGAGGCCCAAGGCAACAGGATTACCAATTCAATTGCCCCAAGGAGCTTGAATTCAAAATTAAATCAATACTATAGCTATGTCGATTTTGATGGAAACAAAATACACGACATCTCTTACAGGACAACATTTCAGCATGTAAGCTCAAACCCAAAACATTTGGCTTTTTTTGCGTTCACAACACTAGATGTGGACTCTCTGGCGAATGAGTTTAATTTAAATTTGTCAAATGAGAATCTCAGAGGTGTTGTTGGCAGGTTTACATCCGAGATAGTTATTGATAATTTTAAAACTGTTTCGCAATCAAGAGTCTTCAAGACCAGAACTGGTGAGATTTGGGCAGGCAAGGTCCACAAAAGACCTGATGGGACATACATGACACGTCAGCACAACAATGCGAACTCGCAAATGTTGAAGGAGGAGTTTGTTCCAAACTACAAAGTTCAGGATTTTAGAGATTTATCGAACGTGGACAAGCTCTCCATAGATTTTTCAGACATTGAAAACAGAATCCTGCCAGAAGTAAACTCCAATAAAATAGTCAACAATCAAGCGATTGATCTTGACAGAATAAGCGGAACTGCTTTTACAGAGTGCTTTTTATCGAGAGACCCAGACGGAACATGCAGGTTTCTGTTTGGTTTGGATTTTGAGAAGATGGTAAAGAGTAACTCTTTATTTAAATCTTTCTTCTATAACACCACACAGACTTCTCTACAGAGCATCATTTCGATGTCGAACATAAGAGAAATAAAATTTATAAGAAGAAGGGTTAGGGATAACGGCTATGGAATAGAGCCATTTGACATAAACGCCCCTCAAGAAGTGCTGGCCGTTACTGGCGAAAGCGAAGGCTTGCCTATTAGAGCGATATCTGGTCGAAGAGGCTCGTTTCAGGAAATAAATGTCTTTCACAATGAAAGTAATAAAATGAGATACTTCTCAGGTGTTGATAGGGAGATGCCTGAGATAACTGACGGGATTTATCAATACGGAGTGGAACTGCATCTTGAAGATGGGACAGCAAAATATTTAAAACTCCTTATGCAGAAACTTATTGAATCAAGCAGGTTTTTAAAAAGGTATTTGGATCTCGCAATGATTCCAGGTAACTTTGATTCTGGCAGCAATAAATTTACTCAAAGATTTTCAAGAACTTTGAGAAACACCTTTTCAGAAGAAAAGCCTTGGCAAATCTCTATAGTTAATTATATTGAAATTTTGAATATCATTAGCGTCTCGCCTTTCAATGCAAGCACACTTACAAATAAATTATACAATATTATCTCACCAGTGAGTGGTGGTCCAAGAGGAATAGATTTTTTTATCAAGCTATACGAAAAGTTGATAACGCAGTTTGAAATTGCACTTAGTCATCATAATGTTTTTCCAAATCATAGCAACCAAGAGTTAAATTCGCAGAATGTTCACAGAAAATCAGGTATTCCGAAATCAACAAAGATAGAAAAATATTTTGATCAAACATTCGACAGCAATGTTCCAAAGTTTACTGGCTATGATTTTTTGTCAACTTCCGGCATATCCGGCCTAGAAGAAGGCAAGACACTAAAAGTAATAAACGGCTCAGAATTTATTAAAAGAGCAGAGATGGAGAAGTTTAAATATTTCACAGATGCAGTTCAAGATGTTTCGTTTGAAGAGCCTGGGTTTCCAACCTTCTCTGATTATTCTCTAGATGATAATCTTCTTTCTTATTTGTCACCCTCCACAGTTAATATTGCTGGCCTTGCACCCTTAAAGCTTTTAAAGGAGAATGGAGGTCTAAATAAAAACATCGACAGATACCAAGAGATGATGTTCCAAACAGTCAGGATGAATTCTGAATTTAGAGAACCGCCATCATTTGGAATCCCCACGCCATCAGCACAAAATATAAGAAGAAATAGATTTTCTTCATCTGCATTAGGCAGAATCATCTCTGGTGGCGGAGTTACATTTGTTTCTCCAGGTCGATCAGTACGGGCATTGCCGCCGGGAGAAGTTGAGGAACTGGTCTCAGAAAAAGTCTTTGGAGACAACAAGATAGGCACAGATAAGTTTCGCATAACAAAAAGCAAAACATTCTGTGATGATGCAGATAATAACGAAAATTTAGATGTCAACAGTGTTGCAGAAAAACTTCTTGAATTATCGTTCTTAAACGATGTCTCAAGAGGATCTCTAGATAATGCTTCAAGAAGAACCTTTAACGATGCTACGGGAAGAAGCATAAGGCCATACACAAACCCACTGAAGAGAGAGTCTTGGGATTTAAAAAGTGAAATAAATTTATTTCTAAGAAGCACAAGCACTAGAGAATCTGCCATGCTCAGGCCGATTAGAAAAGAAGAGCTTGTTTCAGCAGGGACAGCACCAGATTCACCAGTATCCGCAGTTACCGAAACTAGAGATAGATACTCCAACCAAGGGTTAAACGCAGATTGTTTTGAACTTGCAGCGCCAGATGTGGGCCTCGGCGGCTTTCAAGCCGCCCCGGTTGACGAGACTATTGGAACGGGCGGCCAAGTAACAAGACCAGATATGTTAAGAGAAGATCCTGCTGCTGGCGCAAGAGCAGATGATCTGGACCTTGCAAAAGCACCCATTCAGGCATTTTCTGTTTTTATAGGCAGTCTAAGACCATCTATCGTTAACGATAACATACACACACCAGAAGCTGATCCACTGCAAGGTGTTGGAAATTTCTTATATTTCTGGATGAATTACAGTAACCTTATGAAGATTGAGGTTTTGACTGGGTATAGAAAGTCTTGGATAGGCGGCGTTCAAATAAAGAGTCCAATTTTTAGAAAAATGAACTACGATCTGTACAGAGGCTCATTAGGAAAGAGCCTTCTCTGTCGCATGATACCTTACAACAATCCTAGTTTGGGGATTGTTTCTCCAATATCTTCTTGTGATGCAGGCGAAGGCTGCACTAGCTTGGTGGCAGGAGAACAGGACTTTGTTCAAAAGATGTCACTGCCAGTATTTCATAAATATTTTATTGTTATTCCAGAAAATGAAGGTCTTGGGCGCTTAAGTCTTGGCGCTGCTGGTGATAATATAAATGTTCCTGTTGCACCAGAGGACGCACAAATCGCAAATCTCCCAGTGTCGGGAATTAATTTGGCGAGTCCAATGAGAAAACAGGTTCAAGATCTTGAAAATAAAGCTGGTGTATCTAGGGAGCTAACATCGACTATACCAGAAGGTTATGAGGTGCCTTGATATATGTCACAAAACAAACAACTAATCGCTGATAGCAATTTTGTTCAAGAGGTTTCAGAAGATCCTTACGCAGATAATGTTCCAGATAGATTAAGGAGATCGCTAGGACAATTTTGGAAATTCGATTCAGATAAAATTACTTTAGATTATGAGCCCCTATATGAGAGCTTCTCGGCCATTCCGTATGTTGTTAATTACGGAAAGAGCATGCTCAATAATTACGCTACGTTTTTGCAGTTGGACCAAGAGGTGTATATAAAGGGCTCTCATATCATAAATTTAGTTGATTTTGATTTTGGAAGATGGAGAGACAAAATAAATAGCCTCTTTGACCCAACACCAGACTTTTCTCAAGAGGACCACGTTTTTGAATTCGATAAGCCGCTATTTGGAAACGAATTGGAGGAGGCTGTTGATTCAAATTTCAACCCGCCATTCGTAAAGTCATCGACGGATTATAATTTTTATAACCAGAACTATGAGCAATTGATAGCCTCTGAAGATATATCTGAGGCTGTATTACCAAACCTGTATGTGTTTAGCTCTGAGAAAAGCAACTTTGATCTGGATACTGAATTGGGCGAGGAGCCCACAAACTCTGATTATTTTAATTTTATAACACTTGGAGAAGCCCTCCCAAGCAATGTTGTTAGACCAGAAATGCTAACAGGCAGAGACGGACAAACAGTGAAAAAATATTCTGGTGGTGAATATTTTAACCTTTGGTCGAACAAATACTTTACAGCCGATCAAGATAAAGTAAGGGATCTAAACAGAAAATTTTCAAATATATTCTTCTCAGCCGACCAAGCAAAGCTTATGGCCGAGCACAACAAAGACGCTATCCACTTTCCAATGAGCGTAAAATTGGAGTTTTCTACGGATAGAAGCTCTGGTTTTGTCGAGATGCTAAGTGATTCAAATCTGTTGGATTCGTTTATGAGAGATGTCGTCGACCACTTCAACTCTCTGCATAGACTAATAAACAATTCTCGAAATAGAGCAAACCTACCAGGAGACTTGGTGAAGGCATTTGTTTTGTTTGATAAGAGGTCTACACAAGTATCGGGCTTGTATAAAAAATATCACTACACAAGAGCAAGCATTGACACGCCAGTTATGGATTTGACGAGTTGGCTTGAGGGGCTTTATGATTATTTTAATGCAATAGAAGAAGACGGTGGTCTATTATCAAGGCTAGATGAAGATCAGTTTGATAGATTCACACCCCAGACTTCGCAAGCTAGAGAGGTCAACAGAAATAACAGATTTTTAACAAAGGTCAATAATATTTTAGATTTAGAAAATT
>Ga0075480_10002717_pt1 | contig 11371 bp, 12 predicted proteins | sample DEB08_DNA_7_FD_81590 | JGI IMG/M metagenome (GOLD analysis project Ga0075480, IMG submission 81590) | Aqueous microbial communities from the Delaware River and Bay under freshwater to marine salinity gradient to study organic matter... | ecosystem: Environmental > Aquatic > Marine > Coastal ... | reverse complement strand
GCTCGACGGCCAGATCCTGTCTCGTTACGTCACTGTCGACTCCACATACCGCCCAGCCCTGTTCTCCGAGAGCAAGAGCGATGGATCCGCCGATCAGACCCAGTCCGACGACATTGGCCGTTCGCGCCGGAGAGTTCTGCGAGACCATCGCCCCGAGCGTATCGGCCGTCAGTGCGCCATTCGGGTTCGTTTTCCGAGGGCACGTACTTCGTCGAGACTCAGATGTCTCCACGCGCCAGGAGCGAGTTCACGATCGGCGACCGACCCGACGCGTGTCCTGACCAGACGAGTGACCGGATGTCCGATCGCCTCGCACATTCGTCGAACCTGGCGATTGCGTCCTTCGTGGATCGTCAGACGCAGAACACCCGCCTCGGGCTGCGACACGCGGGCCGGGGCGGTGAGGCCGTCCTCGAGTTCGACACCATCTCGTAATCGTCGTAAACCTGCCGGAGACACGCGACCGTTCTCCACGTGAGCGAGGTATTCCTTGTCGATGCCACCAGACGGGTGAGCGATCAACTGCGCGAAATCACCGTCGTTCGTGAGAACGATCAGGCCCTCGGTGTCGACGTCGAGGCGACCCACCGGAAACACTCGGGGTTCACTCGGGACGAGCTCGACAATGGTGGGACGCCCCTGCGGATCACTGGCCGTCGTCACGACTCCGATGGGTTTGTTCACGAGGTAATAGACGAGGTCGTCGCGCAGTCCGATCGGCTCGCCATCGACCGTCACCTTGTCGGCCGACACGTCGACCCGTCGACCGAGTACGGCAACCTCGCCGTTCACCTGTACGCGCCCGGCGGCAATGATCTCTTCGCAGACCCGGCGTGACCCGAAACCGCGAGCGGCCAAGACCTTTTGGAGGCGCTCCCCCTGCGGCAGTGCACGAGATGCTTCGGCGAGTTGTTCCCACAGCGGGGGTTCGAGCCGACGTCGGCGCTCGGCCATCAGTCGCTCGACTCGGCCGAGTCCGTTCCCTCCACCGACCCGGACTCGGGGACGAGGTCGTCGACTTTTTGAATCCGCAATCCGGCTTCCAGAGCCTCGACGACCTCGGCTCCCGGCACGAACTCCGCGATGGGCGGAAGATCGTTCACCGAATCGATTCCCAATTTTTCGAGGAAGGCCGGCGTAGTTCCCCACATCACCGCTTGACCGGGCCCTGGGTCACGACCAACCTGATCGATGTAGCCGCGACTCTGCAACGTGCGCAGTACACCATCGGGATCGACACCGCGAATCGACGCGATCTGACTACGTGAAATCGGCTGTTTGTAGGCGACGATCGCCAACGTTTCGAGAGCAGCTCCCGACAGACGGGCCCGCTGGCCGTCGAGGATGTATCTCTCGACGTACGGCGACAGCTCGGCACGAGTCTGGTATCGATAGCCACCAGCCACGCGAACGAGCTCGAAACCGTGTCCCGCCTCGTCGTACGCCTCGGCCAACGAACGGCACAGTCCTTCGACGACGTCGCCGGCCAGACCCAGGATCTCACCGAGCAACGGGACGGGAACGGGTTCGGTCGCGACCAGCAAAACGGCCTCGAGGGCGCGCACGATGTCGGCATCGACGGTCGATGTGGATGTTGTGTCGTCGTTCATTCGTCAGCCTTCGTAGTCGTCGATCGCGATCGCCCCGACCGACACCATTTCTTCGCCGATCCAGACGATGTCGATGTCGCCGAACTTCTCGGCCTGATCGATCTCGACATAACCCTGCTTGAAGAGTTCGAGCAGAGCGAGGAATCGTACGATGATCTCGATGCGATCGACCAGATCGGCTGTCAGTCGACGGAACGAGATTCTGCGAATGCGTGGCAGTTCGTCCACCAATTCGGCCAGCGCATCGGCCACGTTGGCTTTGATGGCGCCGACGTGAAAGAGGTCGACCTTGGGTTCGGGCTTCGGGGTCGTGGCCCGGAGGTAGGCCGCGTGCACCTGTTTGGGCTTCACCCCTTCCAGAAGATCGGGCATCAATTCGGCAAAACGTTCGTCCGGGCCGGCCGAGCGGGCGAAGCAGCGATCGGCTTCGTCGGCGAGAGCCCCGAATACACGGCCGACGTCTTTGAACGTCTTGCACTCGAGCAGACGGGCGAGGAGAAGATCGCGCTCCTCCCACAACGCCAACTCCTCGTCGAGATCGACGTCTTCACGCCCCGGCAGGAGTCGACGCGCCTTCAGTTCGACCAAGGTGGCGGCGATCAGGAGGAACTCGGTCGCCACGTCGAGGTCGAGGAATTCCATTTTGTCGACTTCGACCAGATAGGCATCGACGATGAGGGCCAAGTTGACCTCGTGAATGTCGACTTGCTCCTTCAAGATGAGGTGCAACAACAGGTCGAAAGGACCCTCGAAGACGGGAGTGCTCACATCGACGGCCACGACGAGAGGCTAATCGGCCCCGCCGTATCCACCCGGTCTTCCCGTGACCACACCACTAACCTCGACGGGGTGACTCGTGTCCTCTCGTGCATCCAGCCCACCGGCCCGGTTCATCTCGGCAATTACCTCGGGGCCCTTCGCAACTGGGTGAGCGGCCAACACGAGTGCGACGCCTTCCACGGCATCGTCGATTTGCACGCCCTGACCGTGACTGACCGCCCTGGCGTCGTGGGCGAGAACACTCTCGAATTGGCGGCCACGCTGTTCGCAGTCGGGCTCGATCCCGAGGTGGCCACTGTCTTCGTGCAGAGCCACGTCCCCGAACACACCCAGCTCGGTTGGATCATGGAGTGCACCGTGTCGTACGGCGAACTCAGCCGTATGACCCAGTTCAAGGACAAGGCCGCAAAACGTGAGGCGGACTTCGTATCAGCTGGCCTGTTCACCTACCCCGCGCTTCAGGCAGCCGACATCTTGCTCTACGACGCCGACGACGTACCGGTGGGCGAGGACCAGCGCCAGCACATCGAGATCACACGCGATATCGCCGAGCGGTTCAACACCCGTTTCGGCGCCACGTTCGTGGTTCCAAAGATGGTCACTCCGAAAGCCGGCGCGAAGGTTACCGATCTCCAGGATCCCACGTCGAAGATGTCGAAATCGTCGGGAGGTGACGCTGGAATCGTCTACCTGCACGACGATCCATCGGTGATCATGAAGAAGTTCAAGCGGGCCGTCACTGACTCGGATTCCGAAGTTCACTTCGATCGGGCTCACAAGCCGGGGGTGTCGAACCTTCTCGAAATCCTCGCCGCCTGCACCGGCCGTTCTCCCGAAGAAGTGGCGGCGGGCTACCAGCAGTACGGCCCGTTGAAGAACGACACCGGTGAAGCGGTCGTCGAAGTCCTGCGTCCGATCCAGGAACGTCATCGGTCCCTCCTCGAGGACCGCGCCGAACTCTCCCGTCTCCTGCGACGTGGTGCCGAAAAAGCCCGCGTCGTCGCGTCGTCCACACTGGCCCGCGCCTACCGCAACATCGGACTTCTCCCGCTCGACGTCTAGGGCCTCACCTCAGAACTGGATGGTGTCGACCAATCGAGCGAAGGCGACCACTCGGAACTTGATACTTCCGGGTGGGTGACAAGCCACGAGGGTGAGCGTCTGATCGTTCGAGCTCGAGGCGTACAAACGAGGATCCTGCGGACTCAGTACTTCGACACTGGTCGTCGAATAGACGTAGATGCGTCCACCGACGGCCAGATACACCGGATCGCCGACGCGCAGACGATCGATGTTGCGGAACTCGCGTCCATGCGATGTGCGGTGTCCGAAGATCGCCGTGTTGCCGGGTTGATTGGGTGATCGTGACTCGGGAAGGTGTACCGGATCGATGTCGACGAGATCAGGATCGTGAAGCACATACGACAAGGTTCGGGTGCGAGGGATGGCGATCAATCCCGGAAAATCATGACCCGATGGCATCACATTGACCGGTTTCGCCCCATCGCTCACCGCACGAGACCCGGTGTACCAGCCGACCACGTCGAGCGTGAGATCTGTTCCCCCGCTCGAATAGGCAGCGACGCCTCGCGAAGCAGCGCGCACAGTTGCATGAGCGACATCGACTGCACCGGCCAAAGGAGCATGTACTTGTCCGTAGGTGGGAGCTCCACGACCCGAGGCGTACACAGCGACGGAGCCCGCACCGTGTGCAGCATGCATTCCGATACGAACGTCGACGGCGCTCGCAGCACTGAACGCTGCGAGGGAGTTCTCGACCGCCCAGCGTTCGTGCAGAGCGACTCCCGCCCCGAGCGGGTTGAGAGTCGTCGTGGTGTCGAGAAGACGAGTCGGTGCCGTCGCCACGTACAGACCGTCAGCACTCACCGGGGCCGATGGCCCGGTGAACCACCCCACGAGATCGAGCGCCACACGACTCGTCACGTTCGAACGAAGTCGGACACGACCGTCGACGACGCGTACGAGTACCTCACCACCCTCGATGCGTCCGGGCCCGACAACGAGAGACGGCACGTCGTCGATCCTGCTCCAGGTTCCGAGCGACGGCGCGTTCCACGCCGTCATCGACACCAGAACGGCTTCGACGTCGGCCGGCACCGACGCCGGCACAGCAAAGTCGATCTCGCGGCCGTCCATCTGGCCGAGAGACACCGGATCGATCGACACGTAGCGACCCGCAGACGACGACGAGGCTGGTCGGTACACGCCGACCAGGTCGACGGTCAGAACCGCCCCTCCCGATGTGCGGAACTCGATCTGTCCATTGGCCCCGACGGCCACGTTGATCGAGCGCACTACCGGTCGACCCACTTCTCCTGCACGAACGGTCGCCACGAGTGGAACGACTCCCCCGGACGGGTGAACGGTGATCTCGACACCAGGTTCGGTCGGCGCCACGGTAAGGACCAACCGCGCCGCTGACACATCGGACGGCTGGCCGAAGCGGCCGGCCAGAGTGAGGTACTGGATGCGACCACTGGCCACAGCCACCGGTTGATCGGCGCCGAGCACCCGGACCGGGTCGACGGCGGTGAACGCCGAGGTCGCCCAGGTCTCCGAGGACGAGGACATCACCACACCCGACTCGGCCTCGACAGCGTCGATTCCGAGGCCGACGACACTCGCAATGACGGCAACGACCACCCACAGGCGACGGGTGTCGACGAGTCGTACGAGCGGCATCCGAGGAAAGGTAGAACCTCCGACTGGTCCCCTCCCAGCAGAGACGTCGAAGGTGACGAATCAGTCCGTCACAAGTCGTCGGCTCGGCGGAGCGCTTCGGCCAGCGGGTGACCCGGATCGGCCAACAACGACAACGTACGGTCGCAGCTTCCAGCAGAGCGACAGAGTTCGAGACCTATCTCCTCATGCCGGTAGTACGCGTCGAAACGTCGCGGACGAGCGAACGGTGCTACCAAAGTCGCCACGACCCTCTCGGACGTCGAGAGGGACGAAACGCTCTTGCCGACATCGTGCAAGAGCGCAGCCGCCAGGTCGGCGTCGATGGCCCCGGACACGAGCTCGCCGAAGCGCCGGGCGACAAGTAGTGAATGTCGCCGGTCAGCGATGTCCATTCGGCTCCACAATTCCCATTCCGACGGAGAGAGGACTCGACGCACGAAGTCGACGTCCGTGGGAACGAGAGGCGAACGGTCGAGACTCGTCCGCCATCGACGGACGAGATGTGCAACGCGACGAGCGGCTCTCACGAACCGCGCTCCACATCGGCTCGTGGATGGGCCTTCTCGTACTGCTCGAACAATCGCTCCTGCGAGACCTTCGTGTACACCTGCGTCGTCGAGATCGATGCATGTCCGAGCATCTCCTGCACGATACGCAGGTCGGCTCCATGATCGAGCATGTGCGTGGCGCACGAATGTCGCAGAACGTGCGGAGACAGATGCGCCGTGAGTCCGGCCCGCTCACCGTGGCGGACCACGATCGCCCACGCCGCCTGACGACCGAGTCGGCCGCGGCGACGATCGAGGAACACCGCCTCGGCGTCCCCGCGTCGCTTCCAATGTGGCGGCACCATTGCGGGCCGTCCGTGTCGCAACCAGACGTCGAGGGCGCGACGCGCGCAACTTCCCACGGGAACGAGCCGCTCCTTCTCCCCTTTGCCGTAGAGCCTGGCGAGCCCCGATTCAACGTCCACATCACCGAGAGAAAGTCCGCACACTTCAGAAATACGCGCTCCGGTCGCGTACAAGAATTCGAGGAGCGCGCGGTCCCGGAGGGCGATCGGATCGTCGCCCACTACAGCGGCGATCAAACGCTCGACGTCCTCTTCGGACAACGGTTTGGGCAGACCGGCCGGCACTCGCACACCGTCGAGATCGGCCGTCGGATCGTCGCGGCGCGTACCCTCGGCCACCTGAAAGCGATGAAAATTACGTATCGACGTCATCTGGCGCGCCAACGACGCCGGGGCCATGTGCGCGCGACGGTCGTTCACGAATCGATCGAGGTCGGACGGAGCAACCGATTGCACGTCGAGACGGTGGCCGCTCAACCATTCGACATAGCTCCTCAGATCGCGACGGTAGGCCGCAACGGTGTTGGGAGACCGACCTCGTTCGGCCACGAGCCACACGAGATACTCCTCGACCTCCGCAGGGAGTCCGGACGACGATCGGTCAACCATGACACTCGATCGAGGTGTTCACATGTCTCCGAGAAGGCGATCGGCCAACAGGAGTCCGATCGTGGCTTTGGCGTCGCGAATCTCCCCCCGTTCCACCATGGCCAGCGCCTCGGCCAATGGGACACGCATCACGTCCATGTGCTCCTCTTCTGGACCGTGCGCCGAGCGGCCGACGGGCCGCAGCTCGGTTGCGAGGTACACGTGCAACATGGCGTCGGTCATCCCGACTGAGGGGTAGAAGCGATGAAGAAGTTTCCACGACCCCGCTTCGAATCCGGTTTCTTCGGCCAACTCGCGTGCTGCGGTGGTCTCGGGATCCTCTCCCTCGACATCGCGCATTCCGGCCGGAATCTCGATGATGAACGAATCGAAGGCCGCTCGATACTGACGAACCAGCAACGTGGTGCGATCTTCGAACATGGCGACGACGGCAACCGCTCCCGGTGAGCGAACGATGTCACGCGTGAACGGCCGACCCTCCGGATCGGTGAACTCCCCGACGACCACCTTCCACACGTAGCCGTCGTGGACCGGCCGGTCCCCTTCATGCCGGAACGAACCGGCGGTCACGTCCGAGGCGACACGGGTGCCCCGAGCGGAACCCGAACGTCACGATGAGACAGCGAAGCCCCTATCAGGTCGCGGAACAGCGGATGAGGTCGATCAGGTCGGCTCTTGAACTCGGGGTGGGCCTGAGTGCCGATCCAGAACGGGTGATCAGCGAGTTCGATGAACTCGACCAGACGCTTGTCGGGTGAGGTTCCGCTGCAGAGAAATCCCTCGTCTTCGAATCGGCTGCGAAACTGTGAATTGAATTCGTAGCGGTGACGATGGCGTTCGCTGACAACAGGCTCACCGTATGCCGTGGCAACCTTGCTTCCCGGTTGCAGAACTGCGTAATAGGCGCCAAGCCTCATCGTGCCGCCCATGTCGGTCACGTCACGCTGATCGTTCATGAGATCGATCACCGGGTGGGTGGTGGAGGGTTCGAACTCGGTGGAATGAGCATCGGCCAGACCAAGGACGTGACGAGCGAAGTCGATGGTCATCACCTGCATCCCGAGACACAGGCCAAGACAGGGCACGCCGTTCTCTCGCGCATACTTCGCGGCCGCAATCTTTCCTTCCACACCACGGATGCCGAAACCGCCGGGAATCACCATGCCGTCGAGATCGGCAAGTCGGCCGGCCGCGAGGAGGCCCTCCACTTCTTCCGCCTGGATCCAGTCGATCTCGACCTTGGCCCCGTGATGAAAGCCGGCGTGCTTGATGCTCTCGACGACCGACAGATAGGCATCGGGCAATTCGACATACTTTCCGATGAGACCGATGCGAACAGGACGCGTCGCGTTCTCGACCGTGTCGACGAGCTTCTCCCACGACGAGAGATCGACGGCAGTGTCGAGACGCAACACGTCGCATACGACGGTATCGAGTCCTTCGTCGTGCAGGATGAGCGGAAGCTCGTAGATGTTGCGGGCGTCGGCGGCATTCACGACAGCTCGTTCGTCGACGTCGCAGAGATTCGAGATCTTTCGCTTCAGACTCGAGCTGAGCGGTTCCTCGCTCCGACACACGATCACATCGGGTTGGATTCCTCGGCTCCGCAACTCGGTCACCGAGTGCTGCGTGGGCTTCGTCTTTTGTTCGCCCGAGGGGCCGATGAACGGCACGAGCGTGACGTGCACGTAGCACACGTTGTCCCGTCCGGCCTCCTTGCGGAACTGTCGAATGGCCTCGAGGAAGGGGAGGATTTCGATGTCACCGACGGTTCCACCGACCTCGGTGATCACGACGTCCACGTCATCGGTGGCCAGGCGACGAATACGGCGGCGAATCTCGTCGGTGATATGAGGAATGACCTGCACCGTCTTGCCGAGGTAGTCACCTCGACGCTCGGCGGCCAGAACCGCCTGGTAGATCGAGCCTGTAGTGGCGTTCGAATTTCTCGTGAGATTCTCGTCGATGAATCGTTCGTAATGTCCGAGATCGAGGTCGGTCTCGCCTCCGTCGTCGGTGACGAACACTTCACCGTGCTCGAACGGGTTCATCGTGCCCGGATCGATGTTGATGTAGGGATCGAGCTTCTGCATGGTCACGCGCAGACCACGCAGTTTCAGCAGACGGCCGAGTGACGAAGCGGTCAGACCCTTGCCGAGCGAACTGGCGACACCTCCGGTGACGAAGATGTGCTTGGGCATGTGGACCTCCCGTCCGGTTGCATCACCGATGACGGGAGACCACCATACCCGCCTTCACCTCACCAGAGCGACACTCGCCGACCCCCCGATCAGGGCCGACGCGATTTTCCGGACAGAAGTTCCTTGGCGTGGCGGCGAGCAGCCGTGCTGTCGGTGTCCCCCGACAACATTCGGGCGATCTCTTCGACCCGTGCGGTCCCGTCGACCATCGACGCTCGGGCCACTGTCGACTCGGTTCCCGCATGCTCCACGAACTCCTTGTCGACCACCACATGATGGTCGGCGTGTGCCGCGACTTGGGCTAGGTGGGTCACCACCAGAACCTGACGCTCGCGACCGAGAGTGGCCAGTGCCTCGGCGACATGTGATGCCGCCTGACCTCCGATTCCGGCGTCGACTTCGTCGAACACCAAGATGGGCGGGCCAGCCGAGAGCACGAGACGGGTGGCGAGCATCGTGCGGGCGAGCTCGCCACCTGATGCCGCTCGGGCGAGTGGGACGGCGGGCAGGCCCGGGTTGGCGGCCAGAAGAAACGTCACCTCGTCGGCCGGATCGTCGCCGTCGACGGCCACCGTGACGACGGCTCGTGGCATGGCCAGCGAGCCGAGATGGGCGGTGATCTTCTCACCGAGTCGGCCAGCTCCACGTCGGCGGGCCGCGGCCACGACAGCCGCTGCTGCCCGTTCGGCGACCAGCACCTCGGCTCGCTCGGCCTCCAGCACGCCGACCCGCTCCTCGTGGGATTCGAGCTCGTCGCACCGAGATCGGCAGTCGTCCAGGTACTGGAGAACGTCGGCCAGGGTCTCCCCGTATTTGCGACGTAGATCTCGCAGCTGTTGACGTCTCGAGCGGGCCGCGGCCAGACGTTCCGGATCGTCGTCACACGATTCTCCGATGGCGCGAATCTCGTGCACCAGGTCGTCGATCTCCGCCGAGGCGGCGCGCACCCGAGCCACCACGTCCGAGAAGGGCCGTCGGGAGCCCAGGCGGGCGATCACGATTCCGAGACGGTCGAGCGCTCCCCCTTCGTCGCCGAGAACCGTCGCCGCCTCAGTGGCTGCGTCCCGGTGGGCCGACGCATCGGCCAACGAGTCCTCGAGTCGCGCCACGTCGTCCTCTTCATCGAGTGAGACGATCCGAGCCGATTCGATCTCGTCGATCTGGAATCTCAGCAACTCGATATCGCGCGCGCGAGCCCGCTGATCTCCTCCGAGCGCGGCGAGAGACGCGTCGATTTCGGTGAGTCGAGCCCGAGCGGTTCGGAGGTCGGTCAGATCGACTCCAGCGAATTCGTCGAGGGCCGCTCGCTGCACCGACATCGAGAGCAAACTCTGATGTGCATGCTGGCCGTGCAGGTCGACCAGACGTTCACCGATCTCGATCAATTGTCCGACGGTGGCCAGTCGGCCGTTCACATAGGCGCGACTGCGACCCTCGACCGGTACCACTCGACCGAGCACCCATTCGTCGTCGCCCACGACGAATCGCCCCTCCACCCGCGCCTCACTCGTACCGGCTCGAACCCGGGACGAATCGGCACGGCCACCCACGAGAAGGCTCACTGCTTCGACGAGCATGGTCTTGCCCGCTCCGGTCTCACCGGTCACGGCAACCAGCCCTGAACCGAGCACGAGATCGAGGCGATCGATGACGCCCAGATCTTCGATGTGGAGTTCGACCAGCATGTGTCGACTACCGGTCGGCCAGTCCGAACTTCGACTTCAAGACGTCGTGAAAACGCTCACCGTGCACTTTCACGAACTTCGCCGGGTGAGGTGCTTCACTACACACGATTCGATCTCCAGGCTCCAGAACCCCGAGGTACTCGCCGTCCACGGCCAAGCCGACTGCACGACTACCCGTGACCTCCATCTCCACCGTCTCGAAGGACGCGAGCACCAGTGAACGATCGAAAAGCATGTGGGGTGAGAGCGGTGTCACGACGATCGCCTTCATCAGTGGCGACAGGATCGGACCTCGTGCCGACAGCGAGTAGGCAGTCGAGCCTGTGGGGGTGGCGACGATCATCCCATCGGCCTGATACGTCGTGAACGGCGCATCGTCGAGACGCATCTGCAGACGGACGGTGTGTCCAGCGGTCAATTTCTCGAGAGAGGCCTCGTTCAACGCCCGATGTCGAGTCACTCCCGACGTCGAATGAACCGCGACGTCGAGCACGAAGCGCGACTCGGTCGTGAGACGACCGGCGAAGAAATCGGCGAGGGCGTCGAGCATGGCCGGAGGTTCGACCGCCGTCAGGTACCCGAGAAGTCCGACGTTCACACCGAGAATCGGTGACTCTTTCTCGCCCACCAACTTGACCGCCCGCAACACCGTGCCGTCGCCGCCAACGCTGAGAGCGAGAGACGGTGTGAGATCCGGCATCCACACGTCGGCCCGCGTCAAACCGAGGATTCGCCGGTCGTCGTCGGTGGCCACCACGCGACATCCGTTGTCGCACAACCAGTCTTCGGCGCGGCGCGCCAACACCCCTGCGTCGGGTCGATCGGCGTGACCGACCACGAGAACTGTGCGCTCCCCCGTCATGGAGCCAGTCTCCCACGGGTCCTGGCGTGCACGAGGAACTCGACGTTGCCTTGTCCCCCTCGGAGAGG
>Ga0075480_10002714_pt1 | contig 11384 bp, 14 predicted proteins | sample DEB08_DNA_7_FD_81590 | JGI IMG/M metagenome (GOLD analysis project Ga0075480, IMG submission 81590) | Aqueous microbial communities from the Delaware River and Bay under freshwater to marine salinity gradient to study organic matter... | ecosystem: Environmental > Aquatic > Marine > Coastal ... | reverse complement strand
TTCCAGGAAATACATACCCATACTCATAGTCCTCTGGGTTGTCAAAGGGAAACAAACACAATTCTTTTTCTAAATGATAGTAGTTCTTTAAGTATTGATAAGAAGACAACATCTCTTGAATCGATTCGGCACAATGCAAGTAATCGTCCTCTACAGAATATACTAGGTCGGCAGTAGAATTCTTACAGTATTCAAATTGCTTTAATCCACTATAATGAAATCCAGGAATTTCTAAATCTATAAGTTGATATGGATGTTTTGAGTGCTGTAAGATTTGATTGACTTTAGAAATACATTCTTCAGTGCAGTGGTCATTCAAAATAACAAAGGATACTTCATCTTCTTTTACAAGATTAGAAGAATTAATGAGTGATGTTAAACAACCTAATATTAAATCTTTTTTAGGTATGTCAATATATCTTGGTTTATTTCCATGAATGTTTTTACCATCATGAATTCTTAAAACAATTTCGAGTTTCACTCTTCAATCCATCTCCCTCTTGGCGCCCAATAACCTTCTATACCCATCATCTCAATATGTCTTACAATTCTTTTATCTAAATGTCTATAAAGAAGATGCTCAATGTCTGCTTGCTTCTCTGTCCTTGATGCATGTAAAATATCTTCTTTCATTTTACCATAAGTTTTAACTATTTTCAATACTAAATTAGAATCAAAACTCCAACAACGAGTCATGTATTGAAACATACTACATTTAACATCAAAATTATATAAATTTTGACTGTGATATGGTGGAAGTAATACAACTTTATTCTTTGCCTCAAGGTGTTTAGAATAATCAAACTTTGAATTTAATTTATATCTTCCACTAATCTTAAAAACTCTATCATAGGAATCCACAGAATGTGTTTTCAAATAATCCTCAAACATCATTATCTCTAACATTGACTTGATGATAATGTCAGGTTCAATATCACGATTATTACAAAGATATTCTTGAAGGTGATATTTTATTTCTTGATGAGTTGTATAATCAATGACCTCACAACCAAACAGGTCTTTATCTACACTCCTTTCTCCACAATCAATAATCACCATAGAAGAATCTGGAGCATAAGTCTCAATAGACTTTATAGTTTCTCTAGTTTGTTCTATGCGTTCTTCTATAGAATACTTTCCATAAGAAGTATGAATTGCTGAGGTTATAATGAAGTGTGAGTTCATTGATAAGATAAAATATTTTTTGAAGGAGAGATTGTCAAATTTCCAGATATAGAAATACGATACTCTTCACTCGTATAAAAAGGATAAACAATATGACTTAATGAAGATGGAAACATAATTATCGTTCCTTCATATGACTTATCTACTTCAATTTTAGATGATGCTATTTTCCCCAAAAAATTAGTAAAAACAAATTCAAATAAAGAGTTTTTTGGAGTATTTGAATTTATACAATTTGGATGTGATAATTCATCTTTTATATTGTACGGTATTTGAACCCAAATAACAAAAGATAAAGTCCCATTATGATCATGTAATGGATTATATTCATACCTCTTTTGAAAGTTTATCCATAAGTCTTGGATATGCCATTGTGGATAATTTTCATCCTCCGCAGAATGTTTATAAAATTCATTTGCGAGAGAAGTTAAATAAGGTCTTAAAATTTCCCGACTTTTATCAATTTGATATTCTTGTTCTAAATTTCCTGCCAATTGCCCATTATATTTTTTGCATTGATTTGAATTCTCAAGCATAAACTTTGCCTCTTGTTTAAGTTCTTCTAAAACTTTAGAAGAAACTTTTGATTTTACGTAACCAGGATCTTTAAAGTTGAAAATTTCTATTTCCATCATTTATACTCAATAAATTTCTTATCTATCTTTTCAATAATGTCTGGATCAGATTTATGTCCTTCTCTCCAGAATTCCATATTTAATCTTCCAACTTTTTTAACAATTTCTGGTGGGAGAATATTTCTTGGTGGTTTGTATTCCACTTTTTTTCTAACAGTATGAAGGTCTTTAAGATTACACGCCTTATCAAAATTTTCATTTGAGTATTCTACATTCTCAAAATCATGAGAATAATAAGGTTTTTCAAGAAACTCATACACTCCCCTCATTGTTTTTTCTGGTTCTTTACACAGATTCTCATATTCAATAAAGTGAATTATTTCTGGATTAAGACTGTAACCTTCTTGAAGATATATCCAAGGCATAGAGACAATCCCATTACTAGTATCCATCGCCGTCATACTATCACATCTTGCAAACACATTATTATGCTCTGTGAATGCTGTGTTGTGAAATGGATTTTTAGAATAAATCAATTCAAAAGAATTTAAAATAGAAACAATATCTCTTACAGGGCATAGAATTTTTGTATAAGGAAAAAGTGACTGAAGAAAACTTGTTCTTTTAGTCCATTCTCTTGATGTGTCAAAAATAATAGGTTTTTCTATGTGCCTATAATATCCATCAAAAATACCATACATTAAATTTTTTCTTTGGTCTTCTATGAGTGTAAGATTACTTTCTCCACCAGTGACTATATTAACAGCAGTTCCAGTGAGTGCTTGTATCGGAGAAGAAATATCGGCATAAAATTCTGGATTTTGTCCGAGTAATGCAGAAAGTAGCGTAGATCCAGATCTTGGAAGACCAGAGATGAAATAATATTGTTTCATATATCATCACTTTTCAGTTGTTGGATAATTAATACTACCCTTAGGAAGTGCAATCAAATTAAATGAGATTGAAATGCGTTCTTCATCATGATTATTAGTCTCTACGGAATGAGGAAGATAAGAAGGAAAAAGAAGAATATTACCTTCTACTGGTTCAACACGAATTCTTTCTCCGGTGAACTGGTTTTTGTTTGATGCCAAAGAACAACCATTCCACATTTTATTAATTGCTGGATTTTGAAGCACTAGTTTTCCACTTTCGTCAGGAGCTTGGAGATAAAAGACTCCAGAAAATACATCACCATGCACATGTTCACTATTCATACACTGACGACTATCATTGACATTTAACCATGCCTCAGTTAGTGCAATATCACAATCAATAAAATCAAGGTCTGCAGCTGCCTTGAATCCCATTTGACAAATATATTCAAAAAGTGGTCTTAATTCTTCTACTCCTTGGAGAGTACTTGGAGACTGATATCCAAAAATATTTGACCTTGGAGTTTCTTTAGTTGGATTTTTTTCTTTATATTCTTTAACTGCGGTGAGAAAGATTTCTTTGTGTTCTTCAAACTCTGAATATTCAGACTGCCAGATAGGGACAGAATAAATTGGCGTTAAGTTCATAGTACTTTTCAAGTAAGTTTCAACTATTATAATTTATATGAGATTAAAAATCAAGTTTTTGTATCTCCATAATAAATGACTTGTATATTTCTTGTTGTCTTAAAGTTTCTCCACATGTCTACCACAATACTGCAATCAGGAATATCACAATACAATTTGTCTTTTTTAAAATATGTTGTGGAAGAACTATGTGCTAATAAAATTACTGAAGGTTCTAATATTTGATTTTCTCCTACTAATGGATCAATGTATTTTGGAGTTACTCCAAATTCTTCACAATAATTTCCAATCAAAATACTATAACTTCCATCAACATAAGGAACATCTGGCTTATATGCCTTTCCATGAATTGCAATGGGCATTTTATTTTTTTTAGACAAATTTACTAGTTTAATAGCAACATTTTTTGCTTGCATTTCACGAGTATGCATAATCGAACCAAAAAAATCGTAACCGAGATTCAACTTTTCAGCAAGGTATCGAAGAGCAATATTATCTCTTGGGTGACAAGCACCACCATCTCCCATTCCAGCCTTCATATATTTGGAACTAATAATTCTATCTGTAGACTTACAAAGTGCCTCTGTCACAACATCTACATTGATATTACCTTGCTTTTCCGCAACATCTTGTATCATATTTACAAAGGAAAGTTTTGTACTAATTAAAGTATTATAAAAAACTTTAATACACTCACACTCATCCCAATTTGATACAATTATTGGGGGGTCATTTTCAACTACGGATTTATACAAAGAAATAAGAGTATTTACTTCCTCTGTTTCTTCACCCCTTTCACTTCCCAGAATAATTAAATCTGGATTAAGCATATCATACTTAACTGACCCCATCGCAATAAAATATGGGTTATAAACAAACCTAGGATTGGTGACATACTTTACTAGATGTTCTCTTACTGTTCCTGGAAGAACTGTAGATATCAATACTAGAATCTGATTAGAATTCATGTATTGATTTGCCTCTTTGATTACATCCTGAACAATAGAATAATCAAAGTCTTTTGGTGGGAGATCAGAAATGGGTTTTCTACCATCATACTTTGGGTCGTGTGGAGTTGGAATGGCAATGAAAACAATTTCCACATCTTCAACTGCTTCTTTAATTGACGATTTAATGTCAATTAAATCTGTTTCTACATCTCGTATGTCATACCCTTTGACCAGATGCCCTTGTTCAGCAAATACTTCCGAACAGGGAAGACCAAGTTTTCCAAGACCAATAAACGATAAATTCATTTTCTCTCCAGATCAAGCGTGACACAATGAAATCCTCCACCAAGAGTTCTTTGATGTCTCATGGGAAGCATGGCACATTCAATGTTATGCCTTTCTAATTCCTTTCTTAAGTTGTGCTGATTCTCTTCTAAGACAACCAGATTCTCATTAACAGAAAATAAATTCATATTAATCCATTTTGAAGCATTATTATAATTCATATAATAACCAATGTCAATGGGTTCTGGACACCATATTGAATCCCAATCGCAAAAAGGTTTTGGTAAAATATTTTTATCTTTTATTCTTTCTGGATTAAGTAACATCAATCCCTCTCTTAAAAATGCAATGGTACTGTCAATATGAATATAACTATAAACACCTTCAAGTTTATGAACTTTTACTTGATTACTCAATAATTCTTGAAGTAATTGTGCTCCCTTTTTATTTCCTGTATTTGATACAAGATATAAAATATCCTCATTAGCACGAATAATATTTGCAGCATCAAATGCAGGAGAGTATTCTGTGAGTGCTAACGTATCTTTGTCTCCAAGACAATCTAAATTATAGAGATTATCATCGTAGGAGCAATTAATAGGGATGGGATTTTTTAAATATTTCTCAAAAGACTTCCATTCATTATATCTTGCTTTGATTGGCATTGGAGTAGCAACAGTAATGTCTCCATGAATAAACACATTATCTCTAGGACAATAATTATAGTATTTTGGATTGTTCTTTTTTGGACGAACAACTTCTATATTCTGTGACTTTAGAAACGAAACAAAAATCTCCAAATCTTCTGTTGCTTCTTCAATAACTTGAATAGGGTAATTTTCGGTAGAAATATGTGATACATCATTCACATCTGCATAATTTATAGTTCTCATACTTAAGTCAATTTCAGGAATTTTTGCTTCATCTGCAATTCCCACAATAACTTTTTTTAATTGAGACCATTCGTTACATGAAGACATTATGAATAAAATAATTTTTTCTTTTTCTGTGTCTGTAGATATTTAAGTTTCTTTATCATTGTATTATCATTATATTTTCCATAAGTGAAAAATTCATCTAAAGTAAATTTATGGTGTTCTTTCTGCCACCATTTATAGTATAAGTCTCTACATTCTCCATGCCATGCCCTTGCATCTCCACCTAAATCATAATCACTACCCAAATCTGGATTATTAGTAATTAATGGTATTGCATAAGATTTTCCTCCTCCCGATATAAATGAATCTACCATTCCATATATTTTTTTATATCTAACATCATTAAATTTAATATTTAATTTAAACTTACCATCAATATAATGTAATTTTATAAGTTTTTTAGCATAATCACGATTTATTAAGCAAGGTCCAAATCCCGTATTGTCATGGGGTGGATGAAGAAAGAAGGGTATAAATTCAATATGCTCAAACCCTAACAGAATACAATCCCAATTATCAGGAATACGATTCATTAAATATTCCCAATCAAAATTCCAATATTCAATTAAAGATAAATCATAATCATCCTCCATCATAATCATATACTCATCATCAGTTGTCTCCAACCAATTTTTAATCATTTCTATATGAGTTATTGAATTTGCGACTGCAGAAGATCCAAATCCCACAGACTGATCTAAAACCAAATGTTCCCATTTTTCTTCTTCTGTAGAAAGATACTTAGATGAAGAAACTCTATGATAATCTTTAATTCCCCAATAATCAAATTGGGTTTCCATATATTCTCTACGATCATTTCTATGATCTAAATTAGTATAATAAATTGTTGGAAGACTTTTGAGTTTATCTTTAAGATTCATTGATAATCGATTTTTATATTAGGAATTGTAAACTTTGGTAGACAATTTAACTCAGGAATAGTTTCTAAAAGACTTTCTCCTCTTTCTTTATCTTCAAAAAAGTTATAACGTAAAAATGGCATTGGATTATGCTCATCACTAGCAGATAACTCATGCATAACAGTGGAAAATAAATTTGAAGTATCTACTCCATGTTTCAAATTAAATTCATTTATATAAGATTGAAGTTTATCTTTAATTTCTAACCTAAAGTTTCTTGGAAGATTAAACATGTGGTGCAATGATACTTCAAGAGATAGTTCAAAATTCATATAATTATATTTTTTTGAAATCCAACCAATTTCAACTAGTTTATCTATAATTTGCGGCAGTCTAAAAACATTATAGGCAGAAACTACAATATTAGTATTTACATTAAATTTTTCTTTACTTAAGGTAATTAAATTCTCTTGAACTTTTTGCCAAACAGTCCCTTTTCTTAGATATTCTGCTCTATTATCAATTTCATCAATACTAGCAGTTATCTTTAACTTTTCTGGATTGAATTTTCTCCAATAATTTAAAACAGAATCTCCTTTATAATTTAAGGTTGACATATTAGTATTATACCATATTGTTATGTCAGTCTTTCCTGCCCTTATGAGTCTATCCAACACATAGTAATGCTCTTCCATTAATAAAGTTTCACCACCTGCAAACTCCATAAACTGTATATTATCAATCTGCTTATCTAAAAATTCAGAAATATTTAGATTTTCAGAACAATTAATAATAACATTATTATTAATTGAACTACTTAACATTGGTTGACAAATTCTACATTTAAAGTTGCACTTATTACTCAATCTAAAATCCCAAGCTTCAATCTTCACTTCTTTTACAGATCCATCTGAGTTTGTATTTTCTTCAATTGTCTCGAAAGAATCCTTAAGAACTTCGTTATATTTTTCTCTAAGACTTACTTGCCCATGTTTTTCTAAAAATTTACAATGCCAACAAGTATCTGGAAGATCATCTTCCAACATCCTTAATCTCAATTTTTTCATATTATCACTATTCCATATTTCATCAATACTTGATTTTTTTATATCACCAAGTACAATCGGATTAGAACAGCATGGATGAACTATACCAATAGGCAAAAGTTCTAGATATGTCCACGGCAATATACATTGAGGTTTTTTCATGATTTTTCCTAAGTGATTATTTAAATACTGAAATTTTTCTTAAGTCTGGATAATTTTGATAATCCCATTTTTGAGAAATTTGTTTAATAGAATTTGGCAGTTTTTCTAATCCAAGTTTTGCAATTTCTGGAGTCATGTAATAATGATATCCTATGGTATCTATATTTTGCTCCATCCACGGAATGTTAGGAAGTCTTCCATCATATGACATTTTTTTCAGTATATCATATTCATCTTTATTTTGCAAGAGAATTGCACCACCTCTTCCAAGACTTAAATGCTTTTTGTATTGAAAACTTAAACACATATAAGTATTTTCAATATACCCATTTCTTTTCCAATAAACAGCAGCATCTATAATATTAGTATTACCAAGATAATAAAAATTTTCCCATTCTTGATACTCAAAATTCCACTTTAGATTTAATTTCTCTAATGTGAATGGAATAGAAATATATGTATTTGTGGGAATAATTATGTTATTATAACCTTTATACCTTAGACAAAGTTCTATTGCATGAGTGCAGCAATCTGTTGCCACTGCATATGGAGCATTATAAAACTTTGCTATTTCTTCTTCAAATTTTTCAACATATTCAAACATAAATTCCAGTCACTTGCATAGTATAACGATTTTCTTTCCCCAAATTTGCTGCCATATGTGGGGTATCATTTTTCCACAAAATATAATCTCCCTTTCTCCAATTTACTATTGGAGTTTCATTAATTTCAAAGTAATGCCCAGACTTCCAATCTTCTAAAAATACTACTGCTCTACCAACATCATCAGTTGATTTTAATTTCATTATTTCTCGATACTTTATAAATGTATCACTATGCTCTGGCATTATAACACCTGGACACATACAATACAAGGTAATTCCAGAATTTTGTAAAGGAAGTTGTTTAGCAACTTCGTAGCACCATCCAGGAAGTTTCTGCGATTGGTCTCTCATCAATCCAGTATAATTTTGATAGTTATGACCTAAAGATTTCCACCTTTGAATTGTATCTTTATCGTTAAAAGGTTTGTTTATATAAGTCAGATTCTTATATTCTTTGATTATGTTATAATTTATTTTTCCCTCTTCATATTCACATTTCATATTTAATAAAGTTGCTATTTTTAATTATAGCACAAAATTAAACTTTTAATATGTCACACACCTAAATGCTCGAATATAAAAACTATTCGTCGTATAACAAGACCCTAAACCGCCATTATTCATATTAATGTAACAGTAACCGGTGCCACCAACAGTAGTAGACCAAAATAATCCTGAAGCACTTTCCCAATTACTTTTATTTGTATATATTGGGTTCTGAAGTTGGGATATACTCGGGATAAACCAACCAGAATATCCTGATGCTGTTTCTGCATTTGAAATAGCTGTGGCAAAAAATGCTGTACAACCAAGAACCCCCGTGGAAGCTGGTGCGGCGATCCAAGCACCTCCATCGCCATTCCTAGTAACTAAATTTCCACCAAGCATAAAAGTCCCTAAAGGACGCCCAGTAATGCATTGCCACATTGTTTGTCCTATAACTAATCCCATAGTGTTACTCCTATTAGTAAGTTACACACCTAAATGCTCGAATATAAAAACTATTCGTCGTATAACAAGCCCCTAAAGAACCATTAGCCATATTAACCCATCCATAACCCGGAGAAATTGCTTCACTAGTCCAATAAAGACCAGATTGATAACTATCCCAACCAATTCTACATTCATATCCAGGATTAGAAAGTTGAGATCTGGTGGGAATAAACCAATCATTACATCCTGTTACTGTTTCAGCACAATTTCTAACTGCTGTAAAAAAACCTGAATTTTGAAGGCACTCTGTAGATGATGGTGCAACAATCCAAGCAACTCCACCATTTTTACATAACAAAAATCCTCCCAACATTTCAGTCCCTGGAGGTCTGGCATCTGATTTTATATATTGCCAAAGTGTTTGCCCTAAAATAACTGACATAATATCAACCTTCTAAAACTTCAAAAAAATCTTTGGGAAGACTGCATTCTGTTGCCACTTGTTTTAGTTCGGTTACAAGTTCTTCTGGAACAGAGTTATTAGACTTTAAAACATCCCAAATAGTTCTAAAGTCACTGTAAATACCAAGATCTAATTTTGCAATTGCTGCGGGAAAAGACATAGCAAGAATCGGCATTGTCTGCATTAAAGAAGCAACAAATTGATTAAATCCTGCTGATTCAATTAAGTGCTTTTTAAATTCAACCCAGAATACGGGAGGTGGGGGAGGAAGCTCATTCTCTGGGACATATCGATATATTACCTTTCTTTTGCTTACTTCCGAATTTGGTCTATGCTGCGGAGATCCATTACTTCTATAAAGAACTCCGTATTCAGCAGTATCTGCGTCGATAGGAAGAATAACATATCTTCTTTCTTTAGAATACCAAATATACCTTTGAGTTTCTGGATCAAAGTCATACTCTACAGAAACCCAAGAATTATTCTCTTCATCAAAAGTAAAGTTTTCGTCGTTAGAAATATATTCAATTTGTTCTGTAGTCATATCATCAGTTCTAGGGACTGTCAATTTTCCAACAGGTGTATAAAAAGGTCCTTGCCACCCCAAAAGATGAAGTTCTGCTTCATCAATTTCTCTTAAGTCTCTACGAATTACATTATCCGCAAATTTCCAAAAATCTGGAAGTTCTTGCGGAGCATCTCCAGAAGGTGGAGAATATAACTTTTGTCTTTCCATGTGTAGAATTGTCTCCCTTTATGTATTTATACTATTAAACAGCAGTTGTTGTCAAAGTACCAGAATTATCAACACTCAAACGATATAGAGTCCCATTCGGAGAAGTGAGAATAACACCCTGAGAAGTATTCAATCCAACTCTCGCATCACCTCTAACATCTAGCTTTGATAATGGATTTGTTGTCCCTATTCCAACAGACCCCCCAGCACCCACAACAAATTGAGCAGTAAAGCTGGCATCATTTACTGCAAATACTATAGAAGTCTCATCTTTTGATACGGAGAAAAATTGGTCACTACCATCAACCTGCTCAAAACTTATAGCACCACCATCAAGAGCATATGTTCTAATTGCCATATCAAATACTGAACCAATTCCAGTAGACATTACTATGTCATCATTAACATTCAGTCTTCCACCTAATCCTGATGTAGTTCCAATACCAGCATTACCCGTGAGAATAGATAAATTAGCATACTGAATTTCAGAAGTAACGTCAATAAGAGATGCCGTTATAACTCCAGCGGTATTAAGCGTACCTCCACCCAAAACATCCAATGATCCGGTAATAGTTCCTGCTCCACCAACCCATACATTTCCCGTAAAAGTACTGATACCAGTACTAGTAACATCAAGTGTTCCAGCAACAGTAGTAATACCAGTATTGGTTATGTTTACGGATCCTTGAAGAGTGCTACTTCCTTCGACAATAAAATCACCTTGATTGGTTATTGTTTGTCCAGAACCGATCAATATGCCTTTAGAATAAACAGGGGCAGCAGTTCCATCCTGACTTACAATGTTATCAACTCTAAGTTCTGACATTTTTTAGCATCTATATTTTTAGTTATTTATAATATATGAAATAGTAATCATGATTCAGAAGGTTTTGGATATTTTTCCTTGACCGCAAGACACTTTTGTATATATTCTTCAATTTGATTCTGGTCACCTTTCACAATGCCATCCAGATAATCTCTAAAGTCTGGATATTCTGCAGCACGAAGCTCTTGATATTTTTTTGATTCTTGCTCTAGTTTTAATCTTCCAAGTTCAACCTCAACTTCTTCTTTTGTGAATTTTGACTCACCTATCCATTCAATACCTTCGTAAGTGTTCCCT
>Ga0075480_10002710_pt1 | contig 11391 bp, 10 predicted proteins | sample DEB08_DNA_7_FD_81590 | JGI IMG/M metagenome (GOLD analysis project Ga0075480, IMG submission 81590) | Aqueous microbial communities from the Delaware River and Bay under freshwater to marine salinity gradient to study organic matter... | ecosystem: Environmental > Aquatic > Marine > Coastal ... | reverse complement strand
CGGGCGCTCGCCCGCGGCGAGCTGCCCGAGGGCACCGACGTCGAGCAGCTGCTCGACGACCTCGCGGCCGGCGTCGTCCACCGCGCCTTCGTCGTCGGCGCGCCCGTCGACACCGCCTACCTCACGGGCCACGTCGACCGGTTCCTCGCGATCCACGGCGCGGGCGCCGACGCGATCGGGCCGCAGGGGGGCTGAGCGGCCCTCAGACCACCCGGACCTCGCGGCGGTGCCACCCCTCGGCGCCGTCGGGCAGCACCGCCCGCGGGCCCTCGGACTGGACCTCACCGTCCCCGTCGACGGCACGGACCTCGAGCACGCGCGTCCCGGCGGCCAGGTCGAGGTCGCACGTCCACTGGACCCAAGTGGTGTCCGCGAGCGGCTCGGACAGCGTCGCCGGCCGCCACGGTCCGCCGTCGACCCGGACCTCGACGCCGGCGATCCCCCGTCCCGGCGCCCACGCGACGCCGGCGGCCGTCACCGTCCCGGCCGTGACGCCGACGCCGTCGCGGGGGACGTCGATGCGGGAGGCGGTCTTGACCGGGCCCTCCTTCGCCCAGCCGCGCGAGATCCAGAACCCGTCGAACTCGTCCCACGTCGTCAGTTCGAGCTCGGTCAGCCACTTCGTCGCCGAGACGTAGCCGTACAGCCCGGCCACGACCAGTCGCGCCGGGAAGCCGTGCCGGGCCGGCAGCGGCGCGCCGCCCATCCCGACCGCGACCAGCGCGTCGGGTGACGCGGCCAGCGCCGTCGGGAACCCGGCGGTCCAGCTGTCGACCGACCGGCCGACCAGCTGCGTCGCCGCCGGGTCGGGTCCGGCCAGGTCGAGGACGCGCTGCAGCGGCACGCCGGTCCAGCGCTGCGTGCCGACGAGGTCGCCGCCGACCTCGTTCGAGACGCAGGAGATGGTGACGTCCCGCTCGACCAAGCCGAGGTCGACCAGCTCGTCGAAGGTCAGCGTGACCTCGCGCGCGACCATGCCGTGGATCCGCAGCCGCCACGACCCCGCGTCGACCCGCGGCACGATCATCGCCGTGTCGATCCGGTAGAAGTCCGGGACCGGGGTCAGGACGGGGGACAGCCCCGGCACCGTCGGTGCGAGGTCCTGCGCCGCCGTCACCGCGGGCAGCGGGGTCGGGACCGCGGGCAGGCGGGCCGCCCCGGCGGGGCCGGCGGTCGCCCCGCCGTCGCCGGCGACGACGCCCGAGCCGCGGGCGGCCCGGACCAGTCCGATCGCGCCGAGCGCGGCCACGGCCGCCGCAGCGAGGTCGAGGACCCGGCGGCGGGAGGGGTCCGGCGCCCCGTCGTCGGCGGCCCGGCCCCCGGGCCGCAGGAGCACGAGCAGGCCGGTCACCGTGACGATGAGGCCGGCGGCCGCGACCAGCGCCGCCAGCGGTCGGGCCGCGGCCCGGAAGGTGCCCAGGAACCAGGTCGCGAGGGGCCCCGGGGTCAGCGTGACCAGCAGGTCCGCGACGACCAGGGACGGGGAGCCGCGCCCCAGGATCGCCGCGACGACCTCGACCGCGGCCACCGCGAGCACCGCGATCGGGAGGCGGCGGCGGAGGGCCCGGGCGGGGCGCCGCGGGGCCGCGTCGACGTTCACCTTCCGTTCTCCTTCGCGCGGTCGGGCGGCAAGGCCCGCTGCTTACGGTCGCTGTCGCAGGTCGCCGGAAGGCGCCCGCCCGCTCGGCGCACTGCCGACGGACTCCCGACGGTACGGCCACCGCGCCGCCGACACGCGAACAACAGGAGATCCCTGATGCGCAGCTTCACCCGACGGGTCGCCGCCCTCTCCGCGGCCGCCCTGCTCCTCGCCGCCTGCGGCGGCGAGGACGAGACCGAGGACGCGGCCCCGGCCCCGGCCCCCGCCGCCACCGAGGAGTCCTCCGAGGAGGCCGCCCCCGAGGCCGCCCCGCTCGAGGGCACCATCGAGATCGACGGGTCGTCCACCGTCGGCCCGCTCACGGACGCGATCGCCGAGGAGTACGCGGCGGTCCAGCCCGGTGTCGTCGTCAACCTCTCCATCTCCGGTTCCGGCGGTGGCTTCGAGCGGTTCTGCGGCGTCGGTGACACGCAGTTCTCGAACGCCTCGCGGGCCATCAAGGACTCGGAGGCCGAGCTCTGCGCCTCCAACGGCATCGAGTTCACCGAGATCCGCGTCGGGACCGACGCGCTCACGATGGTGACCTCGCCGGACACGCCGGAGTCGGTCGCCTGCATCACCACCGAGGAGCTGATCCGCATCTTCGGCCCCGACGGCGTCGACACGTGGGACCAGGTCAACCCGGCCTTCCCGAACGCCGCCATCGACATCTACGCGCCGGGCAGCGACTCGGGCACCTACGACTTCATGGTCGAGGACATCATGGACGTCGAGGGCTCGCGCCAGGACTACAACGCCTCCGAGGATGACAACATCATCTCGCAGGGTGTGTCGGGCTCGGTCGGTTCGTTCGGGTTCTTCGGGTTCGCGTACTACATCAACAACACGGACGCCTTCCGCGCCCTCGAGTACGACGCCGGTGACGGCTGCGTCGCCCCCAGCGTCGAGACCGCGCAGGACGGCTCGTACCAGGCCACCCGGCCGCTGTTCGTCTACGTCCGCAACGACGCGCTGGCCGACCCGGCCGTCGCCGACTTCGCGACCTTCTACCTCGACACCGTGAACGAGGTCATCGGTGATGTCGGGTACATCCAGGCCACCGACGCCGAGCTCTCGGCGGCCCGTGCCGGCGTCGAGGCCGCGATCGCCGCGGGCTGACGCCCCGTCCACGGCCGGTGGGCGCCCCTCCGGGGGCGCCCACCGCGCCGGGACCTCGCCCGACCGGCGCTTCGCTAGCGTCGACCGACCGCTCCAGGGAGCCGGAGATGACGACCCTCTCGCCCGTCGTGACGCCCGCTCCCGACGTCTCCCTGGCGCCGAGGTCGAACCGGTACGGCGAACGCCTCATCCTCGCGGTCCTCTGGACCTTCGCCGCGGTCTCGATCGCCACCACCCTCGCCATCGTCTTCGTCCTCCTCGAGGAGGGCGTGAAGTTCTTCGGCAACGTCTCGATCGTCGAGTTCCTGACCGACACCGAGTGGCGGCCGTTCGGCGACCCCCTCAGTGAGGGGTTCCGGATCGGCGTGCTGCCGCTGGTCTCGGGGACGCTGCTCGTCACCGTGATCGCGCTGAGCGTCGCGGTCCCGCTGGGGCTCGCGTCGGCGGCCTACCTCTCGGAGTACGCGCCGGCCCGGGTACGTGGCGTGCTGAAGCCGATGCTCGAGGTCCTGGCCGGCATCCCGACCGTCGTCCTCGGGTACTTCGCGCTGACGCTCGTCACCCCCGCGCTCCGGACGATCTTCTCGCCGGAGCGAATCAGCATCTTCAACGCGCTCAGCGCCGGACTGGTCGTCGGGATCATGATCATCCCGACGGTCGCCTCGCTCTCGGAGGACGCGCTCCGGGCCGTGCCCGACGGCCTCCGCGCCGCCTCGTACGGCATGGGGGCGACCAAGTCGGTGACCATCCGGAGGGTCCTGTTCCCCGCGGCCCTGTCGGGCATCGTCTCGGCCGTCATCCTCGCGATGGGCCGCGCCATCGGCGAGACGATGATCGTCGCGGTCGCCGCCGGCAACCTGCCGACGCTGACCGTCAACCCGGGGTCGCAGATCCAGACCATGACGGGATACATCGTCCAGGCCGTCGGTGGCGAGGCGTCGCGGGGTTCGCTGACCTACAACTCGATCTTCGCGATCGGCATCGTGCTCTTCCTGATGACCTTCGCGCTGAACATCATCGCCAACCGCATCGTCCGTCGCTTCCGGGAGGCCTACGAGTGAGCGTCCTCTCCACCCCGGCCGGCATCGCCCGCGCGGCGGTCCTCGACCTCTCCGCCCCCCGGGCCCGCCTGCGGCGCGAGCGGCTGTTCCAGGCGGTCCTGCTCGGCGCCACGCTGATCGCGCTGGTCGTGATGCTCTCGCTGCTCTTCGACGTGCTCGGCGACGGGGCCGGGCGCATCCGGACCGAGTTCTTCACGAACTACACCAGCCGGCGGGCGGAGGACACGGGCATCCGCACCGGCCTCACCGGATCGCTGTCGCTGATGGTCCTGGTCGCCGGGATGACGTTCCCGATCGGGGTCGGTGCAGGGATCTACCTCGAGGTGTTCGCACCAGACAACCGCTTCACGCGGTTCATGCAGGTCAACATCGCGAACCTCGCCGGCGTCCCGTCCGTCGTGTACGGCCTGCTCGCCGCCGCGATGTTCGTCTACATCCTGAACTTCGGACGGACGCTGATCAGCGGCGCGCTGGCGCTGACCCTGCTGATCCTCCCGGTCATCATCGTCGCCTCGCGCGAGGCGATCCGGGCCGTGCCGCCCTCGATCTTCAACGGGGCGCTGGCGCTGGGCGCCACACCGTGGCAGGCGACCCGGAAGCAGGTCCTCCCCGTCGCCATGCCCGGCGTCCTGACGGGGACCATCCTGGCCCTGTCCCGCGCCGTCGGCGAGACCGCGCCGATCCTCGTCGCCGGCGCCGTCTTCAGCCGCCGGGCCGACAACGCGCCGTGGGACATCCTCGAGGCGTTCGGGGCGCTCCCGGTCCAGGTCTACGACTTCATCAAGCGGCCCCAGGCCGAGTTCCAGATCGAGGCGGCCGCCGCCGGCATCATCGTGATGCTCGCGGTGCTGCTCACGATGAACTCGGGGGCCATCATCCTCCGCAACCGGTACGCCCGGAAGCGCTGACATCCGCACGAGTACGCAGGAGGGGAGCATGAGCGAGACCACGACGGGGACCGTGCCGTCCGACGCGGGGGCCGCGGCCGTCCGCATCCGGGTCGAGGACCGTGACGCCGGGGCCGCCGCTCCCGAGGTGGCCGGCGAGCCGGTCTTCCAGCTCCGCGACGTCAGCGTCCACTACGGCGACGTCACGGCGGTCGACACCTGCAGCTTCGACGTGCCGCAGAACGAGATCGTCGCCCTGATCGGTCCGTCGGGCTGCGGCAAGTCGACCGTGCTGCGGTCGCTGAACCGCATGAACGACCTCGTCCCGTCCGCACGTGTCGACGGCACCGTCGCGTACCACGGCCACGACCTGTACGCCGAGGGGGTCGACCCGGTCGAGGTGCGGCGGCGCATCGGCATGGTGTTCCAGCAGCCGAACCCGTTCCCGAAGTCCATCTACGAGAACGTCGCCTTCGGTCCGAAGATCAACGGGTACACCGGTGACATGGACGAGCTGGTCGAGCGCTCACTCGTCGGCGCGGCCCTCTGGGACGAGGTGAAGGACAAGGTCCACGAGTCCGGTCTGGCGCTCTCCGGCGGCCAGCAGCAGCGGCTCTGCATCGCCCGCGCGATCGCGACGTCGCCCGACGTCATCCTGATGGACGAGCCCTGCTCGGCCCTCGACCCGATCGCGACGCTGCGCATCGAGGACCTGATGCGCGAGCTGAAGCAGGACTACACGATCGTCATCGTGACCCACAACATGCAGCAGGCCGCCCGCGTCAGCGACCGCACGGCGTTCTTCACCCTCGAGGTCGACGACGAGAGCGGGAAGCGGGCCGGGACGCTGGTCGAGTACGACCGGACCGACGTCATCTTCACCCGCGCCTCCGACCCGCGGACCGAGTCCTACATCTCGGGCCGGTTCGGCTGAGGACGGCGGTGCGCCGACGGCCCGGTCGGGGCGGGGGCCGCCGCCGCACCGCTCATCCGACCGGCCAGCCCCCGCCCGAGACGGCGGTCAGCACGACCGCGTCGAGGTCGGCGTCGTGCCGTCCCTCGAGGGCGAACCCGAACCGGTCGACGTCGACCGCGTGGGCGAGGTCGGCGGCCGGTGCCCAGTCCGGGCCGTCCGGTCCGAACATCCGGCCCCAGTCCGACGCCGCGACCCGGGCCGTGTACGGCGCCGGGTCCGGGTCGCCGCCGTCGACGCGGGCCGCGATCAGCTCGGCGCAGGCCAGGTCCTCGTCCCCGTCGCGGCCGAGCGACGCCCCGGTGACGACGTAGGTCACCGCACCGACCCCGGCCCGACGCAGCGCCGCCGCGGTCGCACCGGCGGTCACGAACGACGCGGCGAGCTGCAGCCCCGCGCCGGCGGTCCGGACCAGTCCCTGCGTGCCGGCGGAGGTCCGCTGCACCACCGTCCGACCCCGCAGCACCGCCGGGTCGACGTCGGCCAGCGCGGTCGGCGAGTTCCCGAGGTCGAAGCCGGGCAGGGGTCGGCCGCCGCGCTCGCCGGCGATCAGCGCGCCGTCGAGCGCCCCGCCACGCGCCAGCGCCAGGGCGTGGTCGACCTCGGCGACGGCGACGACGTCCGCGACCCCGCGCGTCAGCAGCCACGGCACGGTCGTGAACGCGCGGAGCACGTCGACGACGACGACCGCCTCGTCGGGCGCGGCCCCCTCGAGGTCCGTGAAGCGGTGGGTGACGCTCACGCGGCCGGGGCGGCCAGGAACCGGCGCAGCCGTGCGGCGACGTCGAGCAGCGCGTCGACGGCGACGTGCTCGCCCCGGCGGTGGGCCTGCTCGGTCGTGCCCGGGCCGAGGTTCAGCGCCGGCACGCCGCGGGCGGTGAACCGGGCGACGTCCGTCCAGCCCTGCTTCGCGCCGACCTCGCCGCCGACGGCGGCGATCAGCGCGGTGACGGCCGGGGCGTCGCGGTGCGGCGCGGCCGCGGGGGAGCGGTCGACGACCTCGACGTCGGCCTCGACGCCGGCCAGCAGCTCGGCGATCGTCGCGCGCAGCTGCGCCTCGGCCGTCGCGAGATCGCGCGTCGGGGCGAAGCGGTGGTTCAGGTCGACGGTGAACCGCTCGGGCACGACGTTGCCCGGGCCGTCCGCCGGCCCGCCCGGCTCGAGCCCCGGCGTCCAGGCTCGGGTCGCGACGACGACGTCGCGGTAGACGAGCCCGTCGATCTCGTGCTCGACGGGGGCCACGTCCCCGAGCCGCGTCAGGAACGCCCCGGCCGCGGTCAGGGCGCTGCGCCCGAGCCACGGCCGGGCCGAGTGGGCGGCGAGGCCGCGGAACGACACCAGCGCGTGCAGCACCCCGTTGCACCCGAGCTCGACCGCGCCCCCCGTGGGTTCGAGCACGACCGCCAGGGCCGCGGCGCCCAGCCACGGCGCCGCCTCCAGCACGGCCTCCAGCTGGTTCCCCTCCGCCGGTCCCTCCTCGCCGGCGTACAGGACCAGGGCCAGCGCGTACGGCGAGGCCGCCCTGAGCGCGGCGTCCTCGAACAGGTGCATCCCGACGGCGTTGCCCGCGTGCATGTCCGACGCGCCGCGCGCCACGACGACGTCGCCCCCGTCGCGGGCCTCCACGCGCGGCGTGCGGTCGTCGTCGGTCGGCGGGACGACGTCGAGGTGTCCGACCAGCAGCACCAGCGGCCGCGGGTCGTCGTCCGCGCCGACCACCAGCGAGTCGCCGACGCGGAGGACCTGATCGCCGGCCGCCCGGTACCGCGCCTCGAGGCGGTCGCAGAGCGCCCGCTCGGACCCGGTCACCGCCGGCTCCTCGCAGAGGTCGATGAGGCGGGCGATCAGCTCCTCGCGGACCGCGCCGGCGTCGGAGGTCATCGTCACGTCAGTCGTTCGCGTGGAGCGCGGCGTTCAGCCCGCCCCAGTCGCCGGTCGCGCCCTCGCGGGCCAGCGCGACGACCGAGCCCGAGACCGAGTCGCGCCGCAGCAGCAGTCCGTCGCGGCCGCTCAGCGCCCGGGCCGCCGTCACCGTCCCGTCCGGCAGCGTCACCTTCGTGCCCGCGGTCACGTACAGCCCGGCCTCGACGACGCAGTCGTCACCCAGCGAGATCCCGATGCCGGCGTTCGCGCCGATGAGGCACCGCTCGCCGACGCGGATCGTCTCGGTGCCGCCGCCGGACAGCGTGCCCATGATGGAGGCCCCGCCACCGAGGTCGCTGCCGTCGCCGACGACGACGCCGGCCGAGATGCGGCCCTCGACCATCGACGTCCCGAGCGTCCCGGCGTTGAAGTTGACGAACCCCTCGTGCATCACGACGGTCCCGGGCGCGAGGTGCGCACCGAGCCGCACCCGGTCGGCGTCGCCGATGCGCACGCCCGACGGCGTGACGTGGTCGGTCATGCGCGGGAACCGGTCGACGCTCCGGACGCCCAGTCGCTGGCCGCGGCCGGCCAGCTCCATGCGGACCGCGTCGACGTCGTCCGGTTCGCAGGGGCCGAGGTCGGTCCAGGCGACGTTCGGGAGCAGCCCGAACACGCCGTCGAGCGCCAGCCCGTGCGGGACGACCAGGCGGTGCGAGAGCAGGTGCAGCCGCAGCAGGCCCTCGCTGGGGTCCTCGGGGGCGGTGGCGAGGTCGGCGATCACGACGGCGACGGGGACCCGCGTCGAGCCGAGCGCGTCCGGGGTCCCGGCGGCCGCGGCGACCGCCGCCAGCGCCGCACCGACGCGGCCCTCGGTCGGCGCGGCCGGGTCGGCGTCGAGGAGGACCGTCCGCGTGCCCGAGCCCGGCACGGCCGCGTCGCAGGCGTCGGCGTCCGCGCCGGCCAGACCGAGGGTCGGGAACCAGGCGTCGAGGAGCCGGCCGGACCGCGCGTCGCGGGTCGCGAGGCCGATCCCGAACGCCGCCGGTGCCATCGCGTCCCCCGTCGCCGGTGCGGGCGGCAGGGTAGTGACGGGCCCCCGGCCGTAGCCTCGCCGTCGGTCCGGCGCGGCCGTGGCACGGCCGTCGGAACGGCCGGGGAGGCGAGCGGTGCACCCCTTCCTCGCCGCGGACGCCGGTCGTCCCCGCGCCATCGCGCACCGCGGCGGCCGCCACGGCGGGCCCGAGAACACGCTGCCGGCCTTCGCGGCCGCCGTCGCCCTCGGGTACCGCCACCTCGAGACCGACGTCCACGCCACCGCCGACGGGGCGCTGGTCGTCAGCCACGACCCGACGCTCGACCGCGTCGCCGGACGTCCCGGCCCCATCGCCGCGATGACCGCCGCCGAGGTCGCGGCCGTCCGGATCGACGGCGACGTGGCGATGCCCCGGTTCGAGGAGCTGCTCGACGCGTTCCCGACCGCGCACCTCACCGTCGACCTGAAGCACGACGGCGCGGTCGCCCCGATGCTGGCGCTGCTCGCGCGGCGCCCGGCGCTCCTCGAGCGGCTCTGCCTCGGCGCGTTCTCGGACCGGCGGATCGCCGCGGTCCGCGGCGCCCACGGCCGCCGCGCCTGCACCGCCGCGGCGCCGCGGGAGGTGCTGCGCATGCTGGCCGGGGTGCGCCTCGGCCGCCGGGTGCGGGTCGCCGCCGCGGACGTCGTCGCGGTGCCCGAGCGGTGGGGCGGTGACGGCGTCGACCCCGACCGGGGCCCGCGGGTCGCGGACGCCCGGTTCCTCGCGCGCGCCGCCGAGGCCGGGGTCGCCGCCCACGTCTGGACGGTGAACGACCCCGACCGGATGGCACGACTGCTCGACCTCGGTGCCGCGGGGCTGGTCACCGACGAGACCGCGCGGCTCCGCGACGTGCTGGTGTCCCGGGGCGCCTGGAGCTGAGCCGCGCGGGGCACGCGGCGGGACGCGCGGCGGGCGCGCCGAGCGTCGCGCCACCGCCCCGTCACCCGCCGTTCACGCGGCATCCGGTCCGGCGGGACCCCCCGCCAGTAGCGTCCGCGCCGGAGGTCCCCGCACGGGGACGCGGCAGGGGGACGGCATGGCCGGGACGACGGAGCGGCGGCGGGACACCCGCCAGCAGCGCGGGTGGTACGTCTACGACTGGGCGAACTCGTCGTTCCCGACGACCGTCGGGACCGTGTTCTTCGGGCCGTACCTCATCTCGGTGGCCGAGAGCTCGGTCGACGCCGAGGGGTTCGTCTCGCTGCTGGGGCTGCGGGTCGCGCCGCAGCAGCTGTTCTTCATCGCGCTCGCGCTCTCGGCCGTCGTCCAGGTGTTCGCGCTGCCGATCGTCGGCGCGTTCGCCGACCGCTCAGAGCGGAAGCGCCGGTGGCTCGCCGGCACGGCGTACACCGGGGCTGCGCTGACCGCGGCGATGTTCCTCGTCGTGCCGGGGCGGTGGCAGCTGGGGTTCGTGCTGATCCTCGTCGCGAACGTCGCGTTCTCGGCCTCGATCGTCGTGTACGACTCGTTCCTGCCCGAGATCGCCGACCCCGACGACCGCGACCGCGTCTCGTCGCGCGGCTGGGCGTTCGGGTACATCGGCGGCGGGCTGCTGCTGGCGCTGAACCTCGCGCTGTACCTCCTCGACCCGCTCGGCGACGAGGGGCTGACGGTGCGCATCAGCCTCGGCTCGGCCGGCCTGTGGTGGGCGCTGTTCACCATCGTCCCGCTGCGGCGGCTCGAGGACGGTCCGGCGCTGCGCAGCGGCGGCTCCGCCGCCGGCGCGGTGACCGGCGCGTTCCGCGAGCTCGGGCGCACGATGCGGCAGCTGTCCGAGTACCCCGAGACGCTGAAGTACCTCGTCGCGTTCCTGCTGTTCAACGGCGGCGTCGGGACCGTCATCTACGCAGCCGGGTCCTACGCCACCGAGGAGCTCGACGTCCCGATCGCGACGCTGACCGCCGCGATCCTGATGGTCCAGTTCGTCGCGTTCGGCGGCGCCCTGGTGCTGGGCGCGCTGGCGCGGCGGGCGGGCGCGAAGTCCGTCGTGCTCTGGAGCCTCGCGCTGTGGAGCGTCGTCGTCGTGTACGGCCGGTTCGTCCCGGCCGGCAACATCCCCGTGTTCTTCGCGCTGGCCGCGGCGATCGGGTTCGTCCTCGGCGGGACGCAGGCGCTGAGTCGCTCGCTGTACAGCCACCTCGTCCCGCCGCAGCGCGAGGCCGAGTTCTTCGGCTTCTACCAGATCAGCGACCGCGGGACGTCGGTGCTGGGCCAGCTCGGGTTCGTGTTCGCGTACGGCGTCGCCGGCTCGTACCGCCAGGCGCTGCTGGTGCTGATCGTGTTCTTCATCGCCGGCGGGCTGCTGCTGCTCGTCACCGACTTCCGCAAGGGCATCGACGCGGTCGGGAACCCGCAGCCCCGCGTCCTGTGAGCGCTGCCGCCGGGCCGCACGGGTCCGACGGCGTCCGGCCCGCACCGCTCCGCGTCCTCGCGACCGGGTTCGCGATGGGCGCGGCCGACGTCGTCCCCGGGTTCTCCGGCGGGACGGTCGCGCTGGTCGCCGGCCTGTACGACCGCCTCATCGCCAGCGTCAGCGCCGGCGCCGGGCTGCTCGGGACGGTGCTGCGGGGCCGGTGGCGCGACGTCGCCGCGGCCTGGCGGGCCGTCGACGCCCCGTTCGTGCTGACGCTGCTCGGCGCTGTCGCGGCCGCGCTGCTGACGCTGGCCGGCCCGATGGAGCGGCTGCTCGACGACGAACCGGTCCTGATGAGCGCCGTGTTCCTCGGGCTCGTCCTCGGGGCGGCGGCCGTCGCGCCGCGCCGGCTGCGGGCCG